>Ga0224496_10000763_pt1 | contig 21576 bp, 17 predicted proteins | sample SF_Jul11_sed_USG_2_FD_168127 | JGI IMG/M metagenome (GOLD analysis project Ga0224496, IMG submission 168127) | Sediment microbial communities from San Francisco Bay, California, United States - SF_Jul11_sed_USGS_8_1 | ecosystem: Environmental > Aquatic > Marine > Sediment | place: USA...
CTGAATTTACTGCTTGACCAGAGGCTTTTGAAGTAATTCTCCTTCCGTTCACGGGAGAGGAGATTAATATTTCAGCCCTGCTTTCATTAGCTCTTCCGGAATTCTTAAACTCTCCACGCTCCTGCACATATCAAGGAAATCCTTCGTCGCGATTACGTAAACGATGTCTTCGTCGCCGGCCTTGCGGGTTTTGTCGGACAGCGCGAACAGTTTTGCCATTCCTGCCTCTCCCTTGAGACGCCAGGTTTCTTCTGCATCCACCGTGAATGCAAAACCGTGCAGTAACCAGGTGACTGTCGCTCCCCCCTTTGACACGTGGCGTCGCTTCGCCTGGCGAATCGCCGGCAAGGAATGCTCCATCACGGAAACCACGTCCTGCATCATCTCTCCTGCGTTCATCTGCGGTGCGAGCCAGTACAGCACCACGGTATCGCGGAAGAATGAATGCAACAGCGGCATGCCCTTGAAGAAGGGAGGGGTGACAAGCCCGTAACGCGTATGGCTGATTTCTCGCTTGATGGAGGCTCCGAGCGCCAGGCGCGCGCGCCGGCCCATGAGGCCGATATGGCATTGTGCCAGGACGACGTGACAGCGGTTTCCTTCGTCCAATAACGTGGAAAAAAACGGCTGCCCGCTTCGCCGAAAGCCGGCAAACAGATAGTTGAACCGGGCCACGGTGAAATACACCAGGCTGAAGGCGAACGGCGCGGTGAGGTCTACGAACACGACAAAAAAGTTTAGCGTGAGATAGGACACGGCGAGGAAACCCGTCTGCAAAATGGTGAAGGCCAGATTGATAAGGCGCTGATCAACCTTGTACACAAAAGTCGCAGTCAGGATTACCACAGCCGCCAGCGTGACCAGAACATAGATCCACGGTGACAGCTCCCTTAGGTAGTCCCTGTTTTTCAGGTTATCGAGTGATGTCGCCAGGATTTCTACGCCCGGATGAGCCTTTGCCAGCGGCGTGGGTTTCAAATCGAAGAGCGAGGGTGCGGTGGACCCGATTATCACAATTTTTCCGGTGAATTCATCCGGCGGGCGCGTTCTCTTTTGCTTCAGCAGATCGAAATAGATGTCATGAAACGAAACATGCCGGTAGCTGGGTGGTCGGCCGCGCCAGTTAAGCAGGATGTCGGGCTGATTCGGCAGCGTTACTCCCAGCGCCGTCGCCACGTTTGCGGGAAGCGATGCCACACGCCAGCCGTACTCGTTCGCATATATATCGTAGGTCCGGGCGATCCCGTCATCTTCGGTGGAGATGTTGTTGGTGCCAAGGCGGTGGTCGTCGAGCGCCTCAAAGAAATATGGCAAGATTGCCGCGAGGGTCGCGGTATTGGAGGCGGCCGGATCGAGTTTAGACACTCCAGGCAACTGCCCCACGCGCAGTTCGCTCAGATGGTCGTTCTGCTTGTTCAACCGGATCATCGGAAAAAACGTGGTGGGCGTGGCGGCGATGATATCGCGGAAAAATTTATCGCCCTCGGTGTTGAATACATCCTGATCGCTGAAAGTAATATCGAACACGATCGCTTGGGGCTTTTGCTCCGCGATACCCTCCACCAGCTCACCCATGATGTTGCGTGGCCATGGCCAGCGTCCGTATTCCGGCGCCATCGCCGCCAGCGCCGGCTCATCGATGTCCACGATCACGATCCCGGGGTCGGCCGCCGGATGCTGGAAGCGCGTTTTCATGATCAAGTCGTAGGCCTTGTTCTTCATGGCGGCGGTCGATCCGGTGGCAATCGCGAACACCGCCGTGGCGCAGACAACGACCGCAAGCCCAATGTAGAACCCATTGCCGAGCCGGTTCGACAGCGAGGACAACGGCAGCAGAAAAAAGCGCGTGAAACTTTTGAGCAGATTCTTGGCTGGCATGCGAGACTATCCCTGTCAAAATGGCATTATCATACGAATCCAGCGCTGTCCTGACGCTTGAATTACACCAACACCTGCTTTACCCTAGCGCCCCACGAAAGTACTCAACAATTTCTAACGTTTCGACATGAGGGAATAACCATGAAAACTCCACTGGATTCCATTTGGGGCACCATTATCACCGGCCTGGTCCTGACTGTGATTCTGTATTTCTTCGTCGTCAATTTCCTGGTCAAAACCACCGTCTGACCCTCACCACCAAACAATTCTCGGGAGCAAAAAATGGAACTGACTATTATCCGCTGGTTGCACATATTCGCCGGCATTACTTGGATCGGTCTGCTTTATTACTTCAATTTCGTCCAAGCCGTGGCCCTGCCCAAGGCCAAGGCGGATAACACGGCCGCCGGCATCACCAAGCATGTCGCCCCGCTAGCGCTGCTGTGGTTCCGCTGGGCCGCCGCGGCAACCTGGATCTTCGGCGCCATCTATCTTGAGATGGCCAAGATCGGTATTGGCAATGCCTTCCTGCTCAAGGGCACGGCCGCTTCCATCGGCATCGGCGCCTGGCTCGGCACGATTATGCTTTTCAACGTCTGGGTGCTGATCTGGCCGAACCAGAAGAAGATCCTCGGCCTGGTCCAGGCCGATGACGCCGCCAAGGCCAAGGCCGCCCGCGTCGCCTTCCTGGCCTCGCGCACCAACACCATGCTGTCCATCCCGATGTTATTCTTCATGATCGCGGGCAGCACGGGACACGGACTGCCGATGTAAATATCGCCCGTATCAGGCAAAAGGCCCGGCTAGCCGGGCCTTTTTCTTTGCACCCTTGCGTTCTGGCCGGCAGGCGGTAGAATTTTTAATTTAAGTGGCGCCCCCGGGCGCCTTTGTCTTTTTATAGCTCTAAAAATAAATGCCGACTTCATACCAGATGCCGCTGTTCTCCGGTTTGCCCGTGGCATTCACGCACGGTCAGGGCGTGTGGTTGTGGGACACGAAAGGCAACAAATACCTCGACGCCCTGGCCGGCATCGCTGTTTGCGGACTCGGGCATGCGCACCCGGCCGTCACGGCCGCATTGTGCGATCAGGCCGGCAAGCTGCTGCACACCTCTAACTGGTATGAAATCCCGCTGCAAGAACAGCTGGCAGAACGTCTGTGCCGGCTCGCGGGCATGGAAAATGTCTTTTTCTGCAATTCAGGAGCGGAGGCGAACGAGGCGGCGATTAAGCTGGCACGGCTCCATGGCCATCAGCGCGATATCCTGACTCCCGGGATCATCGTCACCGAGGGAAGTTTCCACGGACGTACGCTCGCGACCCTGTCAGCTTCCGGCAGCCGCAAGATCCAATCGGGCTTCGAACCGCTGGTGCAAGGTTTCTATCGTGTTCCCTACAATGACCTGTCCGCGGTCCAGCAGATCGGCGAGCGCAACAAGAATATCGTGGCGGTGCTGGTCGAACCCATCACAGGGGAAGGTGGCGTGTTCATCCCGGACGAAGGTTACCTGAAAGGCCTGCGCAAGATCTGCGATGAGCGTGGCTGGCTTTTGATGCTCGACGAAATCCAGACCGGCATGTGCCGCACCGGCAAATGGTTCGCCTGCCAGCATGAAGGCGTAGCGCCGGATGTCATGACGCTGGCCAAGGGACTGGGCAACGGCGTGCCGATCGGCGCTTGTCTTGCGCGCGGGAAAGCAGCGAAAGTTTTCAAGCCCGGCAGCCACGGTTCCACGTTCAGCGGCAATCCCCTGGTTTGCCGCGTGGCCCTGGCCGTGATTGAAGAACTCGAAAAGAAAAAATTTGCCGACCGTGCCGCCAAAGTGGGTAAACGACTGCTGGACAAACTTAAGGAAAAACTGAACAAGACCCCGGGAGTAAAAGAAATCCGCGGGCGCGGGCTCATGCTCGCCATCGAACTCGAACGGCCTTGCAAGGAGCTATTGCAACGTGGCCTGGAAAGCGGGATTCTGATCAATGTCACGGCGGATAACGTGATACGCCTGCTCCCGCCGCTCATTCTTACGGACACGGAGGCTGATCTGCTGGCCGACATTCTTGAAAAGATGGTGCGCGGATTCCTCAACGAAAAATGAAACCACGCCATTTCCTGACATTGCTGGACCTGACGGCCGCAGAACTCAAGCGGCTGATAAAGCGTGCGAGGGAGCTTAAGGCCATGCATCGACGCGGCAAGCGGCACACGCCGCTCACGGGCAAGACCATGGCCATGATTTTCGAGAAATCCTCCACCCGTACCCGCGTTTCGTTCGAAGCGGGCATGGCACAGCTCGGGGGCTCAAGCCTGTTTCTGTCCCCGCGCGATACACACCTTGATCGCGGTGAGCGCGTGGAAGATACCGCGCGCGTCATGTCGCGCATGGTGGACATTATCGTCATCCGCGCCAATTCGCATGCGATGGTAGAGCGTTTCGCAGCGCATTCTTATGTCCCGGTGATCAATGCACTCACTGACCTGAATCATCCCTGCCAACTGCTCGCCGACATCCAGACCTATTTCGAGAAACGCGGCGAGATATCCGGGAAAAAGGCGGCATGGATCGGTGATGGAAACAATGTCTGCCATTCCTGGATCAGCGCCTCGCACCAGTTCAAGTTCCGTCTCGAAATCGCAACCCCTGAGGGCTACGAGCCGAAGACGGAGTGGATCTCCGCCTGTCGCGGAAACGTGACCCTGCACCATGATCCGAATCTCGCCGCACGGGACGCCGATATCATCGTTACCGACACCTGGGCCAGCATGGGCAAGGAACACGAGAAGGCCAAACGCACCGGTGCTTTTTCCGGTTTCACGGTGGACAACAAGCTCATGAAACTGGCAAAACGGGATGCCCTCTTCATGCACTGCCTGCCGGCCTATCGCGGCGCGGAAGTGGCCGCCGAGGTCATCGACGGCCCTCAGAGCGTCGTCTGGGACGAAGCCGAAAACCGCCTGCACGCCCAGAAGGCCCTGCTGGAATTCCTGCTCGCCAAGCCTAAGAAATAATTTAATTTCCTTCCGTCTTATGATGGATTCGTTTTGCCGCCGGCACGCTTCTGCTAGGCTTACGGCGTGAACGAAATCCTCGCGCTCCATAACATTGAATGCCGGTACGACGGACGTCTCGCGGTGGACGATCTGTCGATGCATGTTAGCCAGGGAAGCGTCGTCTGCCTTCTCGGGCCGAGCGGTTGCGGGAAAACCACCGTCCTGCGCGCCATTGCCGGATTTCATCCCCTGAGTACAGGCGACATCTGGATTAATGGCACTGCCGTTTCCCTGCCAGGCTTTACCCTGCCCCCGGAAAAACGTCGCTTAGGCATGGTGTTCCAGGACCACGCCCTGTTCCCGCACCTCGACGTGGCCGGGAATGTCGGTTTTGGCCTGCGCGGCATGACAGACGCGCAGAAGGGAAAGTTCGTCGGCGAACTGCTCGAAATTGTCGGACTGAGCGGCATGGGAGGGCGATACCCGCATGAACTCTCCGGGGGGCAACAGCAACGTGTGGCGTTGGCGCGCGCGCTCGCACCGAATCCCGACCTCATTCTGCTGGACGAACCGTTTTCCAATCTCGACATCGAACTGCGTGAACGCTTGTCCGGCGAGGTACGTGAGATCTTAAAACAACGCGGGACGACCGGTGTGTTGGTAACCCATGATCAACACGAAGCCTTCGCGCTTGGCGATGCCGTCGGCGTCATGCACGAAGGCCGCCTTCTGCAGTGGGACACGCCGTACAATCTATATCACGAACCGAACACCCGTTTTGTCGCCGATTTCATCGGTCAGGGCGTTTTCCTGCGCGGCACCCTGCTCACCCCTGACACCATCGAGACCGAAATCGGCGTGCACAAGGGTAATCGTGCCTATGAATGGGGAAAGGGAGCGCAGATAGAATTGCTGCTGCGACCGGATGACATCGTGCCGGACCCTGAAGGTCCTCTCAAGGCCAAAGTGACGCAAAAAGCTTTTCGCGGTGCGGAAATTCTTTATACCTTGCAGCTGCCGAGTGGAGGACGATTGCTGGCGTTGTTTCCGAGCCATGCCGACCATGCCATCGGTGAGCCTGTCAGCTTCCGCGTACAGGCCGATCATCTCGTGGCCTTCCCGCTGTTTCTACCGGCGGTGAAAACGGCGTCAGTGGCTGAAAAATAATTTCCCCCGAGCGCCACTCGGCGGCGCGACTGAAAAATCTCCTGTTACCTGGAAAGCGGCTTTCCGGATTCTTTTGTCCGCACTGGATCGGTGGTTGATCTTGTCATGGGCAACACGCCGCTGGAAGTATTCTGCCATTGCAGGGATGGTTCGCACTCAGGCTTGGCAGGCACCGCGGAGGATTTTTCGGGACGAGACAAATAACCTTGCGCTACGAGGTACGTCAGTATCTTTTCCACCGCTTCATTGGCTGATTGTAATGAGGTATCTACCACGATTTCGGGGTTGATCGGCGTTTCGTAAGGATCTGATACGCCGGTAAACTTTCTGATCAGGCCAGCACGGGCGCGCGCGTACAGCCCCTTGCGGTCGCGCGATTCACAGACCGCGAGCGGCGTGGCCACATATATCTCGATGAAATCGCCGTCTTCCTCGACCATCGCGCGGACCTGGGCACGCGTGTTGGCATACGACGCGATCGGCGCGCAGATGGCGATGCCGCCATGGCGTGTGATCAAACCAGCGATGTAACCCAGACGCTGTATATTGATGTCACGGTGCTCGCGTGAATAACCGAGCTCGGAAGAGATGTTCTTGCGCACGATATCACCGTCGAGCAACGTGACGGGGCGCGCCTCCTGTTCCTTGAGCCGCGCATACAGCACTTGGGCCAGCGTGGACTTCCCTGCATCCGACAGGTCGGTGAATAACAGCGTAATGCCATGACGCAACGTCTTGCGCCACTCTTCCAGCACCGTCGGGTAGGAAAACCAGTGCGCGATTTCGGCGTTCTGTTCGTTCGAGGTTTCCCGGATTTTTCCTTTCATGCGCCGGCTGGCACCGCGCGGAGAAAGCAGTTTTTCCGGCTGGTCCTCCTCCAGTACCAAGTTGCGGAATGGCACTACCTCGATGCCAATTTCCTGTGCGTGCCACGTCACGGAATCGAGCCCATGATATTGCCCGTACAACGGATCACCCGTGGCGCCTTCGCCCTGGTCGTCATAATCATGTTCGACAATGAAATGGGAGCAGCCAAAATTCTTATGCAAAATGGCATGCCACAACGCCGACCGCGGCCCGCAATGGCGGGGCGACAGCTCCAGGAGATTGAGATGCGCCGCCTGGGAGGCATAGCGAACGAGCACAGCGCTCAAGGCCCGCGCGCGCGAAAAATGATCGGCATCATTCAGCCCCCGGTGTCCAACCGATGCCAGAATCAACAATACGGCGTCTTTCAAGTAAATCGTGCGCTTGGTGAAATTCACATGCGCGCGATGCATTAAGTGACGTGCTTGATAACCCACCACGCGAGTGACATGGTGGTGGTTCGCGTAGTACGCGCGTAACTCCGCGGGCGTGCGACGCAGCGAGGGGAAGTCATGATGCATTGGCAACTCCACCACTTCGAGCCTGCCGGTCAAGCAGGTATCACCACTCGCGTTGAGCAACTGATTTGCCGCCATATGCGTGAAGGATCGGGTGCCATAGAGACACTGGGATTCTGCGCCCCGGTCCCGCTGCCAGATTTCTGACACCGTGAGTACGGCCATGAGCATGCCCTCGGCATCGCGCAGCGCCACCGACTGACCCGGTATAATTTTTTCGGCGAGCTTCTGGGACACATCGAGCGATACTGGGATCGGCCATAGTCGACCGTCGGCGAGACGCATGCGGGCGCAGACAGCCTCGTAGTCGGCCTGGCCCAAGAAGGACTGGAGCGGTGAATAAACTCCCGTAGCCAGCATTTCCAGATCGGTAAGCTGGCGCGGTGAAAGATCGATGGATATCAGATCTTTCGAGAATGACTTGAGTTCGTTGGCGCGGCTGGGAGGTACAAGGAGATTGATCAGTATGCCGCCGTAGGGTGAATTCAGTTCTTTGCCCGTTCTCAAACGGTTTATGCCACCCATGTTATGCTCCTTGTCACTTCCCGTCAGACCATGATGCGTCGGCCGGCCAAGCCGGGGACACGTCCACGCATTCCTTAACGCAGGGCCGTTACAGCCTCCTTGCCGCATTCCCTGGGTGGGGTCAAACCCGGCCTTGGGTAAAAAGCCCTCGATAATCAGACTGTCGGTGGCACAACCCCACTGAGAGGAGAAGCCTAGGCGGGGATAGGGGCATGACAATCTGGCGGCAGTTTCCATACGATAAGTGGCATATTCGACTGGACCGCAGGCTGAAATGGCCCGTTGAGCGTGCCGGCGTGGCAGGAATGATTCTTGCTGTAGTTATATTCATTCCGGCGCTCGCCATGTTCTTGATTTTCCAGTCTGAATCTCGGGTTTACAGGGTCATGTGGCTGAAATACTCTTGGTAATAGAGGGATTTGTGGATAAAAAAATATTACACCTGCTGATCGTCGACGATTCGCCGGATGACACCGAACTCGCCGTGGCCACGCTGCGCAAGGCCGGCTACATGATCAAGAATCAGCGCGTGCAGGATCTCGCCTCCATGCAGATGGCGCTGGACAAGGGCGCGTGGGACGTGGTGCTCTCGGAATACACGTTACCGCATTTTGGGGCACAGCTGGCGCTGGATTTGGTCAAGCGCGCGCATCTCGATATTCCTTTCATTGTCGTCACTCGCAATATCCGCGACCCCGATCTCATCAAGATCATGCGCAATGGCGCACATGACGTGGTACTAAAGAGTCAGCCGGCGCGCCTCGCTCCCGTCGTCGAGCGCGAGCTGCAAGTGGCGGAAGAGCGCCGCAAGTACCAGAAAATGTCGCTGGCCCTGAACGAAGTGGAGAACAAAAACCGCGTCATCATTGAAGGTTCCCGCGAGGCCATTTGTTACTACCAAGATGGCATGCACATCGACGCCAACAAGGCCTTTCTCGAGATGTACGGTTATCAGGATCTAAGCGAACTCGAGGGCATCCCTTTCCTGAACCTGATTGATAAAACTGACCATGCCCGTTTCAAGGATTGCCTGCGCAAGCTCAATTCCCCGCATCCTCCCGCTCCTCAGGAATTCTTGGCGATCAGAAAGGACGGACAACACTTCCATGCGGAAGTGGCCATTTCGTCAATCGTTCTTAACGGCGAGAACTGCGCGCAGTTCGTCGTTATCGACGTTACGAAGCGTAAGGCGGTTGAAAACCGCCTGCAATACCTGAATCAACATGACCCGCTCACCGGACTCTTCAACCGGCATCATTTCACCCAGGAACTGACCAAGATCCTGGAAAAAGTGAAAAAAGATAACAGCCAATGCGCACTGCTGTACCTCGATCTCAACGAATTGAAGGAGATCAACGATACCCTCGGTCATGCCGCCGGCGATCGGCTTCTGCTCAAAATTGCCCGCCTGTTCCGCGATAAACTCGGCGAGTCGGCTTTCCTCGCGCGCTTCAGTGGCGATGAATTCACAGCCCTGTTGCATGGCATGAGTGACAGCCAGATCAAACAAGCCGTAACGACATTGTTATCGGCCTTGAAGGAAACCACTTTCAGCGAGAGTGGAAAAACCTTCCGTTGCGACGGAACGATCGGCGTGGTGCTGATCGACGCGAACAGCGAGAGCGCCCAGGCCGTATTGAACAAGGCCTATCAGACTTGCTTGGGCAATCGCCCGGTCAAATTGGCGCCGATTCCCGCCACCGCACCGGTTACGCGAACCCCTCCAGGCGACGCCTTGGTCTTCGATGAGCCCGAGTCTGCAAATATCCCGCCGATGAAAGAAGCACCATTTCCGGAGTTCGCGGTCAACGAAATCCGCCGTCCGGCGGTACACGTGACATCCGCTTCGCCCGCGGATTGGGAAGCCCGTCTGCGGAACGCGCTGGAAAAAGGCGGTTTCGAGCTGGCTTACCAGCCCATCGTTAATCTTCACGGCGATCCGGCGGAGTATTTCGAAGTGCTGCTGCGGCTGGCCGGACGCAATGGTGAGCTGATTCATGCTGGTGAATTCATGTCCGCCGCGGAACAACTCGGATTGCTGAGTTCGATAGATCGCTGGGTCATCCGTCAATCGGTCCAGTCTCTCGCGGCCCTGCATCGTGATGGAAGGGAGGTCAGCTTTTTTGTCAACCTGTCGCCCTCATCACTCAGAGAACCTGAAATCCTCTCGATGCTCCAGAAGGAAATCACTAACTCGCGCATCAAACCTAAATACATGGTGCTTGAGGCGGATGAACCGGCGGTTCTTGATAATCCCACCGATGCGGCCATGTTCATGCAAGCCGTGAAACGCATTGGCTGTCGCTTTTCGATCGACAATTTCGGCAATAACTTGAGCGCGCTTCACCGTCTGAGTGACATTCCGGTCGAATTCCTTAAAGTCGCGGGCTCACTGATCCGCAATTTGTCGACCGACACGTTGACCCGCACATCGCTCAAGGCCATCATTGAACTCGCCAAGTCCATGAACAAGCAGACCATCGCGAAATTCGTCGAACGAGCGGATGACCTGGGGGTGCTCTGGAACCTGGGTTTCGATTACGTGCAGGGGAATTATTTCCAGCACGCCGACGCCCACACCGACTACGCGTTCACCGACGAAACCACGCTCGCTTCCGATACCAACACGCCCAACTGGGCGAATTCTCGCCGCTGAATCATCTGTCGCCCCCTGTTTTCGCCTGACAGGAGGCGCGCGCAGCCGTTGCCACCGTCCGCGCGAACTCTATAATAAGCCGCCTTTAATCCACATCAGGTAATTTCATGTCCGGCCAGTTCATCTACACCATGCATCGCGTGAGCAAAATCGTGCCGCCGAATCGCACAATTTTGAAGGATATATCGCTTTCATTCTTCCCCGGGGCCAAGATCGGCGTGCTGGGCCTGAACGGATCGGGAAAATCCACGCTGCTACGCATCATGGCCGGCGAGCACAAGGAATACGATGGCGAGGCGCGGCCGCAGCCGGGTATCCGCATCGGCTTTCTCCCCCAGGAACCGCAGCTGAACCCAAAAAAGGACGTGCGCGGCAACGTTGAAGAGGCGGTCGCCGAGACCAAGAAATTGCTCGATGACTTCAACACCATCTCGATGAAGTTCGCCGAACCCATGAGCGACGACGAAATGAACAAACTCATGGAAAAACAAGCCAAGCTGCAGGAAAAGATCGAGGCGGCCGGCGCCTGGGACCTAGATCGCAAGCTCGAAATTGCCGCCGATGCCCTGCGGCTACCGCCCTGGGAAGCGGATGTGACCCAACTCTCCGGCGGGGAGCGCCGACGCGTGGCGCTTTGCCGGCTGCTGTTGTCGCAACCCGACATGTTGCTCCTCGATGAACCCACCAACCATCTCGACGCTGAATCTGTCGCCTGGCTTGAGCGATTTCTGCACGATTACCCCGGGACGGTCGTGGCCGTGACCCATGATCGGTATTTTCTGGACAACGCTGCCGGCTGGATTCTGGAGCTTGATCGCGGCGAGGGCATTCCCTGGAAAGGCAATTATTCCTCTTGGCTGGAGCAGAAGCAGAAGCGTCTTGAAGTTGAGGAAAAACAGGAAAGCGCACGGCAGCGCACCTTGAAACAGGAACTGGAATGGGTGCGCACCAATCCCAAAGGACGTCATGCCAAGAGCAAGGCACGCCTCGCTGCGTACGAGGAACTCGTTTCACAGGAATTCCAGAAGCGCAACGAGACCAAGGAGATCTTCATTCCCCCCGGGCCACGCCTGGGAGAGGTCGTGGTACAAGCGGATAATCTCAGCAAGGGCTTCGGTGATCGCTTGTTGTTCGATAATCTAAACTTCAATCTCCCGCGCGGCGGCATTGTCGGCATCATCGGACCCAATGGCGCCGGCAAGACCACGCTGTTTCGCATGATCACCGGCCAGGAAAAACCTGATGGCGGTCACCTGCGCATCGGAGAAACGGTCAAGCTGGCGTACGTTGATCAATCCCGCGACACGTTGGACGGCAGCAAATCCGTGTGGGAGGAAATCTCCGGTGGTCACGACATCATGCTCGTGGGGAAAACCGAGGTACCATCTCGTGCTTACGTTGGACGCTTCAACTTCCGGGGCGCGGATCAGCAGAAACCCGTGAAGGATCTTTCCGGCGGGGAGCGCAACCGCGTGCACATGGCGAAACTCCTAAAGAGCGGCGGTAATCTGCTACTGCTCGACGAACCGACTAACGATCTGGACGTAGATACGCTGCGCGCACTAGAAGAGGCGCTGCTCGATTTCGCCGGATGTGCGGTGATCATCTCACACGACCGCTGGTTTCTCGACCGCATCGCCACCCATATTCTGGCATTCGAGGGCGAGAGTCGCGCGGTCTGGTTCGAGGGCAACTACGCCGACTACATGGCGGACAAGGAACGCCGCCTGGGCGCGGAGGCGGTGCAACCGCATCGCATCAAGTACAAAAAACTCATTCATTGACGGGCTTGTCAATATTTTTATACCGGCGATGCGGCGAAAGATCGTCCTGCCCGACCACCGCGGTCCAATTCAGCCAAAAACATGGCAGAAATGGGCCGATTCACACGGCCAGTGAATGGCTAGAAACCGGCGGCATCTGATAGGTTTTTCCCGTTTTTGGAAAATAACAAGGAACTTGCCAGGGGATGTTGTGTCAGAGTTGTTCGGTTGATTTCGGGGACGTGGCATAGAGAAATAGCCCTACTGAAGACCCTTCCAACGGAACCAATCAATGTCAATAAACCTTAAATTAATGGAGAAAATTATTATGCTGACTGCCAAGAAAATCACCGGCCTGGCCCTTGCCACGGCTGCCGCCGGAATGTTTGCCACCGCGGGCATTCCCGCTGCCTATGCGGGCAAGCACGAAGCCATGGTTCACTGCCAGGGCGTCAATTCCTGCAAGGGCACAAGCGAATGCCAGACCGCCACTAACGCCTGCAAGGGCCAGAACAGCTGCAAAGGTCAGGGCTGGCTGGCAATGACCAAGGCCGAGTGTGACGCCGCCAAGGCGAAGATGAAGAAGTAAGCTTTACGGTTTTTCAGCTGACCACGCCGGGCGCCTTAAAAGCGCCCGGCGTTTTTTACCAAACTGCCATGACAAACACACCCGCCCTGCCTGACCGTCCATTCCTCGGCTTCGGGCTGGGATTGCGCCCCGCACATTACGAAACCATTCTAAATGAATCGCCGGCCATCGATTGGTTCGAGATTGTTTCGGAAAATTTTCTCGTCCCGGGCGGCAGGCCATTACATTACCTCGACCGTATTCGCAGCCGCTACCCCCTGGTCATGCACGGTGTATCGCTCTCCATTGGCGCACCGGATCCGCTCAACCGCGAATACCTGAAACAATTGCGGTCACTCGCCGAGCGGATCGAGCCTAAATGGATCTCCGATCATCTGTGCTGGACCGGCGCACACGGTATCAATGCCCACGATCTTTTGCCCCTACCCTACACCGAAGAAGCTTTGCAACATGTTGTAGCGCGTGTTGGTGAAGTCCAGGATTTTCTCGGCCGACGGATACTGCTGGAAAACGTGTCCAGCTACGTTACCTATTCGGAATCGGAGATGAACGAGTGGGATTTTTTGCGCGAGATTGCCAGACGCGCTGATTGCCTGATATTGCTCGACATCAACAACATCTACGTCAGCAGCGTCAATCATGGCTTCGATCCGTTGACCTACCTTGACGCCATCCCGGTGGATCGAGTGTGGCAGTTTCATCTGGCCGGCCACCGAAATCTCGGCGATTACATCATTGACACCCACGACGAACCGGTAATTGACCCGGTGTGGCAGCTCTACACGCGGGCGGTGCAACGTTTTGGAAAAGTCTCCGCCATGATCGAACGTGACGATAACATCCCCCCGCTCACGGAACTGCTGGCGGAACTGGAATACGCACGCCGCCTCGCCGCGATATCAGAACACCAGGCCAGCGTCTCGGCCGCCTTAACATGAGCGCCCTCACCGACCTGCAATCCGATTTCCATGCCTACCTGCTCAAGGGTGGGAACCGAATGCTGACCCGAGTCACGGGCACACCAAAAGTCAGCGCCGAGACACGCCTATCCATTTATTACGATGCCTATCGTCTGCGGCTGCTTGAGGCACTCGACAGCAATTACCCGGTACTGCACGCCTGGCTCGGGGATACTGAATTTGAAAAGCTGGGCCTTTCGTACCTCCAGGCCCATCCTTCAACCCACTTTTCCATCCGTTATTTCGGCCATCACCTCCCCGAATACCTTGTTGGCGAGGAATATATTGACAGACCCTATCTCGCGGAAATGGCGACATTTGAGTGGGCGATTGCAGCGGCCTTCGATTCCGAGGATGGCTCAATCACACAAATCCAGGACATGGGAGCCGTGCCTCCGGAAGCGTGGCCCGGCATGCGTCTGCGACTTCATGCTTCCGTCCAGCGTCTGGATTTGAAATGGAATGTGCCCATGATCTGGAAGGCCATCCGGCAAAATCAGGAAGCTGAAAATATGACCGATGCCTGCCGGAGTGAAGCCAGCAACATGCCATCGGTGCATAAGGAAAATCAGGATGCCGTGGCGGATATCATCCACGTACCACCGCCGGAAACGAGCGAATATCTTCAGGCCTGGCTGGTCTGGCGTCAGGATCTGAAAAACTTTTTTCGCTCCCTGCCCGTGGACGAGGCCTGGGCGCTCGACGCCGTACGTGATGGCGAAAATTTTGCTACCCTTTGCGAGGGATTATGTGAATGGATCGACCCGCAAAATGTGGCATTGCATGCCGCCGGGTTGATGAAACAATGGATAACCGACGGTATGGTCTGCGGGATTGAGCTTGACCAGCAGTAAAAAGGTTATAATTTTAGTCGCGCCTGTTTTCAGTGTTGAATGAATTTGCAGGAATCTCTGCCACTCATGTCACAAAGAATTATCTTTCTCGGTGGTTTCCTGATCTGCGCCGGCCTGATGGGAGCGGCGCTATTCTTCCAGTACGTCATGAATCTCGAACCCTGCCCGCTGTGCATCTTTCAAAGAATTTTTGTGATCGTCATAGGACTGGTACTGCTGGCGGGGGCCTTGCACAATCCTGAAACATTGGGACGTCGGGTATATGGCGGACTGACGGTGCCGGCAGCTGCGCTGGGTGCCGGTGTCGCCGGCCGCCATGTCTGGATCCAAAACTTGCCGTTCGACCAGCAACCTGGTTGCGGGTACAGCCTCAATGACATGCTGGAAAGCTTTCCACTGCAAAAGACGCTCAAACTGGTGTTTGAAGGCAGTGGTGGGTGCGGTCAGGTGCTCTGGAGTTTTCTCGGGCTTAGCATGCCGGGATGGGTGTTGCTTTTCTTTCTCGGCTTTACGGTGCTGGGATTCTTGCTGATTTTTTCCCGGTTCGGCGGGCGCTGAAGCCGCGGTTATTCACGCTCAGTTCCAGATATCTACCACTACGCCTTGCTCACGCAGATGATCCGCGCGCGCCTGGATGTAGCGCTGCAGACTCGTTTGCGTCTTGTAAGCGCCGGAGGCGACGTAGTCCAGCACTGACTGGACATGAAAACCCTTTAACATGGCTTCAATCTGGATGACTTCTTTCCCCCCGTCAAACAAGACGGCCGTCGGAACATAGGCGACATTCAGTGAGTCCGCCCAGGCGCGCGCTGTGGTCTTGCGGCCCGCAGGCGTGATCACCGGCATGTCACTCCAGCGATCCAACTGGACCACGTGGAATCTTTTGAGCAATTCCTTCGTGGCGTCCTCCTTCAGCACCATCTCGTGCAAGCGGTCGCAACCGGCGCAGTCTTTTTGTTCAAAAAACACGGCCAGAGGTTTGCCGGCCGCAATCCGGGTCAGATCGTGCGGAGGTGGGGCAAAGAATGGCTGCACATGGAGCGAACCTTTCGCCGGTGGTGGCGATTCCTTGGCGAGATACTCCTTGAAAGTCATGCGTTTTTCCTGTTTTTCGCCAACGTATTTCAGCGCTGTCAGGAACTGATGCGGCGGATAGTAGCCATTGATGCGCAACACCTGCTCACCCTCTTCATTGAAGAACAGCAGCGTGGGCGTGAACCACACCTTGAGCTTCGCGGCCAATTCCTTTTCCTGCATTGTCTTCCCGGAAAGATCGGTTACCTCACGGCTGCCCCAAAGGTTGAGATCAATGGCCTCAAAATGCCGACGTGTGTATTCCACGATAGGTGCCTGACTGAAATTATTGTTCATCAATTCCGCGCAGTAGGGGCAACCTTCCTGCCCGAAATAAATCATCAGGCGTTTTCCATCTCGGGCCGCCTCAGTGACATCTTCCGGGAGAATGAGAAAGGACTTTTTGAACCAAGCCGGCACCTCGTGCGGGAGGGCCCCACGCAACTCGGCCTTCTCCGCGGCCGGCAACAATCCGGGCGTTGAACCCAAAATGGCCATCGTGGCGAGTAACAACATTTGTCTGAAGCTGCGACGAACCACCCTACACCTCCGTCTTTCGTAACAAATGCGATTTTATCACAGGCCTCTCGTTGATCCGTCATTCTGGCGCATTTGACGAAAAGTTGGCGATTTCCACACGAGAATTACAAGTATAAGACATAGATCGGTTAGAATTCATTTCGTTCCTGTTTCGATACCCTGACATGCGATTGCGACATTACGGAAAACCTCCTTCGCGCCAGAACGATTGGAGGACGATCAAATCGCTGCTGCCCTACCTGTGGGAATTCCGTGGGCGGGTGGTGCTGGCGCTCGCCTTTCTGGCGCTGGCCAAAGTGGCGAACGTTTCCGTCCCGCTGGTGCTGAAAGAGATTGTTGATGCGCTTGATCCCACAAAATCATTACTGGCATTGCCGGTTTTCTTCCTTATCGCCTATGGCCTGTTGCGTCTCGGCAACTCGCTGTTCGGGGAACTGCGCGACGTCGTGTTCGCCAAGGTCACGCAGCGCTCCATACGCCGAGTCGCGCTCAAGGTCTTCGAACACCTGCACAACTTATCGCTGCGCTTTCATCTCGAACGCCAGACCGGCGGCATGTCGCGCGACATAGAACGCGGCACCGCGGGGATTCGTTTCTTGCTTAATTTCATGTTGTTCAACATCCTCCCGACGCTGCTGGAGATCGGTTTCGTCGCGATCATTCTGCTGGTGAAATATGACCCGTGGTTTTTCATCGTGACCATCGCCACACTCGCCGGCTACGTGGTGTTTACGCTCATCGTCACTGAATGGCGCATGATTTTCCGGCGCAACATGAACGAGATGGACTCCAAGGCCAATACCCGCGCCATCGACAGCCTGCTCAATTATGAAACCGTTAAATATTTCAACAATGAAAAATTCGAGGCCGGGCGTTATGACGAAACCCTGCAATCCTGGGAAAAGGCGGCGGTTCGTAACCAAACTTCGCTGTCGTTCCTGAACTCCGGTCAGGGCGCCATTATCGCCGCGGGCGTGACCTTGCTTATGTTCATGGCCGGGCGCGGCGTGGTCCAAGGAACCATGTCCATCGGCGATTTGGTGCTGGTCAACGCCTTCCTGATTCAGCTGTATATGCCACTGCATTTCCTCGGGTTCGTGTACCGTGAAATCCGCCATTCGCTGGCCGACATGGAGCGCATGTTCGGGTTGCTGGAACAGGGCGGTGAAGTGGCAGACAAGCCCGATGCCCGGGAGCTTAAAATCACTGGCGGAGAAATCCGTTTTGAGCATGTCGGTTTCGGTTACGACAGCCGGCGCCAGGTTTTGCAGGAGGTGAGTTTCACCGTCCCGTCCGGCCACAAGGTAGCGGTCGTGGGCGCGAGCGGGGCCGGCAAATCGACCCTTTCACGCCTGCTGTTCCGTTTTTACGACGCCACCGCCGGTCGCATCCTGATCGATGGCCAGGACATCCGCGACGTCACCCAGAAAAGCCTGCGCCGGACCATCGGCATCGTGCCGCAGGACACGGTCCTGTTCAACGATTCCATCTACTACAACATCGCCTATGGCCGGCCCGAGGCCACGCGCGCGGAGATCATCGAGGCGGCGCGCTCCGCGCACATCCATGATTTCGTGGAAACGCTGCCGGACAAATACGACACGCTCGTGGGCGAGCGCGGCTTGAAACTCTCCGGCGGTGAAAAACAGCGTGTGGCCATCGCGCGTACCTTGCTTAAAAATCCACCGATCCTGGTGTTTGACGAGGCCACTTCTGCGCTCGATTCCCGCACCGAAAAGGCGATTCAGGCGGAACTCCAGGAAATCGCCACGAATCATACGACGCTGGTCATCGCCCACCGGCTCTCCACCATCATGGACGCCGACCAGATCCTGGTGATGGAACACGGCCACATCGTGGAACGGGGAACCCACGGCGAGCTGCTCGCGCAAAACGGTGCGTACGCGCACATGTGGGCGCTGCAACAGCAGGAACAGAAACAAGAGGAACAGCGGTTGCAAGCCGTCGGCAATTGAAAGCACGAATTGAAAAATCAGATGAAGGCTTCACACCGCCTTTCGGTCCGTGCCATCCGGCTACCGCGTATCTACCTGCATGGGCATGATCACCAGCGGCATGCCCTTGATGTGCAACTGGCGCTGAAGCGCGAGTGCCGTATGGTTGTGCAGCAGGCGTGTCAGCCAGTTTTCCTCGCGGAACACCAAGGTGCCGGCAAAAAACACGCTGCCCGGAAAACGCTCCAGGACCTGATCCGCTAGCTTGACCGCCGCCTCCACCGGGTCGGTCCCATAGGCCGAATAACCTACCGCGGCCATGTTGTGGGCATGACAAAATTCCACGTATTTGCGTAGGGATTCGTCCACGTGGTGCCGCAGATCGACCACGGTATGGTCGCCTTTCATGAGCGTGATATCCACTTCGCCCACGCTCAGGAAAACGAAATTCTGAAACCGTCCCGGAAACAGCCGCTGGGAATTGAGCAGCGTGTGGATGCCGACGCCGCGATAACTGGAGACGAAGAACACCGCCGCCGGCTCGCCCTCGCGGATCGGCGGCGTGGCCTTGCCGGTGGTGGTCACGGGAATCTGCGTCAGGATTTCATCCAGCGCGATCAGGCGCTTGCGCACTTGGCGGTAGTGCCAGCGCACTAGGACGCACAGGCTGGCCAACGTGGCGGTCACGATCGCCGCCACCATCCCACCTTCGAAGAACTTCTCCTTCAGCGTGATGACCAATATCCCTGACGTCGCCAGTAATCCCCACATCGTCAATCCGAGTCGCGGCATCCAGCCATCCACGGATTTCCGGTTTTTCACATAATAGACGCACAGGCCGAGCAGCGTCAGGGAGAAAGTCAGGAACACGTTGACACTGTACAGGATGACCAAATATTCCACGCGTCCCTGGCTGAACAGGAGCACGGCGAAGGCCGCACCGCCCATGAGCAGGATGCCGTTCTTGGTGACCAGCCGGTCCGACAACTGCGAGAACCGGTGCGGCACCCAGTGGTCCACAGCCATGTTCGCCAGCACCGACGGCCCGCCGAGGAAACCGTCGTTGGCGGCGAGGAACAACAGGCCGGCGGCCGAGGCCATGGTGACGACCAGAAGCATGTCGCCGGTGCTTACACCGCCCCACATGGGCCAATCGGCGAGGATATTGCCGAAGACCACTGCATTCAGGGTCTGGCCCGCAACCGGCTGCGCGCCCCACAGGAGGTACAGCAGCATGATGCCGCCGGCGGTGAACGACAGCGAGATCGCCATGTACAGCATGGTCAGCTTGCCGGTGCGTTCACGCGGTTCCTTGAGCATGTGGATGTTGTTCGACACCGCCTCGATGCCGGTGTAAGTGCCGCCGCTCAAGCCGTAGGCGCGCACGAACAGCGCGATCACGAAAAGAATACCCGTCTCGGCTGACAGCGACTGGGCCTCGGCGATGCTGTCCGGAAACAGGGTGCCGATGTTTTTCGCGTGGCGTCCCACACCGTAAATGATGAGAAAGGCATGCGTCGTCACGAAGCCGACAAAGACCGGCAACAGCACCTTTATAGAATCCTTGACCCCGCGCAGGTTGAGGATCATCAGGAACAGCAGGGCGAACGCGGCCACCTCGATCTTGAGAAACCCCCACGACAGTGGCAGGAAACTGAAGACGGCATCCACGCCCGCGGCGATGGAAATGGCAATCGTGAGCACGTAGTCCACCACCAGCGCGCTCCCGGAAACGAGCCCGGGACTTTTGCCGAGTAGGCGCGTGGCGACCTTGTAACCGCCCCCACCCGTGGGAAAGAGTTCGATTACCTGGTTATAGGAAATGGCGATGACGAACACCGTCATGACCACCGCCAGCGCCAGGAACAGCGCCAGCTCGGTGTGCTGGCCGAGTGCGATGAACGCTAGCTCGGGGCCGTAGGCCGTGGACGAAAGGCCGTTGGCGCCGAGCCCGACCCAGGCCAGCAGCGCGATCATGCTGATGTGCCGGTGCGTCTCCGGCGCCATGGGATCGCGCGGCGGGCCGAAAATGATCTGACGCATGCGCTGTCGCCAGCGCGTCAGCGGCGGTCGCGTATCGGGAGCGGCAGGCTTCGATGTTTGTCCCGTTTCAGGCATCGGCGGGGAGAAAATCCGGACGTATGTTGTCCGCTCTAGCGGGTGGTGTCATGAAGAAACGATCATTCAGAGCAAGTCCACGCGCCTTATCCGCCTTTTTGGCATGTCTGTCAATAAAATGTGCATGGACGCTCGACGACGGCAAAATTATACTCTTATCATTGGCTGCAAAATGAAAGTATATCAACCGGAGACTCCATGCGCCCCGCGCTCATTCTTGCCGTTCTCGAACGCGAATTCCTGAGCACCCGCGAAGGCCATCACACACCGGTTATGCTGTGGGGACCGCCGGGTGTGGGCAAGTCGCAGATGGTGGCACAAGTGGCAAAGAAATACGCCGTGCCAGTGATCGACATCCGCCTCTCACAGATGGAGCCGACCGATCTTCGCGGCATCCCGTTTCGCGTCGGTGACGTGGTTGAGTGGGCCATTCCGGCGATGCTGCCGGACACGAAGCGCCATGGGCCCGAGGGGATCCTGTTTCTTGATGAAATCACCTCGGCGGCACCGACGGTTTCCGCCGCGGCCTATCAACTTATCCTTGACCGACGCCTCGGCGCCTATGTCGTCCCGGAAGGTTGGGCGATCTTCGCCGCCGGCAACCGCCAGGGAGACCGCGGCGTTACTTACAGCATGCCGGCGCCGCTGGCCAATCGTTTTTCCCACTTCGGGGTTGAGACCCATCTCGACGACTGGGCGGCCTGGGCCTATGCGAATAATATTGACGAGCGCGTGATTGCGTTCCTGCGCTTTCGCCCCGAACTGCTGTTCGACTTCGATCCGGCGCACAATCCGGTGGCCTTTCCGAGCCCGCGCTCGTGGGAGTTTACGCACCGCGCGCTGGCCAAGTTCGGGGAAAAACCAGAGCTGCTCCTGGGCGCGCTTGAGGCCTGTGTCGGGCCGGCCGCCGGCGTGGAACTCAAAGCCTTCATCGACAACCTCGACAACCTCCCGGACATTGACGCCATCGTCCAAGGGGCGTCCACCACCGTGCCGAAAGAAATCGACCTGCAATACGCCGTGGCGGCGGCCCTGGTGGGACGGGCGATCCGCGCCCGCGGCAGCACCAACGAAACCGAAGTGTTCGGGCATATTCTCGATTACGCTGGCCGTTTCCCGAGCCGG
>Ga0224496_10000764_pt1 | contig 21569 bp, 18 predicted proteins | sample SF_Jul11_sed_USG_2_FD_168127 | JGI IMG/M metagenome (GOLD analysis project Ga0224496, IMG submission 168127) | Sediment microbial communities from San Francisco Bay, California, United States - SF_Jul11_sed_USGS_8_1 | ecosystem: Environmental > Aquatic > Marine > Sediment | place: USA...
CTCTCTAAAAAACTGATTTCATCCTCGGCTGTTTGTCCCCGTATTTCACAAATCATTCATATAAATAATCGCGTCAAAAGTCATGATAACAATCAACTACAAACATTCCCGCCACGATAATCAGCAGTAAGCAAAATATATCAGGCAGATACCTGCGCGGGTAGCCCAAACTCGGGGTATTTTCGGCGGCCTTCTTTGGCCGAGGATTTCGGAGGGTTTGCCGCCGGGTTCATCCAAGCAAGAAATAACGGCCTCCAATTCTCGCTTGTTTTTTTAGAAATATCCTCTATATTTATATGTAAGACAAAATATTTGATCGGCTATTAACTCATTAACGGACTAGAGCCATGACTCAGGCGGATGATACGAAAAGCAGGATACAGAAGGTTTTAATCGTAGAGGATAATTCTCAGACCCTGGAGCTGATGAAGAAATTTTTCTCCAAGGCTCGTCAGAGAGGTGATATCGTCTGCGATATATTGGAGGGCTCCGATGGAGAGCAGGCCATCAAGATGCTGGTCAGTGAGGAGCCCGATCTGATCATCTGTGATATCGGTCTTCCAAGAACCGATGGATACGGCGTTTTGAAGTTTTATAACGACAGCTATAAAAAGAGCCATCCATTTTGTTTTTTTACTTTCCTGACCGCTTCGCAGGAAGAGAGAAAGCACGCCTTCGAGAGTTCGGTGATGGGATTTCTAGCCAAGACGGAAATGAACTACTTCGTCTTGACGCTACAAATTAAAACCTGGCTAAGGCTTTCGTTTCTGGAAAGACACCTTGAAATCGGTGAGATAAACCAACAGCTGGAGGAATAAGCCCGCCTTTTGTTATGGGCGTATAGATAGATGAGCCCCTGAAAATCTTTTAGGCGATCAGGATAGTAGATTTTGCCCGGTTTGCTCTTACTCGCCCAAAGGTCAGCCCCCTCTTGAGTTCAGCTCGGGATATTTAACCCCAGCGCCAAAAGAAATCCGAAGACACCCGCTTTTGATTGCAATTTCCAGCGGATTGTAAAAAGATATTCCATCTTAACCAAAATCTCACACCTAAAGCCCCTGACACATGCAGAACATGATCATTGCGATTGACGGCCCGGCGGGATCGGGCAAAAGCACTATCGCAAAGCAACTTGCCAAAAAACTCAAGATCGAATATTTCGATTCAGGCTCCGTTTACCGCTGTCTAACTCTTTACGGTATGAACCACTTTAATCAATCCTGTGAAGGATATGAGTCTGAGATCGCCCAATGTTTCCTGAAGAACCCCGGACTTTTGGAAATACGCTATGTCGATCATCGGCAGACCTTGCTCCTGGAAGGGGAAGACCCCTCTAAGCGAATCCGTAGCAGGGACGTAACCAGGCAGGTGAGGTTTATCGCCTCGAACCCCGAATGCAGGGATGTGGTCAATGCCAAGATGAGAAGCCTCGCAAAAACCCATTGTTTTGCCATCGATGGAAGGGATATCGGTTCAGTGGTATTCCCCGAAACGCCATATAAGATCTATCTGGATGCTGATGTGGAAGTTCGCGCTAAAAGACGTGCTCTGGAAATGGGAATTGAGCTCAACTCAGCGGAGTATAAACAATTAGCAAATGAGATTCAGCAAAGGGACCAGGGAGATCGAAATAGGACAATCGCACCTTTGATTTTAGCTGAGGGAGCAAAAAAAATAGATACGACTAAAATGACGGTTGATGATGTCGTTAAACTCTTGCTGGATTGGATCGATTCAAATCCCAATAACTAATTTTCCTTAATTTCTTTTTTTATCCGTATGCTTAAATATTTTTTTAATTGATCCTGGTAGGTCAGATAAAGTCCGATCGGATCGACGACCAAGATCTTTTTTCTTTTGAAAAGCTGGATATATTGGAAAGCTTCTCTGGGAATATCTGGAGGGAGATTGTGGATTTCCTGCAAATCTTTTTTTTTGTTTTTGAATTTCTTTAATGCGATCTGAGTATAAAAATTATCAAAGACATATCCCAAGTAAAAATCTTTTTCTACCTGTTTGCAAAACACAAAATTATTATGCTGAATAAAAGCGGGATAAAGGTTGAAAAGGGCTCCTAAATGGACGAATACACCTTTTTTCAACTCGGAATCGGCGTTTTCAAATCGCCAGACACCCTCGGTCAGATTTTCCTTGGAAATAAAAACCTTGTTTAGATTGAATTGATAGTCAAAATCACTGGGTTTGATTCCAAAAAAAAAGTTGTTCTTCCTGAAAACGATGAGTGACTCTTGCATTTAGTTTATGTTTGTGTGATCCAGCTGGCAAAAAAACTCGATCCGAGGTTGCTGGAAAGGCTATTTAGGAATAATATATGATATTACTTTAGAATTGAGCTAAGCCCTTGTCAATTTGAATTTTTGACGAATACAATTAGTACCACAATTCAACAAGGAATTTTCGCAAATATTATTGGATATGGGTAGTCGCTACTTATTCTTGGATCAGCTTCGTTTCGGTGAAACTTCCGAAGAGAGGAACCACGCCTTTGAAGAACTGGTTTATATGGAAGAGGAAGGTCAAATTAAGGAAGAGGATCTCTTTGAGTTGCTTGATCATGAAGACCAAGTCTATCAGGTCTATGCGATTGGTGCTTTTGGTAGGAAAAAGATTCATAAGAGTGTTTCAAAGCTCAAAGAGCTTTACTTGAAATCGGATAATCCCGTTATCTTAGTCGCTCTTTTAAGGGCATTTTGTGATTTTAGCATTGGTGATTTCGAAGCTGCGGTCTTAAAACGGATACAGCAAAAATATTGGAAGAGAAAATTTAAACTTAAAATTGATTTGTCCCAGGAAAAGATCTTTGATAAAGATTTCGTTTTAGATCAAATTTTACTGCCTTCCCTTAAATATCTTCAAATTGTCGGCACCTCCGGTGCTGAAAAGGTAGTCAATGTTTATCTAAGCCATAGTGACCCTGTTGTTCGCTGGCACTGTTTGATGTTTTACAAGAAAAGGGAACTGACTATTCAACAAAAAATACTGACCGAAATCGCTGAAAAAGACGATTATGCACTTAACCGGGAAATTGCGGTTATGATGCTGCGTTGTCAAAGTAAAAACTAAGACCTGCCCATTTTGAATTGAACAAAGACTATGTCAAACCTGCTTAATGAGATTAGCCATGTCAGCGAGATTCGGAGCTTGCCCGTTCGCAAGCTCAATCATCTGGCCGATGACTGCCGTCAGAGGATCATCGAAGTGGTCAGTCAGACGGGCGGGCATTTGGCCTCTTCTTTAGGGGCGGTCGAGTTGACGGTGGCTCTTTTGAAGGTCTTTGATTTTGAAAAGGATAAAATCGTTTGGGATGTCGGCCATCAGGCTTATACCTACAAGATTTTGACAGGAAGAAATCAAGTTTTCGATAAACTGGGTAAGAAAGGCGGAATTTCTAAGTTTCTTTCTTCTAGGGAATCCAAATTCGATCATTTCGGAGCGGGTCATGCTTCAACTTCCATTTCAGCTACTTTGGGTATGAGTGTTGCCCGGACGCTTTCAGGTGAGGATCATAGCGTGATCGCTGTGATCGGAGATGGATCAATGACAGGTGGTATGGCTTTTGAAGCGTTAAATCATGCAGGGCACCTTGACGAGAACCTGATTGTGATTCTCAACGATAATGAAATGAGCATCGACCCGGTTGTGGGGGCTTTGTCTAAAACGATCATTAACATTTCGACTTCCAAGACCTACAATTTACTGCGCGGAGAGCTTTTTTCTTCGACCAAACATAAGAAAATCCCCTTAGCCATTCGCAATACCCTGCGCAAGGTCAATGATTCCTTTATGGCTTTTTTCACTCAAGGAATCTGGTTCGAAAAACTGAACTTCCGTTATTTTGGTCAGATGGATGGGCATAACATAAAGGATTTAGTAACTTTGTTCAAGGTAGTTAAAAAGCTAAAAGGACCGATTCTCCTTCATATCGCGACTCAAAAAGGTAAAGGTTATTCCCATGCCGAAGGTGATTCTCTAGCGTTTCATGGCGTAGGTGCCTTTGAAAGGCAAAGTGGGAAGCAAATTAATAGAAATCTAAAGGGTAAAAGCTATACTTCTATCTGGAGTGAGAGCTTTGAATTCATCATGCAGGAGGATAAGAAGATTGTCGCTATCAGTGCCGCTATGCTGGCCAATACGGGTTTGTCGGAAATTAAAAACCGGTTTCCTGAGCGAGTGTTCGATGTCGGGATTGCGGAAGGGCATGCTGTGACTTTTGCGGGAGGATTGGCTTCTCAAGGTTTTAAACCTTTTGTAGTGATCTATTCTACTTTTTTGCAACGTTCATTTGACCAAATCGTGCATGATGTTTCTCTTCAAAATCTGTCAGTCCGATTTATTCTAGACCGAGCGGGGTTTGTTGGTGGTGACGGTGCAACCCATCACGGTGTACTGGATTTAAGTTATCTACGGATGATCCCTAATATGGTGGTGATGGCTCCGAAAAATGGAAGCGAGCTTCAATCCATGATCAAGTTGATGCAACATTATGACGAGGGACCGATAGCTTTGCGTTTCCCAAGGAGTCAGACTGAGGAATATCATGATTTCACTCAGGAGATACCTCCAGATATCCTTTTTGGTAAAGGAGAGATGATCAGGGAAGGAGTCGATTTGCTTTTAGTCGCTGTAGGAACCATGGTCGATTCTGCAATACAACTTGCTGAGAATCTTCTTTTGAGCGGTATCTCGGTCGGAGTAATCAACGCTCGGTTTGTTAAACCGCTTGATCGGCATTTAATTCTAAATGCCGTATCCAAAGTAAAAGCCGTGGCGACCTTGGAAGAAAACGCTTTGGCTGGAGGCTTCGGTAGCGGGGTTATGGAATTATTGAGCCAGACTGGTATTTGTATACCATTTGTTTGTTTTGGGATTCCTGATCAATTTATCGAACATGCCAGCCGTGAAGAACAGCTAGTGCAGTCCGGTTTGGATATTGATACCATGACTAAGAGACTACAGGATTTTTGCAACAAGGTGGTCCAAAATAAAATGAGATTGAATTAACAACAGCAACAAACGGATAATCTATAATGATTTATAATAAGTTGATATTATTAGTTATCGTTATTTTATTTGGATTATACAGCTTTTTTGAACCAAAACCCTGGATTTTTATCGTGACAAGTAGTATTTTTCTGCTTATTTTTAGCTATTATTTTTTTTCGTATGTTTTTGTTAAGAAGTTCAGGGTTTCGCGGGACAGTCAGGAAAATGTGATTGACTTGGAGAACTACCGTAAACAAAAACACCAAAAAGAAAAAACCCCAGTTAAGGTAGCGCAAAAGGCGACAAACTGGGTTACTGTGATTGATAGCTGCGACCAAAGCAGGATATCCTTGGCAGAATCACTGCTCTCCTCCCATCAGATTGAAAGCAGGGTAAATAATCGCTTCAGTGCTTCGATCTTTCCTGCGATTGAGGGCTTGAATATGATTTTAATGGTCAGAGAATCTCAACTATCGGCGGCATTAGAGGTTCTTAAAAAATATGAAATCGATACGGATGATTTTAAAAATGGACTTAATTAGTTAAAGAAAACATAAAGTTTTAAGTAAACCAATGGATGATTCGATATTAGAAAAAGCCCAGAGTTGGGCGGAAGATCCTCAGTTCGATGATGATTTCAGAAATGAAATCTCAGAACTGATTAATCACCAAAAAAATGAGGAACTGATTGACCGTTTCTATAAAGATCTTGAATTTGGAACGGGTGGTTTAAGAGGGATTATCGGTGCGGGTTCTAACCGTATGAATATCTATACAGTTCGACGTGCGACCCAAGGGCTGGCTGATTATCTCAACGAGTTTTACCATGATCAGGGAAAAAAAATCTCCGTGGTTATTGCGCATGACAGCCGTAATTTCTCGGATTTATTCACCAAGGAATCCGCCAGAGTTTTAGCGGGTAACGGCATTCATGTTCATGTCTTCAGTCGCTTGGCACCAACACCGCTTTTATCCTTCACGGTCAGAGAACTAAAAGCCCAAGCTGGTATTGTTATCACGGCTAGCCATAATCCGCCGGAGTATAACGGTTACAAGGTCTCCTGGGCAGATGGGAGTCAGGTGATTTCACCCCATGACATTGGTATCATCAACAAGGTTAATTCGATCGTGGATTTTTACAAGATCAACCTCATGGGTTACCAAGAAGGTCTGGAGAAAAATCGTATCGTAATAGTTCCAAAGGAGATCGAAAAGAAATACCTGCGCAAGCTCGCTGAACTTTCGTTCGGCAATCTAGAGCGTAATAAATCCTTAGGGATAGTCTATACCCCACTTCACGGAGCGGGGAACCAGCCGGTTAAGGATCTTTTGCGGATGTGCGGGTTTGAGTCTTTAAGAGTCGTACCTGAACAGGAAAAACCAGACGGAGATTTCCCGACGGTCTCATATCCTAATCCAGAGGAACTTTCCGCTTTAAAACTAGCGATCAAGACGGCTAAGAATTCCGATCAACTGATTTTAGCGACTGATCCTGATGCCGACAGACTAGGAGTGATGGTCAGGCATCAAGGCGAATGGGTCAAACTAAGCGGGAATCAAATTGGGCAGTTGATGCTGGATTATTATTTGCGCAAACTCAAGGAAAATGACCGATTACCTCCCGACGGGGTTTATATAACTACGATCGTGACCTCGAACCTGGGCAAAAAGATCGCTGCAAAATACGGGATAAAGACCTTTGAAACATTGACAGGGTTTAAATACATCGGCTCCTTGATGAGACAGCTGGAAGAAGAAGGAGGGGGAAGTTTCATCTTTGGTACTGAGGAGAGTCACGGTTATCTTTTTGGGGATTTTATCCGCGACAAGGACGGGGTTATGGCCGCAATGATTTTTTCTGAGCTAACGGCTGAACTTTACGAGCAAGGACGGACTCCCATGGACCGGATTGAAGAGCTTCACCGAGAATTCGGTTTTCATTCCGATTCTTTGGTTAGTAAGACGAGCAAAGGTCATGAGGGGGCGGGAAAAATAGCCTTGGTCATGAGTTCACTTAGAAAAAACCCATTCAAGAAACTGGCAGGAGTGAGGGTTATTGAGATTAGGGATTATTTAACTCAAGAAGTTACCTATTGTCAGAAACAAAAAGTTGGGGAAAAAATAGAATTGCCGGTTTCCAATGTTATCGCTTTTTACATGGAGGACGGTAGCCGAATCACAGTTAGGCCCTCTGGAACCGAACCAAAAATAAAGTTTTACTTTAACTTATGTGGCAAAGAAGAAGAACTCCTCAAACAAAGGAAGATTGAATACGAAGAAGAATTCGAAAACCTGATCGAAAATTTTATTTAGGTTTTTTAATTATTAATTTCAATATAAGGAGCATCCTTGGAAAAACCAGATATCGCATTGATCCAAAAACATAGGAAAACAAATTATGATCTTGACCGTTTATATGACAGACATCTTCAGCTTGAAGAAGAAATTGCCAAGATAGAATCAATCCGTGTTTTAACAGCGGCTGAGGAAAAAAAGATCCATGAATTAAAAAAGACCAAGCTTGAAGGAAGAGAAAAACTCGAAAAAATTCTCAAACCACTCCGTTAATGGAGACTGGTTGATGTCCGAATTTTAAACGATGATTCTTTTAGACCTTTATATATCAATACTGGGTCTTTTTTTAGGGTCTTATATCTATACAACGGCATCTCGACTGGTGAAGGAAGTTTCCTTATGGTCTTGGTCGAGTTGTGATCATTGTCAAAAAAGGATCGTATGGTACGGACTGATACCCCTAATAGGATATTTAGTTTTAAGGGGGCGGTGTAACAGATGCGGCTCAAAGGTCGCGAAGGTTTATCCGATCACGGAATTGATCAACGCTGTTGCTGTCTTTTCAATATTCCGACATACTGGCTTTGAAATCGAATTTATAGGGCATTTAATTTTTTTTGAATGCCTTTTTGTTATTGCGGTCATCGATTTTCTTACCTACAAGGTCTATGCGCAGCCAGTGCTGATCGCTTTTACGTTTCGAACTGGTTGGCTCTTTTTTTACGACCGTTCCGGCATTATCGACTCGATTTTGGGACTCTTGATTGGAGCGGGAATCTTTCACTGGATAGCCTATTTTTACCAATCGACCAGAAATAAGATCGGACTGGGACAGGGAGACGCAACCCTTTTAGGGTTGATTGGATTTGGTTTGGGTTGGAAACTTTTATTGCCGGTGATCTTTTGGTCGGCGGTTTTTGGTATCATTGGTGGATGGATTACACTGAAGCTACAGAAAAAGTCCTTAGAAAAGGAAATCGCTTTCGGTCCTTGGTTAGTGATAGCGGCATTTTTTGTCTGGCTTTTGCCTGAAGTGTTTCAAGTCTTTTTTTTCATGGAATCGATACCGAGGTTTTAAAAGCAACGTTTAACCGTGAGATTAAACATTTAAACCGAAATTGAATATGAATCATATCAGTATAAATACACCCAAGAAGGACCTTTTATGGCAAAACCTGGGATTTGAGTATATCCGTACGGATTTCCGGTTTGTCGCTCAATTTAAGGATGGAAAATGGTCTGAAGGGGGATTGATTGAATCTGAAAATATGGAGATCCATGAAGGCTCTCCCGCAATTCATTACGCTCAGCAGTGCTTTGAGGGATTAAAAGCACAGACCGCCAAAGATGGCCGGATTTTATTGTTCAGGCCTAGGCTTAACAGTGAGCGTATGAACCAAACCGCTAAACGACTTTTGATGCCTGAAGTTCCTAAGGACCTTTTTATGCGGGGTGTCTTTGAAACGGTCAGGGCGAATCAGCCTTGGATACCTCCATATGGAACCGGAGCATCCCTTTATATCCGTCCCTTGTTGATTGGTATTGGTGAAAATCTGGGACTCAGACCGGCCAAACGTTACGAATTCAGAGTTTTTGTTTCACCGGTTGGACCCTATTATAAAGGCAGTGGCCTTTCGGTCATTTCTCTCGCAGTTACCGATATCGATCGCGCCGCGCCACTTGGTACAGGCAACGTCAAGGCTGGTTCCAATTACGCTGGAGGGCTATTGGCCACAAGGAAAGCCCAAGAGTTGGGAGCCAATGAAGCCTTATACCTTGATGCGAAGACCAGGGTTTATTTAGATGAGGCTGGCTCGGCCAATATCCTTTTAGCCATGAAAGGAAATCGTTTCGTTACACCTCAATCTGAGGCGATTTTGCCCAGCGTAACCCGAAAATCGATTATGATTTTAGCTGATAAAGAGTTAGGAATGAAGACCGAGGAGCGACCAGTTAATTTGTTAAAGGAAATTGACGAGTTCGAGGAGGTGGCTGCCTGCGGAACAGCAGCGGTGCTTTCGCCTGTCGGGAAGATATGGGTTAATGACCGCTGGTATCCTTTTTACGGTAACGGGGTAAAAGTTGGTCCGGTCATGCAGAAGCTTTATGATCTTTTGACCCAGATACAAAAAGGAGAACGACCTGATAACTTTGGTTGGACGGTTTCGGTTTAGTTAGATGATGATTTTCGCTGTAATAATTGAATTAATTATTATGAGACGATAACAACATAAACGATTATTCATGTTGCCTCTTTTTGGCATATTCGCATCTTCTTTTGTTATCGCTTTATCCGGTGCGCTCATGCCTGGACCGCTTTTAAGCACTACCATAAGCGAAAGCTCGAAAAAGGGTTTTTGGGCTGGGCCAATGCTGATTATGGGACATGGCATCTTAGAGCTTGCCTTGGTGTTGGCCTTGATCGCTGGTTTGGCGCCGATTTTAAAGAAGGACTTTATTTTCGGTTTAATTGGGGTCATTGGCGCTGTCATCCTTTTATGGATGGCATACGGCATGTTCCAGTCTCTCACCGATTTAAAAATCCAGATACAAAATGATTTAAATTTCAAGGGGAATCTGGTCTTATCGGGTATCCTGATGAGTTTGGCTAATCCCTACTGGACTATCTGGTGGGCGACTATCGGGTTGGGCTATATTTTTCACAGCATGGGTTTGGGGTTTATTGGCGTTTTGTCTTTTTTCACAGGACATATCCTGGCTGATTTGGTCTGGTACTCGCTGGTGTCTTTTTTAATTGCCAGGGGCCGATCCTTTTTAAGCCTGAGGGTTTATAAAAGCATTATCGTTTTATGTGCCGGGTTTCTTATTTTTTTCGCCTGTTATGTCGGTTATATCGGATTGGGGAAACTTTCGTGAAAATTATTAATAAAATGAATTCAATATGAGAACCGCATCTAAAGAATTTAAAGTTAAATGTCCCACATGTCAAAAACAGGTCCAATGGAAGGACAATCCCTTTAGACCTTTTTGTGGCGAGAGATGTTCCTTAATCGATATGGGGAAATGGGCTGATGATCAGTACAAAATTGAAAGTGAAGATCAACATGTGGATGAAACGGATGAACCCAAAGGTTAAAAAGATGAAGCTTTTTTTTCAGGGAGTCTTGTTTGGTTTATTTGTGATTGTTTTATTGATTCCAAAAACACTTCTTTCGCAAGAATGGGGGGTTAAGCCGGGAGAGGAAGTCGTCAGGTTTTCTGCGGAAGTTAGCCCTAAAATCGTTCGCATCGGAGAAAGTTTTCGGGTGGTCGTTAAAATGGATATTAGGCCGACATGGCATGTCTATTCAGTCCTTTTTCAGGGAGAGGATGCCCCCCCACCTACCAAGTTAAGCCTCGTGGGTGGGGATTACATTTTTGACGGGCCGGTCTATGAATCAAGGCCGGTTACCGAATTAGACAAAGTTATTGGTATTAGGCTTTCTTACCATGAGCAAAAAGGCTATTTATACCAGAACTTGAAATTGGGAGAAGGCACAAAGACAGGCTTAAATGATTTATCGGTCAAGGTCGATTTTTTAGCTTGTAACGATCGGTTGTGTCTACCGCCCAACGTAAAGCAGTTGGATTTAAAGCTCATGGTCGAGAACGGGCCGCCCAGAGAAGAATTAATGACCGCCGACCGATCGATCGAATATGTTCCCAGAGTTAAAAAACAAAATTCTCTCACCAAGTTGGTCTCCAAGGGATTTTGGCAGTTTGTGGGTCTAGCGGCTTTTATGGGATTAATCTCTTTGATCACGCCTTGTGTATTTCCCATGATTCCAATTACGGTCTCGTTTTTCTCAAAGCAGGCCGAAGGCAAACAGTCCCGGGTTCTCAAACTGGCATTGTTGTTTACAGCGGGTATCATCGGGACCTATACGGGTACGGGCCTTTTGCTTTCGGCGCTTTTCGGCGCCAGTTCGGCTCTTCAGTTTGCGACACACCCCCTTGTTAATCTTGCGATTGCTGGGCTTTTTGTCGTTTTTGCCTTAAGCTTGATGGGATTTTTCACTCTTAACCTGCCGGGAATGTTCCAAAATTATTTCGATGAGAAATCCCGCAGGCTGGGAGGTGCGGCGGGTGTCTTGCTGATGGGCTTTACATTTACCCTAACCGCTTTTACCTGTACGGTTCAGTTTGTAGGAACGATGTTGATCTCTGCATCTCAAGGGATGTGGCTTTGGCCTTTTATAGGGATGGTTGTTTTTTCAAGCGTTTTTGCCTTTCCTTTTTTTCTGTTGGCGATTGCTCCGGGAATGATCAAGGTGGTTCAGAAGCACTCAGGCGATTGGCTGGGAAGGAGCAAGATCGTCTTGGGTATACTGGAACTAATAGCTGCAGTGAAGTTCTTATCTAATGCGGACCTGGTTTGGCAGACAAATCTGATTTCAAGAAATGTTGCGATCATTATTTGGATAATTTTACTTGTATGTGTTATTGTCTATCTGACTTGGACTAATATCCGCCCCATATTAAACCGGGCTGCCTTAAGTTGGTTTGTAGTCCTGATCTTTGTTTGTTCGACTGTATATGTCGGCTATGGCTATAATGACCGTTCGCTGGGCAGTCTTATCGATTCGGTTTTACCTCCCCCCAGCGGCCATCGGCTCAAAGGAGGAGATTATATCACCGAGGAGCAAAGCAGTAAACTCATCTGGTATGATAACGTAAATGATGGCCTTGTCAAGGCTCGAAAACTCAACCGACCAGTCATGATCGATTTTACGGGTTACACCTGTGTGAACTGTCGTTGGATGGAACAAAACGTTTTTAATCTCAAGGATGTTTATAAGCTCTTTTTAGAGGAATATGTGTTGGTTCGTCTTTATACCGATGGTGGCGAGAAGGCAAGTGAGAACCTTCAGTACCAGATCGACCATTTCAATACTGTCGCTTTGCCTTTATACGTGATTTTAAACAAGGATGGTGAATTCGTTCGTCAGTTTAGCGGCATCAGCCAGAATCCGCAAGAGTTTGTTGATTTTCTAACATCTTCTGAGTGATTTATTTGAACACTTTACTGGATAAAATGGATCAATCAAGTTATAATTGACCTCAAGATTAGAAAGTTGAATTTGGTTTGAAGGATCAGTTAGCTATGGAGTTCGGTTTTGACTGAAGAAACGAGAAAAAAAATACGTAAATATAGGGTTCCTCTACCCCCACCGCCTAAAAGAAAATTTAAGCTAACCCTCTTACCTGAGGGTAAAATATTTGATGTGGAACCTCAGAAAATCCCCTACGGAAGGCATGGGCTACCCGGTTCGGTTTTGGATGTGGTTAGTTCGGCAGACAGTGGGTTGATTGAACATACCTGCGGCGGTGTTCAGGCTTGTTCCACTTGCCATATTTATGTGGAACAAGGACTTGGTAGTTGTAACGAGACGAGTGAACGGGAAGAGGATTATCTGGAACAAACTCCTGCATTACAGCTAAATTCGAGGCTTTCTTGTTGTTGTGTCCCCAATGGTGATGAGGATGTCGTCGTCAGGGTGCCTCTTTGGAACAAGAACGAGGTGAAAGAGGCTTCGCATTGATTATTTTCGTACGGGCTTTTTCTTAAGGTTTTTTGTTTTTAGATCGTCCTTTTTTTTCGACTCAGCAACGGACTCAAGCGAAACTTGATCAAAATTCTTAAGAAAAGCTTTTCGGTCTTTTTCAAGGTAAATTTCCCCTTCATTGTCTTCTGGTTGGTCAAAGGGGTTTTCTTCAACGGGCTCAAGGGGAGTAACTCTTAAGGTCTCTTCCAGCATATCGGGTAGAGAAGATTCGTAAAAATCCTGTTTGTTTGCTTGGTTTTCCTTTAAAGACTCCATCACTCCTGAATGCTGATGGTGTGCGCTGAATAAAGCTTTTCCAGCCTTGTCGGTTTCAAGGGAACTGGTTTGGTCCAGATTCAAGATAGAAAAAATATCTTCATTTTCATCCAGGAGCGTTGTTTTTGGTTCGCTCAGGATCTGGTGTTGATATGAACCGTTAGATTTCTCCATCATAAAAGAACTGATTAGGGTCTGACCAATCCTGGCTAAAGAACAGAGATATTCAGCCTTTGTCACCGAGTTGCCGATAACCGTATAACTTGAAAAACTATGTTCAAAGGTTCCGGCCATGGTCTCGGTGGCATGAAGGCCGATTCCGTAATCCATGAGCTTGCGGTTCAGTACTTTTCTCTCATGATTCAGGTCCTTCCATTTGTGATTGATTTTAATAGCAGCCCGGATGGCGTTGTCGATGCTGTTCATGCCCTCGAAAATGCAGTAGCACTTATTCCCGAAAACCTTGATCACCTGTCCGCCGAAATCCTGGATGGTTGTCATGAAAATCTCCATAAACTCCTTGATATATTCCGCTACTTCTTCAGCGGTTTCTTTTTGAATGTGATCTTGAAGTAATGGAATCCGGGCGCAGAGGCATGTCAAGTCGGTTTTTCTTAGGGAAAACTCACTGGCATGTCCTTTTGGGGTCTTTTGAGCAGAGGAGGCGATGGAATTTTGCAGGCTCTGGAAATAATCTACCAGATAAGTGCTCATCTGATTGAATGCGTAAACGATTTTTCCAATTTCATTCATTCTGCCCTGTTCGAGACGAAAATCCAGCTGATTTTTACTGACTTGGTTCAAGGCATCGGCGATGATCATATGGGAATGGCTGACTGGATGTAAAAAAAGCCAGATAGTTAGGTTCGATAAAATCAGAATAATCAGACAAAACATCAGGATCTGTTTTTTCGTATCAGCGACAATGTCATCATAACCAAACAGAATTTGGGTTGCGCCGATCCTGATTTTATCATCATTCTTGACAACCGTTATATTTTTTAAAAACTGTAGAACCGAAACAGTTTGGTTGTTAAAACGATAACGGTTTATTTTTTTAATTTGAACCTTATCAAGGCTGTTATCATCGATAACCTTCAATAGACTGGGGTGTGCTTTTCTGTTTTGCAGGGTTTTATCGGTGGAACTGAAATAGATACCACTGGGAAGAAGCACAACCGATATTTGTAGAAAATCCGACTGGTTAATAAGTGTTTCTTTGTGTAAATTCTCCAAGGTGCTGTCTAGTTTTTTAGTATCACGGTCATAAATACTTTGAAGAGCCATCTCAGTGATGGTATAAGAGGCGGTTTTTCCTAAGAGCTTAACCTGAATGAGCTTGGATTCCGATAAAGCATCGATAAAAAGGTAGTTAAGCACTAACCCAGTTCCAACAATGATCATGCTAATAACGATCATAACCTTGTAGGTTAAATCCAGATTGTTGACCGTTTGTAACAGTGAATTGTCTTGATTCATTATTATTCCTAAAATGCCCTGTTTGCTGGGTTATTCCGTAAAGACGACACGTAACATTTCCTCAAGGGTAGTAATCCCTTTAAGTACCTTTTCGCCACAGTCGTAGCTGAGTCCAAGCATTCCCGATTCCCGAGCAACCTTTTTAATCACTGAAGCATCAGCTGATTCAATCACGCAATTTCTCAGTTTATCGTTCATGATCAGGAGTTCGTAAACTCCAATTCTTCCTTGATATCCGGAGTTCAAGCAACGTGGACAACCCACTCCTCGCCACAATTCTCCTTTAAAATTAATCAGACGTTCTTTTGCGAATCCCATATCTAAAAGCTCTTCCTTTTTTACAGGGAAAGTTTCTTTGCAGTGACTGCATATCTTGCGCACCAATCTTTGAGCCAAGACTCCGGAAACAGTACTGGAGACTAAAAAAGGCTTTATACCCATATCAATCAAACGTACTACGCTGGATGCCGCATCATTGGTATGTAGGGTGCTTAGGACAAGATGTCCTGTTAAAGAAGCCTGGATTGCGATTTGAGCTGTTTCAGTATCGCGCATTTCTCCCACCATGATCACATCAGGGTCCTGGCGTAACATGGCTCTAAGTCCCTTAGAGAAGGTGACTCCGATTTTTTCGTTGACTTGCATTTGCCCATATTCGCTCACTCTATATTCAACAGGGTCTTCGATTGTTACAATATTTTTTTCCTTTCCATCGACCTGACTTAAGGCGGAGTACAGGGTTGTCGTCTTGCCTGAACCCGTCGGACCAGTTACCAGAATGATGCCGTGGGGCTGTTTGATCATGCGCTCGATTTCACAAACCATCTCAGGAATGATTCCCAAATCGCCCAAGTTGATAACGCCTTGACTTTGGTTTAGGAGTCTTAAGACTGCTCTTTCCCCATGAACGGTTGGGATGATTGAAACTCTGATGTCGATTTTTTTCCCAGCTAATAGAATCATGGTTCTACCATCCTGAGGCTGGTTTTTTGTGGAAATATCAAGTCCCGCCATAACTTTGACGCGATTGACCAATGGGATATGACCCTGCTTAGGAACTTTGGTGATTTGATGCAAGACACCATCGATTCGATTTCTGACTGTTGTTTCCTGTAAGGTTGGATCGATATGGATATCTGAGCTATCATCCTTGACTGATTGGAACAAGATCGAGTTCATCAGTTTTTTGATGGGCTCCTCGTCCTGGGAGTCCAATAGGTCCTCGGTCTCTTCACTGGAAAAATCGCCCAGATAGTTGAATTCATCTTCATCCAAAGTTTCGGCGGCTTCTTCGGCTGAGCCGGAATTTCGATCATAGCAGAGGTTGATCGCGCCTAAAATTAATTCTTCGGTTGAAAGTTTGTAGTCAAGTGTTTCGCAGTTTAGCGTTTTGGCGGCTTCCTCGTAAGCTGAAGTGGGCCAGGGATTTTTTATAGCAAAGGTGACATGTTTGGACGTCATTTCTACGGGAAAGAAAAGGAATTTTTTAGAAAAACGGATTGGGATGACATCTGTAAATTTCTCTCTTAAATCATTTGATGGTTGGGGGAGGTGCTCCAAAAAATCAATGCGAATGATCTCTCCCAGCACTTTTTGATAGTCCATCTCCTTTAGCAGTCCCGCTTTTATTAGTTGATCCTTAAACTTAACTTTTTTTAGCTCGGCTTGTTCCCATTGTTCTAAAAATTCATCCCTTGTTCCAAGGTTGAGTTGGCTTAGTTGATCGATTAATTTTTGATTAATGGGAGAAAGTTCTTCAAGTTTGGGCATCGTGTTTTCTTCAGGCTATTTTTTGTTGCGATTTCCTAGTTTTATTCCTCTGATGAACACGTAGTTTTTTTTGCATATTCTTGTGAGTTATCTTCTCTTTTTGGAATTCGATCAACTCAAAAAGGGTTTTGATACCAATCCTATTAAGATCCTTTAGGAAGATGTCCAAAAAATATAAGGTAGCTTTGACATCTGGCATCGCTCTGTGTCGGTCTTCGACCTGGTAGTCGAAATGTTTGATCAGGCCACTGACACCCCTGGACTTTACGTTGGGTAGTAGTTTTTTTGCAAGCCGATAGGTGCAAATGTCGATTGGCGATCTTAAGCCAAGTCCCGTAATCCTGATCAATTCATAATTGATGAATGAATAGTCGAAGTTTGAATTGTGTGCAACGAAAATGTGATCATTTAAGAATTCAGCGTACTGAGGCAGCACGAATTCACTAACAGGTGCGTGCTTAACGGTTTCTTGGGTGATCCCGGTCAGTCTGGTGATGGTTCTTGAGATATTTTTTTCGGGGTTAACCAAAGTTTCAAATTGGTCCAAAATCTCATTATTTTTGGTTTTGATGGCCGCGATATCGATAATGCGGTCATTTCCTTTAATCGAACCCGTGGTTTCGATGTCGGTGGTAACAAAAACGGTTTCAGAAAGAGGTCTGTTTTTCACGAAGGTCTCTAAGGGGGCGCAACTCCACTCACTTTCGCCCTTCTTATCAAACCTGGGATCATTTCGCATATTCGTAAAAAGCAAATCGCATTTCTCAGCCTTTTTGATATCCAGTAACAAGCGAATATTTTGCTCGCTTAAAGAATCCTCAAAGCGGAAAAGAAGTTGAAAAACAGTCTCAATCAATGTAAATAAGGGTAAGAGGTTGATAAACCATTATCGGAACATAACAGTTTATTATTAAATAATTGAATTTTGTGGTTATCAAACAACGATCAATAATATAAAACCGTAATTATAAGCGTTTAAACTTGGATGCTTTAAATGCAAAGATCATGAAATTTCCAATATTGTTGCATATGTCGAATTAAATCACAACTCAATTTCATAAATAATAACACGTTAGGTAGGTAGTTAAAGACTTCCTTTTATATCATTTCCAATTAAAAAAATAATGAATATATCACTGGCCATCGAACTGCTAAAATCTCGTTTGTTTTTACCAGGGCTTATCTTTTTAGGGATTAATCTGACGAGTTCTTATGTTTTTTATCATGTTAATAGCTATAAGATATTTTTAATGGGAATAGGAGTTAGTCTTCTGGTTTTAGTTTTTGACTTGATCCCTTATAAAAAAATACAAAACGCGATGCCTTGGATGATGGTTGGTATACTAGCAATGCCGATTGTGGCCGCTTTCCCGGGGTACCTGGTTTATGGAGGAGCTTTTAATTACAATTTTAAATATGAGTTGGTGACCAATTTGATCTTAATTTTATGGTGTTGTTATTTATACCGTAATACGAAAGTGGAAGAAGACTTAACCCCATTTTTATGGCTATTGGCCTTAACCGTGGTTTATACCGGGATATGGGCTTTTTTTGAGAAATTCGGGAATCCCTTTGATTCGTATAGCCAAACCACAGATATGGTTAAGGCGACCTTTGGCCACAGGAACTATTTTTCTGGATTTTTGATTTTAATGATACCGTTGCTTCTGGTTATGTCGGTTCCGTCTGTAAACATGAGAAAGGGCGACAAAAACAGACCTATTGTTTTAATTTCAAGGAACAATTTGTATTTTTTGACGGCCTTTATATTGGGTGGATTTGCGCTGGTTTTCGCTGAAACCAGGGCTGCGATTGCAGGCTGCCTGATGGGCGTCGGCGTGGTGTGTGTACTTTATGTTTTATTTTTTTCAGATAAGCGCTGGAGAAAACGGTTTTATTATATTTTTGGTGCGGCCGTTTTATTAGGTTTGCTGGGTATTTTGCTACTTTACTTTAATCAAGATGCTTTAAAGGGGTCAAGATACATCGAGTTATTCACGCTTAAAGGGTGGGTCGGCAGACTGGTCCCTTGGGAAACGGCTATTAGCTCGATTAAAGCGTCACCTTGGATAGGATACGGTCTGGGGAGTTCATATAACCTGTTTTTTAGTTTTGTATCACCCGAAGCCCGCCTTTTTCATCGGGAACACAGCTACAATCATGCCCATTCAGAGATATTAGAATACCTTCAGGAAAGCGGACTCTTAGGCGGGATCGCTTTTATAGCTTTTTGGGTATTGTTGATTTTGATGATCATCAGATTGTTTCGCCATAATGGTCTGAGTGATAACCTGAAGAAGATATTAATCGGCGTTTGCGGTGGATTTGCGGCTTATCATTTTCATAGTGTGTTTTCTGTGGCACCTAGGATGATAGTAATGAAATTGCCACTTTTTACTTTGTACGCTTTGGTATTTATCAGTTATGGTTTTCATTTCGTGACCAAAGTTGAAGAACACTCGAATTATAAAAACAAACGGATAGCGATCATCTTCTCAATCTTGACTTTGGCGGTGATCTGGAGTTTGTATATTCCTTGGATTTCACAGCAATACCAGTTTGTAAAACTTCAGTCGAAACCCAATTCCCTGATCAAGGTAGAAGGATTCGAAGAATTGGCTAGGACCAGCAGTGATATCTATACACAGGATCTATTGACCCATATGCAGATTCGTTATGGAAGAACAAAACAGTTAAGTGAAACCATTGATCGGATCAATGCGATTTTCCCGAACTATAGGGAAGTAAACCACAACAAGGCGATTTTGGCCATGATGCAGGGAAACCTCTTTGCGGCCAAAAATTTAGCGTTGAGTGCTCAAAGGAAGGATACTTTCCATAAGCCGACAATTTATCTTTTAATTGAACTGGCTATTAAAACCAGCGATCAGGATCTTTTTAACCAGCAACTCATGCTGTTAACAAAATCTCAATATTTCGCATTCATCCTTCAGGAAAGTAAGAATTCAAATGATGTAGAAACTTTGATTAAGGATATCGACAGTGCCTTTGTTTTTACTCAGAATGGGGATAAGAACACTCTTGTTTTTGATTCAAAATGGTTGGAGTATATTTTCAATACCGGAAAATCGAATGCGATTAACAAGGCCTGGACCAATGAAGACCGCTCTAAATTTTGGTCATCCATAGCCAGGGCTTTTGCGGCATCACCTTTCTTCCAGATTCGTATCAAGCAGGAAATGGCTGAACGTTACAGCTTCCCAGAAATTAATAATTATGTTCAAAAATATTATGCGTTAAGAAGAGAATGGGAGTGGGGGGGGAAACAGCTCGAACAGGAAAAAGGCTCTCAGATCGCCAGGACCGAACCTAGTCGAAGACAGATAGTCCTTAATCAGTTCCAGGAGAAAATCAATGCCCATAATCAAAAATATTCCGGCAAGATGACCGAAGTAGAAAAATTTCTTAGGGATAAAACGGATTGGAATTATTTTTTTAAAAAACAGCGGTTTGCCAATGATTTTATCTCACAGGTGACCAATATGGTTTTTCAGAAATAAATGGCTTTTTACGATTTTATATTCTATTCGGTGGCTGATTTTTTAGGATGTTCCTTATTCAAGATTTTTCATCTTAACTTAACAAAAATATCTGATTAAATTCATTAAAACAAAAACCTTTATAATGAACAACATGAAAAGGTTGATTTATTTTTTTTTAATTTCATTTATTCTTTTAACTTTTGGCTCTTGTAAGTCGAATGAAGAAATTCAAGCGAAGCAAGAATCTGTTTATGTCCCCACGAAATCCATCTCTCCAGTGGCGCTTTTTGACGTTCAAAACGCACAATCTTTTATCGTTCTTGATGAAACTGTTGTTGAAGAAAGTAATGGCATCGTTTTTTATTCCGATGATGGCAGAACCCTTTTTCAATACCAAAAAGTCAATCAAAACGTACCCCTGAGTTATCGCGGCCTTAACTTAATCGACCAAAAGAAATACCAGTTAAAGGAAAATTTATCTGCAAAAATCAATAACCAGCAACAGTCCAGCTCACGATTGATGCCTGATTTTTCATTGAGCGGATCTAATCTTTTAAAGGTGGACTCAGATGGCAACGCCAGGATCGCCATTCACTCAAATGAAATGCTCAAAGTCAAGCATCTGGCCACCGATCCGACGGGAGAATATTTATATCTTGCACTTGAAACAGGGCTTAAAGAATGGGATGGTAATGATTATCTGCAATTCATCGCACGGGAAAATTGTACAATTTACAAGGTTTCTCTAATTGATAATTCCAAGGAATGTGTCCAACAGGGGGTTGCTTTAAGTGTTGCAACGCCATCAGCAAGCAAAGCGCAGAATCTCGAAAATAATCCCTTGCAGTTCGACGATTTAGGCAACCTTTATTATTTAGGGTCGACAATAATCAGAAAACAGAATCAGTGGGAGGAGTGTATCTGGAGTGAGGCTATTCTAATGGATCAGTGCGAGTTGATGACGGATAGCTGGATTGAGGGTTTGGATGAGAACCGAACTCTATATAAGCTATATGCACAGACGGGAATGATTGAGGAGCTTACTGGGCCTGACGTGAGTGTCTTATCTTTTGCCACCTTGCCCTCCGGGGATGTTGCCTTTTTTGCCAGAGATTCTCTCTCGGTTGATAAACAACTTTATCTTCTTCACAACGGTGCAGTCTCACTATTAACTACCCACCAAAATAAAGCGGATTTTCTCGCAATTGATAAAAAAAATACGGTCCTGTGGAGTAGCGGTGAGTTGGGTAAGTTTTTTTTCGCTCGTTCTGCGGGTGGCGGGGTTATTGAGCGAGCGGTTTTAGACGGAGATCGCTTTACGGGGATGAGTCCACAAGATATTAAGCTGAGCCCATCTCGTTTGATCATTGACGAAACCGGCGAGGTTTATGTTCAGTTTCAGGGTATGGAATATGATCCTGTAACAGGAAACGGTAATAAAAAAATAGCTATCTACCAGATATTGCCGTATAATGCGGTAGCGAAATTTAAAATGGAAATAGCTGATGACGAGGACTGGGACAATATCCAAAACTCAATGCCATTTCAGATTATTCAGGGACTCCTTTTTTATATTCAGAGACAAAATGGTGACGCAAATTTGAATAAGGCCGATGTGATCAAGGTCGTCGATTTAAATGGAAGCGATCGATTTTCTATTTTCGATGGAAAATCTTTGCAAATTAATAATTGGACA
>Ga0224496_10000765_pt1 | contig 21538 bp, 25 predicted proteins | sample SF_Jul11_sed_USG_2_FD_168127 | JGI IMG/M metagenome (GOLD analysis project Ga0224496, IMG submission 168127) | Sediment microbial communities from San Francisco Bay, California, United States - SF_Jul11_sed_USGS_8_1 | ecosystem: Environmental > Aquatic > Marine > Sediment | place: USA...
CAAGGGAACGTCGGCATTCAGCGGCAAGATCGGGAAAAAAGTCGCGTCGCCCTTATGCACCATTGTCGACGATGGCACGATCCGGGATCGGCGCGGTTCGCTTAGCGTCGACGATGAGGGCACGCCTGGCCAATATACGGTGCTGGTCGAGAAGGGCGTCCTGAAGGGCTACATGCAGGACAAGCTCAATGCTCGCCTGATGGGTGTCGCGTCAACCGGGAACGGCCGGCGCGAATCGTTTGCACACATCCCAATGCCGCGCATGACAAATACGTACATGCTGGCAGGCCCGCACGATCCGGAAGAGATCATCGCATCCGTGGACAAGGGAATTTACGCGCCGAACTTTGGCGGCGGTCAGGTCGATATCACCTCCGGAAAATTTGTATTCTCCGCCAGTGAGGCCTACCTGATCGAAAAAGGTAAAGTGACGACGCCGATCAAGGGCGCGATGCTCATCGGTGATGGACCGGAAGCGCTAAACAGGATCTCGATGGTCGGTAATGACCTCGAGCTCGACTCGGGCGTTGGAACCTGTGGCAAGGAAGGCCAGTCGGTGCCAGTCGGCGTTGGCCAGCCCACCGTGAAGATCGACGAGATTACCGTCGGCGGTACAGGTTAAGCGGGAGGGCTTTTACATAAGCCTCAATTTCCGCAATTCACACCGCGCAGTGTGAGATAGCTCACTGCATTGAACATAGTGCTGGGTTATTTTCGCCCCATCTCATGGAGGCAGATAACGATGGCATTCGAAAACACAATAACAGAGCAGGACATGGACGTCGTTTCCCAGCAATTCGTGCAGGGATTACGTCGTGAGCCGGGCGACTCGGAACCGGATTTGTCCGTCGACGGGCTGTCTGAATCGATACTGTCAAGGATACTGGGGCTTTTTGGCAACAGGAAATCCTGAGAGAAACCCGAATAACCCACTGGACAAGCGTCCCCGGCTATGGAGAATGAATCGGCCCCGGGGAGGATTCTTACGCTGTCATGTGGGTCTCGAAACCAATTTACGAAAGCTTGCCCTACTTTTACCTCTCGGTAGGAGCGCTCTGTCTGGGTTCGTCAATGTACGTCAACCACTGGTACTGGCCGACAATCTGCTTTGTTGTCGGCCTGGTATGCCTGGTGGCGGGACTGGTTGTGTTGTTGAAACGTCGCGACTATCGCGTCACGGATCGGCGCGCCGGTCATCGGCAGGACTACTAGGACTTACGTTTCGTTGACTGCCGAGTCCTGACTACTGTCATTCTCATTAATTTCTTCGTTAATCGTCACGCTGCTATCCGACTCTGAATTCCGGCGCAGGTCGTGGTAGGTAAGCTCATGTACGCCAAGCGAAATCTTGTCACCGTCCCTGAGTCGGTATTTCTTGACTTGCTTCTCGCCGAGAAAAACGCCATTGGTGCTGTTCAGGTCCTCGACGACACAGCCGCTCTCGTCACTGACAAGTTGTGCGTGGTGACGACTGACGAATTTGCTCTTGATATAGACCTCGTTATCAGGAGAGCGCCCGACGATCACGCGGCCGAGAGGGAAATTAAGCACATCCACGAGTTCATCGTCGGTTCGAATCTCGATGCGCGTTACATATGAATCCTGGTCACGCCGGAGATCCTTCTCAAGCTGCCTGAGCTGCTCGTAAACACCGGTGATGCTCTCGTGTTCCTGCCAGTTCAGTTCCTCGGCCGCGGCGATGATGTCGATCGCCTCGATGACCTTTTTCTCGTCCGCGAATGCACACAGCAGGGCGGTATCGCACAAGGTATTGATGAGCCGTGGCACACCGCCCGAAAACCGGTAAATGACTTCGAAACTGTCATCAGCAAAAAGATCGGGATTCTTGTGTCCACCGATGGCGAGTCGACGCTCGATGTACTCACGCGTTTCACGCCGGTCCAGCGGGCCAATATGAAAACGTAAGCGCACGCGCTGCACGAGCTGCTTCATGCCCGGCGAATCGAGCGTTTCCTTGAGTTCTGGCTGACCGGCGAGGATGATGCGCAGCACTTTTTCCTTGTGCGTTTCTATGCCCGAAATCAGGCGAATCTCCTCGAGCACTTTCGTCGACAGGTTCTGCGCTTCGTCGACGATCAGTACGACTTTCTTGCCGTTCGAATACTGCTCGATCAGGAACATGTTGAGCATGTCGAGCAGTTCGACCTTGCGTTTATTGAACGGTTTGAAACCAAACTCCGTGAGTATGGCCTGCAGGAACTGAGTCGGCGAAAGCTGCGTCTGCGAGACGACTGCGTAGATCACGTCGTCATCCAGTTCGGACAGAAACGACTGCAAAAGGGTAGTCTTGCCGGAGCCAATTTCACCCGTGATCACGACGAAGCCATCGGCCAGCCAGATGGTCGACTCCATGTAGGCCTTCGCACGGGCGTGTTGCTTGCTCCAATAAAGGAATTCGGGGTCCGGGGTCAGCCGAAACGGCTGTTCCGTAAGTTCGAAGTGTTCAAGATAAGACATCGTTACAACGAGTTTACCTGCTTTTCGAGGGTTCGGGCTATGTCGTGGTCTCACCCGGCTTGCGGGACTGCGTCACGGTTTTGTCAATTATTTCGACAAGTGCATCGCATTGCTCTTCGCTGTCCGCGACGACCGTGACATGGCCGAGTTTTCGGCCGGGCCGGGATGTCTTCCCGTAATCGTGCAGAACACCGACACCCAGGGCCCGGGTGGCAGGTGAAATATGGCCGATCAGGTTGACCATGCCCGCGTACCCTTTGCTGGCGGTTGATCCCAGCGGCAAGTCCAGGATGGCGCGCAAGTGATTTTCAAACTGGCTGGTCTCGGAGCCCTCGATCGACCAGTGACCGGAGTTGTGCACGCGCGGCGCAAATTCATTGGCGCGCAAATCTTTGCCAACGACAAACAATTCCAGGGCGAGCACGCCAACATAGTCGAGATGGTCCAGCAGCCGGTGCATGTAGTCAGAGGCCTTGGCGGTCAATTCCGGTGCATCAACGGGTGAACGGGCGCTGTGCAGTATTCCCTCGACATGAACATTGCGGCTGAGTGGATAAATCGCGGTGTCTCCGCTGACGCGTCGCACGCCGATGCAGGAAACTTCATAGTCGAATGGGACAAATTGTTCGGCGACCAGGGATTGGGTGCCCAGCGCGGCCCACGCCGCGTCAAGTTGACCAATATCCTTGACGACAAACTGTCCTTTACCGTCGTAACCCATGCGGCGAGTCTTAACGACCATGGGCAAACCGAGTTTCTCTGCGGCAGCATCGAGATCCTCTCTCGAATCGACAGCGTGGTAGCCGGGCAAAGGAATCTCGAGCTCGTCGAAGAGCAACTTCTCGGCCAGCCGGTCCTGTGCGTGCTGCAGCGCCCTGGCAGGAGGGTAAATCGGCGTAATCCCTTCGATGTGTTGCAATGCCGTGACCGGCACATTTTCAAACTCGTAGGTGATGACGTCACAGGTCTCCGCGAGCGCGACCAGCGCAACGGGATCGTCGTAACTTGCCTGAATCACTTTTCCGCAGACGGCGGCGGGGGGATCGTCGGATGGGTCGATGTAACGACAGCTTGCGTTGAGGTCGTGTGCTGCAAAACCCAGCATCTGGCCGAGTTGCCCGGCGCCGATAATTCCAATGCGCATCGGCTTACCTGGTTGGGTCGCTGTCGCCCAGAACCTTGTTGGTCTGGTCTTCGCGGTAGGCATCGAGTGCGGCGGCAATCTCTGCGTCGTTGTTGGCTAAAATCGCGGCAGCCAGTAAAGCGGCGTTAACGGCGCCCGCATTACCGATGGCCATACAACCAACCGGTACGCCAGCGGGCATTTGCGCTATCGATAACAGCGAATCCATTCCGCTGAGCGCCTTCGATCGAACCGGCACGCCGAGTACGGGCAAGCGCGTTTTTGATGCGGCCATACCCGGCAGGTGCGCTGCGCCGCCCGCGCCGGCAATAATGACTTTCAGGCCACGTTCCACGGCAGTGCTCGCGTATTCAAACAGGAGGTCGGGTGTCCGATGTGCGGATACGACGCGCACCTCGTATTTCACGCCCAGCGCGTCCAGGGTTTTGGTTGCGTGCTGCATCGTTTCCCAGTCCGAGCGGGAACCCATGATAATGCCGACATCAGTACTCATCGCGAAATTCTAACACTCTCGTGAGCTAACGGCGCAGCTTTGCCATGGCAATTATCAGCGGCTCCGGATCGATATGACGCATCAGCTTGCCGATGAATTGTTTTTGCCGGCGCATCGCTCCACGTGCTGTGATCTGTTGTGCGTCCTGAATGGCCAGAAGCAGGTCTTCATCGAGCGGCAGGGCGGCCAATTCCGATTCTCTTAGCGTAATCAGTTCCTCGCCCAATTTCTGTAGCGCCAGGTACTCGCGTTTTTTCGCACTTTTGCTGGGCTTTAATTCAGTCACTGGTTACAGTACCCACCGCGGTCACTCCACCTGTTAGCGGCTGGAGTCTAACACGGGCTAGGAACCTCCAAAATGGCAGAAAACGAGCAACGGCAATCGCTGGGCAGGGAAGAACTGGAAAAGATTGTCGTGTTTGCCCTTGAGGAGGCGAAATCGCTGGGCGTCGATCAGGCCGAGGTAGCAGCAAGCCAGGATATGGGTCTGTCGGCAACGGCGCGCCTCGGTGACGTTGAGAACCTGGAATTTACCAACGATCGCGGTATCGGTATCACCGTTTATAAAAACTCGTGCAAAGGCAATGCAAGTACATCGGATATTTCGCCGGCTGCGATACGTGAAGCAGTGGCCAAGGCGTGCTCGTTCGCAAAGCTAACGGCGGAGGACCCGCACTCCGGTCTCGCAGATGCGGCACTGATGGCAACGGCGGTCAGGGACCTGGACCTCGATCACCCCTGGCAGATCGATGCCCGACAGGCGATTTCCCTGGCAATTGAAAGCGAAGCGGCGGCAACCGGTTTTGATAAGCGCATCAGCAATTCGGAAGGTGCAACTGTAGGGACAAACCGGGGGATGCGCGCGTACGGAAATACTCATGGTTTCATCGGCAGCTATGCCAAGACCAGCCACAGCATCACTTGTGTCGTGCTGGCTGAAGCCGATGGAGCCATGCAGCGCGATTACCACTACACCTCGTCGCGAGTCCCGGGGGATCTCGAGAACGCGGCAAATGTCGGCGTTACGGCTGCTGAAAAGACTATCCGTCGTTTGGGCGCGAGAAAGATTAAAACCACGACCGCGCCGGTCATTTTCATTCCCGAGCTCGCTCGAGGATTCATCGGTCATGCTATCGGGGCGATAGCAGGTGGTGCCCAGTATCGCCGTGCATCCTTTCTCCTGAACGCGGCTGGTGAAAAGATTTTTCCGGACTTCGTAGATATCCAGGAGCGGCCGCATATCCCGCAAGCCACGGCGAGCCGTTGGTACGATGCCGAAGGTGTCGCAACTTATGATCGCGACATCGTTGCGGATGGTGTGTTACAGGCTTACATTTTGAGCAGCTACTCGGCGCGCCGACTCGGCCTTGCGACCACGGCAAATGCAGGTGGTGCACAAAATCTTGTGATTCCGGGCAGCGATACGGATCTTGCAGGACTTATCGCTGAAATGGGCACCGGCCTGATTGTCGAAGAACTCATCGGCCAGGGGGTAAACGCTGTTACTGGCGATTACTCGCGCGGCGCCGTCGGTCACTGGGTCGAAAACGGTGAAATCCAATTCGCTGTCCACGAGGTGACCATTGCGGGCAACTTGCGCGATCTTTACATGCGCATCGCCGCCATAGGAAACGATCAGGACTTGCGCAGCGGTATACGCTGCGGGTCTCTGCTGGTTGACGGCATGATGATCGCGGGGACCTAGCTCTCCGACTTATCCAGCAGGTCTGCCAGGCTCGCATCTCCGATCGACGACGCAACGGCGTCGTCAAGACTGCCGCACAGGCTTTCGATTTCTCCGTCCCACTTCGGTTCTCGATGCGACCCGGTTTCGCCTTCATGCCTGACCACGGCAAGGATATCGCTCAACGCAATCCGTGAGATGTCACGCCCCGGAAGCAACTCCTCTTTCTCGCTGCTTGTCAGCAATCCCTTGGCTTCCAGTCCGGCAGTGATCGGCGCGAGTGTTATCGACGGAATTCGTAATACTTCACTCAGCCTGTCCAGGTTGATGCCGAGGACAGGGTTGCGGAATTCTTTGCCGACCAGGAACATGATGTTGAGTGCGACGCGCTCGCGCATTGCGTTCGAGAGCCGCGGTTCGCGTCGTCCAAGTCGAAGATAGGCGGGATTCTGGAAATAAAATGCGATCTGCGAGCCTATCAGCAGAATCAACCAATTGAGATACAGCCAGATCAGGGTCGTGACCGCGATCGCGAAACTGGCATATATGGCTTGTGTGCGCGCCGAGTTCGCAATGAAAGCGGCGAATATCATGCCAAGGGTGGCCCACATGATGCCGCCTGCAAGACCGCCCACCATCGCCGAACGAACGTTTACTTTCGTGTTCGGCATGTACCAGTAAAGGAAAGCGAATACGCTGGTTACCAGCAGGTACGGCGTTAACTTGCTTGTTGCGGAAAAGATCGGGCCAATGACCGAGTTGTCGGCAAACCAGAGTACAACCGACTCGTTGCCGACTGCTGCAATTGCGCCAAGGGCGATGACGATGATGACCGGGCCAACCAGCAACACAAGCATGTACTCGGTGAAACGCCTGGCGAAACTGCGCGGCTTCGTGACGTACCAGACGTAGTTAAAAGACTCCTCAACCTTCTGCACCATGCTGATCGCGGTAAAAACGAAAAATGCCAGGCCAATACCGCCCAGGACGCTGCCATTGACGGCGTGCACGAGGCGCATGACGTTGTCAGTGATTTCGGCGCCCTTGTCACCCAGGGGCTCCAGGATTGTGTACAGGTAGGCTTCGAGTTGCTTGTGTGCACCGAGGCCCTTCAGGACGGCGAAACTGAATGCGATCAGGGGCACGACGGACAACAGGGTCGTATAGACGAGACTCATGGCGCGCAGGGTTAGTTGCCCGGAAAAAATATCGCGCAAAACCGCGTATGCATTGCGCAAAACGCCTCGGACCACGCGGCCGGGCAAACCATAGGGGCTCAGCAGGTTGCCCCAGATGAGCGCATCGATCCATTGGCCGATTCTTCGAATCACTTGCCCGCTACCGCGTCATTCGCCTGAGAGCTTCAGCGTACTTCTCGGCCGTTCGTGAAAGGACCGCGTCGGGCAATTCCGGTCCCGGGGCGGTCTTGTCCCAATCGAGCGTATCGAGGTAGTCGCGCACGAACTGCTTGTCGAAGCTCGGCGGGCTGGTGCCGACCTGGTATTCGGCCACCGGCCAAAACCGCGACGAGTCCGGCGTCAGTGCTTCGTCGATAAAGTGCAGGCGGCCTTCCTCGTCGAGGCCAAATTCGAACTTTGTGTCAGCGATGATGATGCCGCGCGCCAGTGCATACGCGGCGGCTCGCTCGTAAATCTTAATCGATACATCGCGAACGCGCGTAGCCAGGCGTTCGCCAATTAGCTCAACAACTTTTTCAAAGCTGATGTTCTCGTCATGATCGCCCGCTGCGGCTTTGGTGGCAGGTGTGAAAAGCGTTCGCGGCAACTTTTCGGCTTGCTTCATGCCCTTGGGCAAGCTGATACCGCAAACCTGGCCGGATTCGAGATAATCGCGCCAGCCCGACCCGATCAGGTAGCCGCGAACGACCGACTCGATCGGCAAGGGTTTCAGTCGCTTGACGACCAGAGAGCGATTTCGCAGCCGGTTGCAAAGTGACTTGTCATCGACCACGTCGTCAACGCTGAGATCGGTCAACTGGTTGTCAATGATGTCCTCCATCATGCGAAACCAGAACAGTGAGATCTTTGTCAGGACTTCGCCTTTCCCCGGTATCGGGTCAGGCAATATGACGTCGTAGGCTGACAAGCGATCTGTCGTCACAATCAGGAGATGCCTGTCATCGACACTGTATATGTCGCGTACCTTGCCACGAGCCAGCAACGGTAAATTCGGTATTGATGATTCGTACAGCACGTCGTCGTTCATGCAGCGATGATCGCCGTTCCGACAAAGACAGGCAAGTCTCGGCGATGGGAAAGGCCGCTGACAAACGTTAGGATTGCAGTTCTTCCTTTCGCCCGACGGCTGGAATCTGATTGTACTGGGGCAAGATCATAGGCACTTTGGCCGGGTTGGCGACGCGGAGTCCCTGGGCTGTTGCGGCCGGATTTATTCTCGGGCACCAGTTTGACATTGGTTTCGTATCCCGATTCCGGCAATTCGAAAAACAGGGGACGAATATTCCGCGGGTCTCGGAAGATTTTGTCCGGGCTCTGTTTCAAACCATGGGGCATCTTGCAAAAGTCGACGGCCGGGTCAGTGAGGACGAAATTCGCTCGGCTCGCATGGTTATGCACCGACTCAGCCTGAATCCCGCTGCAGTGAGACGCGCCATTGGCTGGTTCGAGGATGGCAAGAACCCCGGGTTCCCCCTCGTGCAACGCATGCGCGAGCTGCGGCGCGTGAGCGCCCGCAGCGCCACAGAGCGCCTTACTTTCGTACGGTTGCTGCTTGAAGTCGTACTGGCGAAACAAAGTCTGAAGAAAGAAGAGCGTGCACTGCTCTGGACGATATGCACCGAACTTGATATCGGACGCGTGGATTTCGCGCAGCTCGAAGCCATGATTCGGGCGCAAAAGGGATTCAAGCGATCGCCGGCAGGCGACGCCGACGCGCGGCGTGTTCGGCAGGCCTACGAGACGCTCGGTGTGTCACCGGATGCGACCAATGATGAGGTCAAAAAGGCCTATCGGCGATTGATGAACATCAGTCACCCGGACAAGATATCCAGCAGTGACCCGGGTCCGGCGGTGATAGCCGAGGCGGAACGCCGAACCCGCGAAGTGCGCAGTGCTTACGAGATGCTCAAGGCCCGCCGCTCGATACGATAGAGTTTTGATCCGGCAGGCCCTGTTGTACAGTTGCCGAAACCTTAAGGAATTGCCGTGACACCATTAATCGCGCCTTCAATATTGTCTGCCGACTTTGCCCGTTTGGGAGAGGATGTTCAGGCCGTCCTCGACGCAGGTGCCGACATCGTGCATTTCGACGTCATGGACAATCACTTCGTACCGAACCTTACGATCGGCCCGATGATCTGTGATGCGCTCAGGAACTACGGCATCGAAGCACCCATCGACGTCCATCTGATGGTCGAGCCCGTGGATCGCATTATCCCGGACTTTGCGAAAGCCGGTGCCAGTTACATTACCTTCCATCCGGAGGCGAGCAGGCATGTCGACCGTTCGCTTGGACTGATTCGTGACTCGGGCTGTAAGGCGGGCCTCGTATTCAATCCGGCGACGCCACTGGATTGGCTGGCCCACGTCATCGACAAGATCGACATGGTTTTGCTGATGTCCGTGAATCCCGGTTTCGGCGGGCAGGCCTTCATTCCCGCGTCACTCCCAAAGTTGCGTCAAGCGCGACAAATCATTGACGCGAGCGGGCAGGAGATCCGCCTGGAAATTGATGGCGGTGTGAAGGTCGACAATATTGCTGCGATCGCTGCCGCGGGCGCCGATACGTTCGTCGCAGGCTCCGCTATTTTCGGCAGCAAGGATTACGCGCAAACGATCGCCGCAATGCGCGAGGAAATTAAGAAGGCAAGCGACTGATTACAGGTTGCGGTTCGGTCTCGCGCCGTACACGACAATCGTCTTGCCGGAGGCCGAAACCAGCCCCTGGTCCTCGAGCACCTTAAGTACCCGCCCGGCCATTTCGCGCGAACAGCCTACAAGTCGGCTGAGCTCCTGCCGGCTGACCTTAATCTGCATACCATCCGGATGGGTCATCGCGTCTGGCTCGTTGCACAGGTCCATGATCGCGTGTGCGACGCGGCCGGTGACGTCAACAAAGGCCAAATCACCGAGCTTGCGATTCGTGCGGTCGAGGCGTGTGGCAAGCTGCGTGGCCAATTCAAAGACGAGGCCGGGGCTTTCGCTCGCAATCTGGCGAAAACGCGGATAGGTCATTTCAGCGATTTCACATTCGGTTCGCGTACGAACCCAGGCGCTTCGGGTCGGCTGCTCATAGAAAAGGCCCATCTCGCCGAAGAACTGTCCTTTGTTCAGGTAAGCGAGCACCATTTCATTGCCATCTTCATCCTCAATCATGACTTCAACGGACCCATCGACGATGTAATACAAAACATCGGGTAAGTCGCCCGCATGAATCATTACGGTCTTGGAGGGAACCGTCCGTACGCGGCAGTAACTCAGGAAGCGGTTGATCGCCGGTATGTCGCTCAGGTTTTTAGCTGTTGTCTGCATTAATACATCCTCGCCCATATGCGCAACACTTGTAATACAGAATGCCCGTCAGGGCAAGCTAAGTGCGTGTTTTATCATCGGTTTTCGCGGCCAACCCAAGTTGGGAAGGCTTTCTAAACCCAATATGCCGTATTTGTCATAACTTTGGCAGTCGCCCGCATCAGGCGCACGAGGGGACGCGGCAGTTCGGCCGCGCCCGCATTGATGGCATTTTCGCCGTGCCGCGCTTCCTCGTCCCGCATTTGATGGACGATCGCCCGGCTCCTGGCGTCGTCTTGCGGCAACTGGTCCAGGTGACTTTCGAGATGCGAGCAAACCTGCTTTTCTGTTTCGGCGATGAATCCGAGACTCCAGCGATCGCCGAGCACACCGCTGGCAGCGCCGATCGCGAATGCGCCAGCGTACCAAAGCGGCGCCAGCCGACTCGTTTCGTAGCCCAACTCGTGCAGTCGCTCCTCGCACCACGCGAGGTGATCGAACTCCTCGTCTGCGGCTTGCTTCATCTGGTTTTCTATTGTCTTGTCGCGCGCGACGGCTGCGTGTCCCTGGTAGAGAGCCTGTGCGGCGATTTCGCCTGCATGATTCACGCGCATGAGTCCGGCTGCGTGGGCTTTCTGTTTTGCGTCGAGATCGACATGGCCGACTTCGGCGGCGGGATTTTTCCGGGTTGCACGGCCTGCCGGGGCTGCCACCGTGCGTAACGCGTTGCCAGCACTGGCTAACATTTTATCGAGCGCGGACAGTTGGCGTTTTTCCATGGCGCGAAGTATAGCGCTGTGGCGAAGCATGCGGGTATACTCCGCGGCCAATTTTTACCAGGCTATATCCGAAGCAGGAGAGCACGAATGAAATTCAATCCAATCATGATAGCGGTGTGGGCAATCACGTTGCCGTCGATAAGCGCGGCGCAAGCCGAAGAAGAGAGTCCATGGGCTGGCAAAGCGACATTGGGGTATCTCGCAACCTCAGGCAATACGGAAAATTCCACGCTCAACACAGGCTTTGAAGTGGGTTATACGACAGGCAAGTGGGCGCACCTGCTGACGGCGGCGGCTATTACTGCGTCCGAGAATGAAGTGACAACTGCCGAAGCTTATGACCTCGGATGGAAGAGCGAACGCAAAATCAGCGATCACGATTTCCTTTTCGGCCGCCTGACCTGGCGCAAAGACAATTTCGGTGCTTATGACACGCAGTTCGCTCAAACCGTGGGTTACGGGCGTCGATTGATCGAAAGCAAGGCCCACAAGCTGAACGTCGAGCTCGGTGTCGGTGCTCGCCAGTCGGAGTTCCAGCTGGGCGAAACCGAGAATGAGACGATATTCACGGTGGGCGGATACTACCGGTGGCAATTGTCGGAGACGGCTGAATTCAGGCAGGACCTGACCGTCGAGGCGGGTAGCGAGAATACGCACATCGAGTCCATCACAGCGCTTTCGGCCAAGATTATGGGTGATCTTGCGCTGGTGGCCTCCTACACGATCAAGAACAACTCCGAAGTGCCGGCATTGACGGAAAAGACCGACACCTACACCGCTTTGTCGCTGGAATACGCATTCTGAGAATTTATGGCGGTGGTGACGGATGTAAGTTATTGATCCTGAAGTAGAAAAATAAACTGCAGGATCGTTTGCAATGGCGCGGGGGCTCAAGTATTATTTCGCGCCTTTCGCCACTCCAGCGAACGCTTCGGCGCGCAGGGAGGGCAGACGGGGTGCAGGCCCAAGCTACAATGCCCCGGTTACACGAAATTTTCCCTACGGAAACCAGAATTATGAACACGTTTTCTGCAAAACCAGCAGAGGTCCGCCGCGATTGGTTCGTGGTCGATGCGACAGGCAAGACCCTCGGTCGTCTGTCGACGGAGATCGCTCACCGACTGCGCGGCAAGCACAAGCCGGAATACACACCGCATGTCGATACGGGTGACTACATCGTTGTCGTTAATGCGGAGAAAGTTCGCGTGACCGGCAACAAGATGCAGAACAAGATGTATCACCATCACACGGGATATATCGGTAACCTGAAGTCGATTTCGCTTGAGAAGCTGCTGGATAAGGCGCCTGAGCGCGTTATCGAGTCAGCGGTTAAGGGCATGCTGCCGAAAGGACCGTTGGGACGACAGATGTTTGCCAAGTTGAAAGTCTATGCAGGCCCGTCGCACAGCCACGCTGCACAGCAGCCAATTCCATTGGAAGTAAACGCCTGAGGCGCACGCCCAAGGCATTGAGACATTATTATGAGTGAAGCGATTTACTACGGAACCGGACGTCGCAAGACATCGACAGCTCGAGTTTTTTTGCGGCCTGGCAAAGGTGCCATCACGGTCAATGATCGTGCGCTGGACGTATTCTTCGGCCGCAAAACGGCACAGATGATCGTTCGCCAGCCGCTGGAGCTGACACAGCACACCGGTACGTTCGATGTGAACGTAACGGTTAAGGGTGGCGGCATTACGGGCCAGGCCGGCGCGATTCGCCATGGTCTGACGCGTGCGCTGATGCAGTATGACGAGGCGCTGCGCGCTTCCTTGCGTAAGGCAGGATTCGTGACTCGTGACGCGCGCGAAGTTGAGCGCAAGAAAGTCGGTCTGCGTAAAGCTCGTCGGGCAACCCAGTTCTCGAAACGCTAAGACTTGCTTCGACCCTGATTTGGGGGATCGTCTAGCGGTAGGACTGCGGACTCTGACTCCGCCAACCAAGGTTCGAATCCTTGTCCCCCAGCCAGAAAAGCGAAGGGCCCCTTTACGGGGCCCTTTGCTTTTCTAGCCAGGGGCCGGCGGGATTCGAACCTCGTTCGACTCACGCAGCAGCGCAGCTGCCAGTGAGGGCGCGAAGCGCCTATCCTTGTCCCCTCAAAAAAAGAGCCCCGAACGGGGCTCTTTTCCCTAATCCAAATAGTCCCGATACAACTAATTCCGCATTTCCCGAACCCCGTCGTCGCCAGCAATCAACAGTATGTCGGCCGGACGATGCGCAAAAATCCCCACTGTGACCACGCCAGGAATGCGATTGATACGGGCTTCCATCTCGAGTGGATTGGAAATCTGCAGATCATGGACATCGAGAATGTGGTTGCCGTTGTCAGTGACAAAACCTTCACGCCAGATTGGCTGACCGCGCATCTTAAGCATGCGGCGCGAGACCATTTCCTGGGCCATGGGAAGAACTTCAATCGGAACCGGAAATTTGCCCAGCATGCCAACCAGTTTCGAGTCGTCGACGATGCAAACGAAGCGTCTCGCCGCATATGCCAGGACCTTCTCCCTTGTCAGGGCGCCACCGCCGCCCTTGATGAGTTCCAGCCGCTTGTTGCTCTCGTCTGCGCCATCGATGTAGAGGTCGAGGTCACCCGTCTCGTTGAGCGTTGCAACCTCGAATCCGTTTGCCTCGAGCAAAACCGTCGATGCGATCGAGCTCGATACCAAACGGTCAATCCTGTCCCGAATGCCTGGTAGCATTTCGATCAGGAAATTGACAGTCGAGCCAGTCCCGACTCCGAGTATCGTGCCGGGTTCTATGAATTCCAGCGCTGCTTTGGCGGCATTTCGTTTTTTGTCGTTAGCATCCATAGCCGCGTACTATAGAGGATTCGCCGCAAATGAAAAGAGCCCGCATGGGCGGGCTCTTTTACTTTGCTTCGGAAGAAGGCTCTTCCTAGGCGGTCCATCAGCTACTTCTTGGCACTAGCCTTTTTGGCACTGGCCTTTTTCTTCGTAGCCTTTCTCTTAGTAGCTTTTTTCTTGGTAGCCTTTTTCTTAGCTACTTTTTTCTTGGCCTTTTTCTTGGCTACTTTCTTCTTCGCCTTTTTCTTTGCCTTCTTCTTCGCTACTTTCTTTTTAGCTTTTTTCTTAGTTGCCTTCTTGGCGACTTTTTTCTTAGTTGCCTTCTTGGCAACTTTCTTCTTTGCTACGCGCTTTTTAGGCGCGGCCTTCTTTGCTGCTTTCCTAGACTTCTTCTTGGTAGCCATACTTTTTCTCCGTGTCGGGTACCCGGGGCTGAGTATATACAACAAGATAAAAAAAACCAGCAAGTAGAACTTTCGAGGGCGGGTCGGAAATTGCGGCGGGTTCCTCGTGCTGCTCGGCGAAGCAATTTCGTTTTGGTCGACGAAAAAAATATGCGGCGATCGTGTCCAGTGATTTTTGAAAATCGTTCGGCGCGAAACCAAGAGCGTGAATCACCCAGCCGACAAAAGCGTAGATCAGATTCCGGCGATTGAGGAACGCCAATTTTATTGCCGTGAAAAATGCGCTAAGACGACTCGTCAACAACCCGATAAAGCCGTAAATCCCATATATTTGGCGATATTTTCTCGACTTTCTGACATCTGAACGCCACACCAAGGAGCTTCGGTTTTTGCCAGTGAGTCCGGTGCCGCAGGAAAGAAAAGCATCGGTCGTAGTAACCGCCACCCATACCAATTCGATGATTCAATTTGTCGAATGCGACTGTCGGAGTGATGACCAACTGCAGTGCTCGAGGCGAGATGATGTCGCCCGCAACCGGTTCCCAAAGTCCCATCCAGTTGCTGATTAAGGGTGTTTCCGGTCGTATCTCGCGGAAAAACATTTCGCCGGTTTTGCGCGAAATTGGGGTGAAAATGCGCTTTTTTGCGCGCCATGCGCGCTGGACGATAATACTCGTATCCACTTCGTCGGGCATTGGCAGGTAACACGCGATGAGTGTAGCCGCATGAAATTCGCGCGAGCTTATGACCTTGTTGCAAATTTTTTCGGACGCACGAGCACGATTCTCAACAGACATTTTGCGCCGCGCAGAGAGCGCCGCGGTGCGAATTTTTTTCATCACGTCGGTCACAAGAGAATCACAATAAAAAAAAGAGAGGCGCCTCCCACCTGTGCCGTCATGAACCTTCGCTCTCGAACCGGAGCTAAAAGTGGGGTCAACCGCCGCCGCAACAGGCTCACCATCGAAATGGTTTTGCGCAAATGCGAACGGCAGGCAACGACCCCGAGGTGGAGATTTAGGGTCGGGAGGTTTCCAGGCCAGTATCGAACACTGCAGGAGACGCCAATTTGGATTCTACGTATTTCGCGGCCGCGTTTCGACTAGAGATCGAGCTGCTGCGAATGGCTTAAGACATGGTCAACGCGGTCGGATATGACTTTGAGGCGATGACTGATGCCACCTTCGAGCTCCTGGTCCCGCGCATTCGCATGGATCAGGTCATTCGCCATATTTAATGCCGCCATAACGGCGATCCGGTCAAGACCAACGATTCGACCACTATCGCGTATTTCGCGCATTTTGGCGTTCAGGATCTCTGCGGAGTCGAGCAGGTTGGTACGCTCGCTCGCGGGGCAGGCTACCTGATATTCCTTGTCCAGAATTCTGACACTCACCTGGGCGGTTTGTTCGGTCATTCAGCGTACTCCGAGCTGTCGTATCAAGAGCCTTGCTCCATTGCTTTAAGCCGGCCGATCATTGCCTCGACTCGCGCCCTTACCTGCTCGTTTTTCTGCAGCAAGCCAGCACGCTCGGACGTCAGTACGTCCTGTCGCTGTTTCAGAGAGCGATTCTCATCCTGCAACTGGTCGCAAACGCGCACCAGCGCATCGACCCGCTTCTCGAGTCGCTTCAGTTCGTGTTCAAAGGTTGAATTTATCTTCTCGGCCATACCGCGAATATAGTCAGGCGACTGGCGAGAATCAATCGCCGTCTACATGTGGAGGTCGCCGGCGTAGTCAGAGATAGTCGCCCATGGGATCATAAGGGACTGGCGCAATTGACAAGGTTGGTATCCGGATGGAAGAAAAGATCACGTTCGACGTGTTGAACGGTACGCTCAAAAGGTGTGGTGCAAGCTGGGATGCTGCGCAATCTCATGGCCTCCTGGTCGGCCGCCTCGCGACGGCGGGCGTCCCGGCGGGCCCTGACTGGTTGCTGCAGGTTCTTGAGGGCACCGACGACGCAAATGCGCTGCGGACAGAATGTCAGCGTATCCTGGATCTGTTGTACCAGGCGACTTACTGGCAATTGTCAGAACGATTGTCGGAATTTGAACCCTTGCTGCCCGATGACGAGGACAATGTTGCGCTGCGTGCAGAGGCGCTCGGTCATTGGTGCGAAGGATTTCTGCATGGCCTCGTCTCTGCCGAGCACAGCGACGCACTGCGGGAATGCCTTGCGGCGGAGCCATTGTCTGACATCATCAAAGATCTGCTACAGATCACTCGCGCCGGGCTGGATGAAGAGTCGGATGAGGAAGATAATGAGTCAGCCTACGTCGAGCTGGTCGAATACGTTCGCGTTGCGGCACAGTTGTGCTACGAGGAGCTGGCAGACCTCCGTTATTCCAGGGCAGAGTCCAAATGAACAGTAATGAATTTGAAAGACGCCGCCGCCAGCTGATGCGCATGGTCGGTCCGGGAGGCATTGTTATATTGCCATCGGCACCTGCACGCACACGCAGTCGCGACGTGGAGTACCGCTTTCGCCAGGACAGCGACTTTTACTATTTGACGGGTTTCGCGGAACCGCAGGCCGTCGCCGTACTGGTGCCGGGGCGTGCCAACGGCGAATACCTGTTGTTCTGTCGCGAAAAGGATCCCGCCAAAGAGCAATGGGATGGGCTGCGAGCGGGGCAGGAAGGCGCCGTAAATGATTTTGGCGCCGACGATGCGTTTCCGATAGACGATCTCGACGACATCCTGCCTGGAATAATGGAATCCTGCACCCGCGTTTACTACACCATGGGCATGTACTCCGAGTTTGATGCGCGTATGGCCGACTGGGTTAACTCCTTGCGTGCAAAACTCAACAAAGGGGTGCATACGCCGCAGGAATTCGTTGCGCTCGAGCATTTGCTGCATGACATGCGTCTCTTTAAGAGTCGCGACGAGATATCCGCAATGCGCAAATCGGCCAAAGTGGCCGTCGAGGCGCATAAGCGGGCGATGAAAGTCACGCGCCCGGGAATGCACGAATACCAGGTTGAGGCCGAGTTTCGCCACGAGTTTCGTCGTAATGGCGCCTGGGCTTCTTACAACCCGATCGTCGGTGGGGGCAGGAACGCCTGCATTCTCCACTACGTTGAGAATGATGCCGTCCTGAATGACGGTGACCTGCTGCTGATCGATGCGGGCTGTGAGCTCGACTATTACGCGTCGGACGTCACGCGAACATTTCCCGTCAACGGCCGATTCAGCCCCGAGCAGCGCGCGCTGTACGAAATCGTTTTCGAAGCGCAGCGTGCTGCAATCGAAAAGACCGTGGTCGGAAACCATTGGAATGAACCCCATGATGCCGCCGTCAGGGCCATCACCAAGGGGCTCTGCAAGCTTGGACTCTTAAGTGGCTCGGTTGCCCGCCTGATCAAAGACGAGGCATACCGCCAGTTCTACATGCACCGCACGGGGCACTGGATCGGTATGGATGTGCATGATGTCGGTGACTACAAGGTCGGTGATGAGTGGCGCATGCTGGAGGCCGGCATGGTGACCACGGTAGAACCAGGCATATATACGGACGGCAGTCGCAAGGTGCCGAAACGGTTCCGCAATATCGGCATTCGAATTGAGGACGATGTTGCAGTGACTACGAAAGGACCGGACGTACTCAGCAGGGGCCTGGTCAGCGACCCCGACGCGATCGAATCATTGATGAGCGGTGCGTAAGAGATGAGTCGCGCGACGGGCAACTACGACATCGTTGTCGTCGGTGGCGGCATGATCGGTTCAAGTCTTGCGCTTGCGCTGGCACCGTTGCCGCTCAGCATTGCCCTTGTCGAGGCGGTTGCGCGCAAGGGAGTCGAACAGCCAAGTTTCGACGACCGGTCGACGGCGTTGTCTCGAAGCACGCAAAGAATGTTCGAGGCCATGGGCCTATGGGCAGAAGTGTCTGCGGCGTCCACGCCCATTACCAGTATCCACGTTTCGGACAAAGGCCGTTTCGGATTTTCACATATCGACGCGGAAGAGCAGGGCGTGGCAGCGCTGGGCCACGTTGTAATCAACCGCGTACTGGGAAAAGTGCTGCAAACACACCTCGATGCGTGCCAGAACGTCGACGTGTATTGCCCCGCGACTATAGGGCGGATCGAACTGGGTCCGAAGGGTGCCCGCGGAATGATCACTGTTGAAGGCAAGGCGAGGGAATTGAACGGCCGCCTGCTGGTAGCGGCAGACGGTGCCAATTCCTCGGTTCGCGAGATGATGGGTATTTCGGCACAGAAGCGCGACTATCAACAAGTCGCCGTCATCGGCAATCTGCTTACCGAAATTGAATTGAATCATCGTGCTTTTGAACGCTTCACTCAGCACGGGCCGCTCGCGATACTTCCGGTTGCCGAGGGGCGAGCGGGTTTCGTCTGGACGGTTTCGACGACCGATGCTGAACGCGTTCTTGCTCTCGATGATGAACAGTTCCTCGCAGAGTTACAGGAACAATTTGGCCACCGCCTTGGGAGTTTTTCGCGCGTTGGCAAACGCGTTGCCTATCCACTGATGCTGAGCAAGGCACTACGCCTGACTGCAACCCGGAGTGTCCTGATTGGCAATGCGGCGCACGGACTGCATCCGGTCTCGGCGCAGGGATTCAACCTGGGTATGCGCGATGTTGCAGCACTGTGTGATTGTGTTGCTGATGCGCTGCAGGATTCCGTTGATCCCGGCGCGGCTGAGGTCCTCGAGCGGTACTCCAATTGGCGGCGTTCGGACCACAAAAAACTAGTGCGCTTTACCGATAGTCTCGTTCGTCTTTTTGGCAGCACGCGCCCCGGCGCCGGTGTGCTTCGCAATATCGGCATGATCGGTTTCGATTTGATTCCAGGGGTACGCCGGACATTTGCCAAACACACGATGGGACTGGCGGGCGAATTGCCACGCCTGTCACGCGGCGTGCCGATACAATGAAAGGTCGCTACCGAATTGCGATCGTCGGTGCCGGCATCACGGGACTGACGCTTGCTGCCTTGCTGGCCAGGGGACGTAACGCTGACGCGTTGGAGATCGTGGTAATCGATGGTGCCGCGCGCCCCGGTTTTTCCATTGGCGACGATATTGCATTACGCGTGTCAGCCATCGCCAATGGTTCGGCCGACCTGCTCAACTCTGTGGGTGCCTGGCCGGCGATAGTCGCCGCGCGAGTATCGCCGTTCGAGGCAATGCGTGTCTGGGATGAAAACGACTCACCGGACAGCGCCTCGGCGGTGCGTTTCGCCGCGGCCGAATTCGCTGTTCCGCAATTGGGATTCATTGTCGAAAACGCTCTCATACAACACGCGCTGCTCGCGGTGCTCGATAACTGCGATGTTCACTTGAGTTTTGAGTCAACAATCGAATCTCTGCCCGATGCCGACCTTGTTGTAGGAGCGGATGGCGCGCGATCTGCCGTGCGCAAATTTTCCGGTATAGAGACGAGCTTGTGGCCGTACGAACAGACAGCTGTCGTAACGCACCTGAAAACGGAGCGAAAACATGGCGCCATGGCGCGGCAGCGATTTCTTCGCGATGGCCCGCTCGGCATGTTGCCCCTGGCGGATGGCCGCATATCGGTTGTGTGGTCGACAAATCCTGAAACAGCGCGACAGGCGCTGGCCTCATCCGATGAGGAGTTGGGTCGAATACTGACGATCGCTACTGACAGGGTTCTGGGTGAGCTGACGGTTGCGGGGCCAAAGGGCGCGTTTTCGTTGTGCGCGCAATACGCAAATGAATATGTGCTGCCCGGTATTGCACTCATCGGCGATGCTGCGCATGCCATTCATCCGTTGGCGGGGCAGGGTGCAAATCTTGGGCTGCAGGATGCCGCCGAACTTGCATCTGTCCTGGACGCTGCGATAGCGGGCGGACAGCATCCGGGTGACCGGCCTGTGCTCCGGCGCTATGAGCGGGCTCGAAAAGGCGCCAACCTGACGATGTTGCATTTCATGACTGGTCTGAATAGCCTTTTTGCGACAAACTCCGCGCTTCTGGGAGAGCTGAGACGCGCGGGCATGCACCTGTTTAATCGCAGCGGGCCGATCAGGGAGCGTGCAGTGAAAGTCGCGCTGGGCATACAGTAGAACAACAATAAGACGGCGAGGGGATGATGGAGCAACGATACGTTTTTGTGCTGGCAGCGTTGCTGACAGCGATTGGCATGGCCGTCTTTTTCTATAAGTGGCAGGTACTGGGCTTTCCCGTGACGGAGAACCAGGAGACGCCGGTATGGACAGTCGAGGCCGCGGTGAGTTTCGATAGCGGTCCGGGATCGATCAGGGCGCAATTGCGCATTCCGACATTGACGCCTGGTTTCCGCATGCTGAATGAGAATTCAGTGTCGCGCGGTTACGGCTACGGCACGCCATTTGGCGACGACGGCCGCATCGCAGAATGGACGACGCGTCGCGCAGATGGCAGACAAACTGTCTATTACCGCGTGACGGTTTACGAAGACAAGAAAGTCGACGAGTCCGATACGACACCCCCGTTTCCTCCCATGCCCGTTATACGGGAGCCGATGAACACCGCCGTGCAGGTGCTGGTGGAATACGCTCGCGAGCGTTCCGCCGACACGGCGTCCCTAACCTCGGAGGTCCTGCGACGACTCAATGACCCGTCGCCGGACGCGAATGTCGAGTTGATACTGTCGGATGTCGACAATGCCGCGGATTTTGTTGCTGCCGTGAGCGAGATACTCGCATCGGCACGAATTCCGTCGCGGGTTGTCCATGGCTTCCCCTTAAGCGAACGACAGCGCGGTGCGAATCTCGTGTCCTGGCTGGAAGTTCATGACGGGGACCGATGGCGGTATTTCAATCCGGTCACCGGGGAAGAGTCGCTTCCCAAGCAGTTCCTGGTCTGGTGGCGTGGCAATGCGCCGCTGATCAACGTGGAAGGCGGCAGTAATGTACAAGTTGCTTTCGCCATCCAGGAAAACCATCTTGATGCTGTAGCAATTGCGGAAACGCAGTCAGCGCATCGTGGCGGCAGCGCGGTCGACTTTTCCCTCTACAGCCTGCCCATTCGGACGCAGTCCGTTTACAGCGTGTTGCTGATGATCCCGATCGGCGCGTTCATCATGGTAATCATGCGCAACATGATCGGTGTGGATGCATTCGGTACCTTCATGCCCGTCCTGATTGCTCTTGCTTTCAGGGAAACCAAGCTTTTCTGGGGCGTGATTCTTTTTACACTGCTTGTCACGTTGGGTTTGACCATCCGCTTTCTGCTGGATCGATTGCGATTGCTCCTTGTGCCGCGACTCAGCGCAGTACTCATCGTC
>Ga0224496_10000769_pt1 | contig 21498 bp, 21 predicted proteins | sample SF_Jul11_sed_USG_2_FD_168127 | JGI IMG/M metagenome (GOLD analysis project Ga0224496, IMG submission 168127) | Sediment microbial communities from San Francisco Bay, California, United States - SF_Jul11_sed_USGS_8_1 | ecosystem: Environmental > Aquatic > Marine > Sediment | place: USA...
GCCAGCCACGACCGAACCGTCAACACCCGCATTCTGGGCGATCTGACGCAGCGGTGCTTCCAGTGCCTTGCGGACAATAGCGATACCGGCGGTCTGGTCAGAGTTGGCGCCTTCGAGCTTCAACAGCGTCTTGGCTGCCTGGATCAGAGCCACGCCACCACCAACAACGATACCTTCTTGTACCGCTGCACGGGTCGCGTTCAGCGCGTCATCAACACGGTCCTTGCGCTCTTTCACTTCGATCTCGGTCATACCGCCAACACGGATCACCGCAACGCCGCCTGCCAGTTTGGCCACGCGCTCTTGCAGCTTTTCCTTGTCGTAATCGCTGGTAGTTTCTTCGATCTGGGTGCGGATTTGCGAAACACGTGCCGCAATCTCGGCCTTTTCGCCAGCACCATCAACAATCGTAGTGGTGTCTTTGGTGATGGAGATTTTCTTGGCGGTGCCAAGCATATCCATGCCGACATTTTCCAGCTTCATGCCGAGGTCTTCGGAAATCACCTGACCACCGGTCAGAATGGCGATGTCCTGCAACATGGCCTTGCGACGGTCACCAAAGCCGGGGGCCTTGACGGCGGCAATCTTCAGACCGCCACGCAGCTTGTTGACGACCAGCGTGGCCAAGGCCTCGCCTTCAACGTCTTCCGCGATGATGAGAAGCGGCTTTTGCGACTGAATAACCTGCTCCAGCAGCGGCACCATCGGCTGCAAGCTTGAGAGTTTTTTCTCGTGCAGCAGGATGAGGCAGTCTTCCAGGTCTGCAATCATCTTGTCGGCATTGGTCACGAAGTAGGGTGACAGATAGCCGCGATCAAACTGCATGCCTTCGACAACTTCGGTCTCGGTTTCAAGACCCTTGTTCTCTTCGACGGTGATAACACCCTCGTTGCCGACCTTCTGCATCGCATCGGCGATCTGGCGACCGATTTCGGCCTCACCGTTTGCAGAAATCGTACCGACCTGTGCGACTTCGGCGCTGTCGGAAACCGGACGCGAAGCCTTCTTGATCGCTTCAACGACTTTGCTTGTTGCCAGATCGATGCCGCGCTTCAGGTCCATCGGGTTCATGCCAGCGGCAACCGACTTCATGCCTTCCTTGACGATGGCCTGGGCCAGAACCGTCGCGGTGGTGGTGCCGTCGCCGGCTTCGTCATTGGTGCGGGAAGCGACTTCCTTCACCATCTGCGCGCCCATGTTCTCAAACTTGTCGGAAAGTTCGATTTCTTTAGCGACCGTCACACCGTCTTTGGTGATGCGCGGGGCGCCGAAAGATTTGTCGAGTACGACGTTACGGCCTTTGGGGCCCAAAGTTACCTTCACCGCATCGGCGAGGATGTTGACGCCGCGCAACATACGGTCACGGGCATCGCTGTCAAATTTGACGTCCTTAGCAGCCATTTTGCTTGCTCCTGGTTGTCTGGATTTCTGTTTTAGTCAGCGGGTCGTCTCAGGCAATAATGCCGAGAATGTCGCTTTCCTTCATGATCAGCAGTTCTTTGCCGTCGAGCGTAACTTCGGTGCCCGACCATTTGCCAAAGAGAACACGATCGCCTTTTTTGACTGACGGAGCGATCAGTTCACCCGAGTCCTTGCGGGCGCCTTCACCAACGGAAATGATCTCGCCCTCGGCGGGCTTTTCCTTGGCGCTATCGGGTATGATCAATCCGCCTTTTGTCTTTTCGTCGCCTTCGATGCGGCGGACCAGTACACGGTCATGCAGCGGTTTAAATGCCATCTGGTAACACTCCCTAGGTTCCAGGTTTGAATTTATTAGCACTCACCCGAGGCGAGTGCTAACGAGCGGTAGTTAGGCATCACAAAGCAGTGAGTCAACACCCATGACGCAACAAAATGCCACCTCGATGGCATGGCATCGCCACAAGTGCCATATATAGGGAACGACACATCAGGCTTTGCCGCGAAAAAGGAAGATTTAGATGCTGCGTATCGCTCTTTTTGGCTTGTTGCTTTCCCTGACCAGCCAATCCGTTAATGCGGAATGTGCGGGCCAAAACCTGTTGGACGCAATGACCGAAAGCGAAAAAACTGCTCTGAGGTCTGCTGTAGACGCACAGCCCTACGCAAAAGGTAATTTCTGGCGCGCTTCCCGCGGAACCTCGGTGATCTACATCGCTGGAACTTACCACCTCGACGATCCGCGCCACGATGACGCCGCCGAGCATCTGGCGCCATTGATCGAGACTTCGGCAATCGTGCTGGTCGAAGCAGGCCCAAACGAAGAAAAACAGCTTCAGGACGAGATATCAAAAAACCCCGGCCTGATGTTTCTGACGACCGGCCCGACATTGCCGGAAATGCTGCCCGAACCGGAATGGCAGGCCCTGGTGACGGCGATGAAAGCGCGCGACATACCCGCGTTCGTCGCGGCAAAGATGCAGCCCTGGTTCGTCACCGCCATGCTCGCCATTCCACCTTGTGCCAAACAGATGATGGAATCAGGGGCAGACGGGCTGGACGCACGCGTGATCGCTCTCGCCAATAAGTCTGGAATACCGGTCCGGGCGCTTGAACCATATGACGCGGTTTTCGCCATTTTCGATGCGCTGAGCCTGGAACAGCAACTGGACATGATCCGCACCACGTTATCGCTGGATCAAAGCGCCGAAGACCAGAACGCGACCATGGCGGATATCTATTTTGATCAGGATGCGCGCGCCATATGGGAGCTGGGCAGACTGATGAGCTATGATCTGCCCGGCAAGTCGCGCGAAGCCATCGACGCCGACTATGCTGTCATCGAAGAGGCCCTGATGTATCGTCGCAACCGCGCGTGGATCCCTGTGATGACTGCCGCCCTGAACGAAGGACCGGTTTTTGCAGCCTTCGGTGCGCTGCATCTATCTGGCGATGAGGGCGTTCTGGCGCTGCTCGAACGCGAAGGCTTCGCGCTCGAAAGGCTTCACTTCTAGCCGCGCGGAAATTGAACGGCGGGTGGCATCGCCGCGCATTTCACTCCTGTCGACCCTCAGCATTCCGTCGCACGCGCCCTGTGGGATAACGGCGGAAAGTCAACTTTCGTGCAGCAGGCACGCAGCGTTAATGTCGCAGCCTTCGTGCGTGACTTCCCTCGCGCATCTTTCTATAACCCCGGCGATTTCATTCCTTATCCGAAGCGAAAGACGCAATAATCATGATCAAGGTTTTCGGCCATAAATCTCCCGACACGGATTCCACCGGCTCGCCCATCATCTGGGCCTGGTATCTGACCGAAGTCAAAGGCACACCCGCAGAAGCCAAACTGCTGGGCGAACCCAATACCGAGGCGGCCTTTGTGCTGAAGCACTGGGCGTTGCCCAAGCCTGCAATCATTTCCGATGTGGCCGCAGGTGACACCTGCGTCATCGTCGACACGAACAACCCTGCCGAGCTACCCGCCTCGATCAATGACGCCAATGTGGTGCAGATCATTGACCATCACATGCTGGCAGGCGGCCTGATGACCAAGGGCCCGATCGACATCACGATCCGCCCGCTGGCCTGTACGGCTACGATCATGCACGATCTGATGGGTACCGATGCCGCCAAAATGCCAAAAGCAATCAAAGGTGCGATGCTGTCGTGCATTTTGTCGGACACGCTGGAATTTCGTTCACCCACCACAACCGACCATGATCGCGCCGTAGCCGAGAAGTTGGCCCGCGAATTGGGCGTTTCAGTACCAGAATTCGCAGCCGAGCTTTTTGCTGCAAAGTCGGACGTATCGGCCTTTTCTGATGCGGAACTGCTGCGCATGGATTCCAAGGAATACAAGGTCGATGGGAAACAGCTGCGCATTTCAGTACTTGAAACGACGGCGCCCAAGGTCGTTCTGGACCGAAAAGCCAGCCTGATGGCCTCGATGGAAGGCGTCGCAAAAGAGGATGGTGCTGATCAGGTTCTTCTGTTTGTGGTTGATATCATCCGCGAAGAAGCAACGTTGCTGGTACCCAACGATCTTGTAAAACGGATTGCCGAAGCCAGCTTTGGCGTCAAGGTCGCGGGTGACACGGTTGTGCTGCCCGGCATCATGAGCCGCAAGAAACAGATCATCCCGTCGCTGAAACTCTGATTGCAGCGTTCAGGGATTGGATTGGGCGCCTTTTAGGGGCGCCCTTTCGTTTTCTTATGCACAATCGTATGCAGGTCATGTGCATTTGTCTGCATGGTTCTAGCAGACGGCATTTGCAGGCTGTCTGTAGCAATGCCTTAACCCGGAATGACTGACCATGACCCAGCTGATCCAATCGTTTAACGAAATTTCGAGCCGTTATGACATTGTACTGTGCGACCTCTGGGGGTGCCTGCACAACGGCAAGGCGCCTTTCCCGGCCGCCGTGTCCGCCTTGCAGCGGTTTCGCAACTCCGGCGGTTTTGTCGTACTTTTGACTAATGCACCGCGCCCGAGTTCTTTCGTTATCGAACAGCTGGCCCGGTTGGGCGTACCGACGGATACCTATGACATAGTTGTCAGTTCAGGCGACGCCGCTCAGATCGCCCTGTTTTCCGGTGCCGTCGGGCGGCGCATCTATCACCTTGGCCCGGAAAAGGACGCCGGTTTCTTTGAGCAGATCCCGGCAGAATTTGCGCAAGCCAAACCTATCTTCCGGGTTCCTCTGGCAGAAGCAGAAGGGATTGTTTGCACCGGGCCTTTTGACGATCAGGTTGAAACTCCGGAAGATTATCGGGCAACATTTCTTTCAGCCAAAGCGCGGGGGTTAAAACTGCTTTGCGCGAACCCCGATATTTCTGTCGATCTCGGCGACAAGCGGATTTACTGCGGTGGCGCATTGGCCGCCTTGTATGAGGAAATGGGTGGCGAAAGCCTGTATTTTGGCAAACCCCATCCACCAATCTACGATCTTGCCCGCAGCCGGATTGCGGCCCTGACAGGCAAGGATCGAGGCCCCGACAAAATACTGGCCATAGGCGATGGCATCAAAACGGATATCCTTGGCGGTATTGGCGAAGGGATTGATACGCTGTTTGTGACCGGGGGGCTGGAAGCCGCCAACTTCGGCCCCGATCCCGAGGCGCCCGTGGCGGCATTGCTGGAAGACTGGTTGCGGAAAACGGCACTATCGCCAACATACAGTATCGGAAAATTTCGGTGATCAACTGATCTGGCCGCAACAATCTTTCGAAATAATCCTCGAAATTGGCTAATAATTACCCGACTGCATTGCGTAGGGATGCTGCATTCGCTATGCTGCAGCGCAACGAACACAACCGGGATTCGTGATGATGCTCGACAACCAGCCCCGCGGAACAATCTGCATCGAGGATCTCGAAATCGGGATGACGCGTTATTTGCAAAAGGAAATCACCGATCGCGATATCGAGCTGTTTGCCGAGGTTTCGACAGACCGCAATCCAGTCCACTTGGATGAGGATTACGCCCGCGAAACCATCTTTGAAGGGCGAATTGCCCACGGCATGCTCACCGCAGGTCTGATTTCGGCCGTGATCGGCGAACAACTTCCCGGGCACGGCACAGTTTATCTTGGCCAAAGCCTCAAGTTCATGGCGCCTGTTCGCCCCGGCGACATTGTCTATGCCGAAGTCAAAGTCCTGTCGATTGACCATGCGCGTCGGCGGGTGACCCTTGAAACCCACTGCGCTGTGGGCGATACGGTTGTGCTGAAGGGCGAAGCGCTGGTACTGGCGCCCAGCCGAAAGTTCGACTGAACCGGCGGGCGCTCCCGCCACGCGGGGGCAAATGCGCAAGCATTCTCACTGGAACAATCTGACCTCAGCCGACAAAGGGGCGTCGATTGCCATGGGCAATTTCGACGGGGTCCACCGTGGCCACCAGGCCGTTATCGACCTTGCCCGCCAGCAGAATGCCCCTTTGGGCATTGTCACCTTTGAACCGCATCCACGCCAGTTTTTCGCACCCACCGCACCAACCTTCCGGCTGATGAATGCCGAGGCGCGCACGCACCGGCTGGAAAAGCTCGGCGTGAAGCAGCTTTACGAACTTCCCTTCGATGCCACTCTGGCCGGTATGGAAGCTGATGAATTCGTGGCAGATGTTCTTGTCCGCGGACTGGGGGTGACCCATGTAACAGTGGGCGCGGATTTCTGTTTTGGAAAGGGCCGCAAGGGTTCTGCCGCAACACTACGTCAATTGGCCGCTGAACATGGATTCGGCGTGACAATCGCCGAACTGGTCAGCTTTGACGGGACCGAAATCTCATCTACCGCCATTCGCCGCGCGCTGTCCGAAGGCCGCCCCCGCGACGCGGCTGAAATGCTTGGCCATTGGCACCGGATCGAAGGCGCCGTCCTGCATGGAGACAAGCGCGGCAAAGATCTGGGCTTTCCGACCGCAAACATGGCCGTCGAGGGGCTGCATCTGCCTCAGCTAGGTGTCTACGCCGTCAAGGTGGATGTTCTGACTGGCCCGCATCAAGGCACGTATAACGGAGCCGCTAGCCTTGGCGTTCGACCAATGTTTGGTGAAAACAAACCCAATCTTGAAAGCTATCTTTTTGATTTCGATGGCAATCTCTATGGTGAGCATTTGTCGGTCGCATTGATCGACTATCTGCGCCCGGAAATGAAGTTCGACGGGCTATCCGGTCTGATCGACCAGATGCATGCGGATTGCAACCGCGCACGCGCCATCTTAGACGCGCTTTGACATGACCGGTGACAACCCCCGCTTCGATGATCAACCGGTACTAAACGGCCCGACATTGACACTGCGTCCGCTTACAGCTTCGGATCATGACGGTCTTTTTGCCGCTGCTGCAAACCCGGAAATATGGGCGGGTCACCCGATCAAGGAAAGATACAAACCTGAGGTCTTCCACCCCTATTTCACTTTCCTGCTGGAAGCCGGGGGAACCTTGGCCATCACGACCAGCATCGACCGAAAGATCATTGGTTGTTCGCGTTATTACAGTGTTGCGGAACGTCCGGGCAGTATCGGCATCGGGTTCACGTTTCTCAACAATGCCTATTGGGGTGGGGCTACGAATTTCGAGGTCAAGTGCCTTATGCTGACCCACGCCTTTGCGACCTTCCCCGAGGTCTGGTTTGACATCGGTCCAGACAACATCCGGTCACAAAGAGCAACGGCAAAACTCGGGGCTGAATTCGTCGAATGCGCACAGCTTGATCTGGCAGGAACAATGGCGGATTGGAAATGCTTTCGCCTGACGCGGAGTGCATGGCAAAAAACTGTCGCAGCACAGGTGTGAATGCCTGCACCATGCCCCCTTCCCTTTCCCATCCCACTCAGACAATCTCCGACGACATGAAAGACCCCATTCCCCGCGATGGCCTCAAGCCGGAATTCTGGAAACGCCCGTTGGCCTCGATGACACCGAGGGAATGGGAGGCGCTTTGCGATGGTTGCGGCAAATGCTGTCTGAACAAGCTTGAAGATGCAGATACAGGCGAAATTTTCTTTACCCGTATCGGCTGCCGGTTGCTGGATGACCAGACCTGTCGCTGCGGGCAATATGAAACGCGCAAAAGCTTTGTACCTGAATGTGTGGTCCTGACACCTAAGACCATATCGAAAGTGGCACATTGGCTGCCTTCAACCTGTGCCTACCGCCTGCTGCATGAAGGCAAGCCATTGTTCGATTGGCACCCGCTGGTATCTGGTGATGCTGCCAGCGTTGAGGCGTCAGGCATGTCGGTGCGCGGATGGAGCATTCCTGAATTCGAAGTGCCCGAAGACGATTGGGAAGACTACATTATCGAGGATTTGTGATGGAATTTGGATCGGACAACAACGCAGGCGCCGCGCCTGAAATTATCGCAGCGGTAAACGAAGCCAATGCTGGGCCTTCGCCTTCCTATGGCAACGATCCGATTATGGACCGCGTGCGCCAAAAAATTCGCGAGATTTTCGAGGCCCCGGAAGCGGCCGTTTATCTGGTCGGAACTGGTACGGCGGCCAATGCACTGTCCCTTGCTATAAATTGTACCCCTTGGGGTACGGTCTACTGCCATCCCTTATCTCATGTTGAGAATGATGAATGTGGCGCACCGGAGTTTTTCATTGGCGGCGGTAAACTGAAACTTGTTCAAGGCGACCATGGCAAGATGACACCGGAAGCATTGCAAACCGCAATCGGTGGCACGCCACAAGGCGACGTCCACACCTCGCAGCGCGGCATGGTGACGATAACGAATACGACCGAGGCTGGTACCGTCTATTCACCCAGTGAAATCGCCGCATTGAGCCGGGTCGCAAAGCAATACTCTCTTCCGGTTCACTTGGACGGGTCTCGGTTTGCCAATGCTGTTGTCGCCACCGGGTGCAGTCCCGCCGAAATGACATGGAAATCAGGGGTCGACATCGTGTCATTCGGTGGCACCAAAAATGGCTGCCTGGGCGTCGAGGCTGTGGTGATTTTTGATCCTGCCAAAGCCTGGGAGTTTGAGCTGCGTCGCAAGCGGGGCGGGCATCTTTTTTCCAAGCATCGCTACCTTTCGGCACAAATGGATGCCTATCTGACCAGTGACTTGTGGCTAAAGCTCGCCGCCCATGCCAATGGTCAGGCCAAGCGCCTCAGCGACGGAATGGCTAGAATGCCGCATGTCAAATTCCTTCATCCACACGCAGCCAACATTCTATTCGTCAGTATGCCACGGCAGTATCACCGTCAGGCAATGAACGCCGGGGCGCATTATTATCTCCATCCGTTTTCAGCCTCACTTGACGGGCCAGATGACGAGAGAATAGATGCGCGACTGGTTTGTTCCTGGTGTACGAGTGACCGGGAAATTGACCAGTTCCTCGCTCTCATCCGCGATCAAGGTTAACCCCTATCAACCCGGCGACCTCGTCCGGATGGGTGATCGGTGCCATATGGCCAGCACCCGGCACCGTGGCCACCCCCACATCCGGCAGTCGGGCGGCAATCTCTTCGGCAATGCGTTCTATGATGGCTGGCGACCGGTCCCCCCGGATCAGCAGAACCGGCATTGCGAGGCTTTCCAATGCATCCGGTAGCAGAATGCCACCGCTATCTTCGAACAGCGCTGTGTCGCCTGCTGCGATCAATCCGATCCGTTCGACAAGATCCGACCTGTTTTCAGCATTCATGTCTTCCCATCTTACGCCAGTTCCCCAAACGCGGGTGAATTCCGCCGCGGCCGCGGTAATGCGCCGTTCAGCCAAGGCCGCATCAAATTCTGCCATTAAGGCCGCATGTTCGTCCCATTCCGGAAATCCACGCGCCGCGGCAAACAGAACCGGCTCAACCAGTGTCAAAGTCCGAACTGTTTCGGGCTGTGCGATGGCCAGACGAAGCGCCACCACTGCCCCAAACGAATGACCGATCAGATCAACCGGACCATCGACAAAGCTTGAGGCAATCAAGGTTGCTTCGGTCAGAAAATCATCGCCATCCCATGCAGCAGATTTGCTGTGCCCTGGCAGATCAAAGGCGGTCAGCGCAACCCTGTCATCAAGCCGTTCTGCGACACTGGTCCACGCACCGGAATGTGCAAGCGAACAATGGATTGCCAGCGCCGGTCGCGGCCCATGACCGAAAACGCGCCAATAAGTGGCCCGACCCGCCCGTTCTTCGGTTGGCATCAGATCCTGCCGGACAGATGCAGGTCCAGATCCTCCAGCCGATCCTGCCCCCAGAACCGTTCATCCGTATCGGTAATGTAGAATGGCGCACCAAAGGCACCGCGGCTGACAGCCTCTTCCAGATTTGCCGCATAGGTTTCAGCACCCAGCAAAAGCCCGCTATCGGCCAATGCCGGATCAAATCCAGCGGCTGACAGACCGTCGCGCACCACTTCGTCTTGACTGATATCCTTTTCTTCAGCCCAACAGGCCCGCGTATAACCATGAACCAGCCCCCCCAAATCACCGGTTGCACCGTTCTTCAGCACCGCTTGTGCCGCGATGACCGCATAGGATGACGGCGCGGGATTTGTTGGCCAGAAAGCTGGTTGAAGATTGAGTTTCAGGCCAGCCTTGGCGGATTGGCGGCGCAATTCCTGCAGGCGGTAATCTTTGCGGCTTTCGTGGCGATCCTTGGGCGCAATCCCACCTGTCCGGCCAAAAAGCGCGATGACGTCGAGCGGTTTATATGTCACGGTCGCCCCGTGCTTGGCCGCTATCGCCTCCAGCCGGGTGCCCGCCATATAGGTAAAGGGTGACACCGTCGCAAAAAAATAGTCGATATGCGGCATTTTTCCTGATCCTTCGACGCTTGGGTTTGCGGGCAGGCTAGCCCGGTGTTAAGCGGTGTGCAACGTCACGAATCCGTCATCTGAAGCTGCCCGCGCGGCGCTCCGCGAGAAGGACTATACTATGCCCTCAATGACCGAGCCGAAGCTGATTTCCGGCAATTCCAACCGCCCCCTCTCCAAGGCTATCGCGCGGCGGATGTCGATGCATCGGGGAATGAGCGTGGGCCTGGTCGAGGCACGGGTGGAACGGTTCAACGATCAGGAGATTTTCGTCGAGGTTTTTGAGAATGTCCGCGGCGAGGACATGTATATCATTCAGTCCACATCAAACCCGGCCAATGATAACCTGATGGAACTCCTGATCATGACCGACGCATTGCGTCGGTCTTCTGCCGACAGGATCACAGCCGTCATCCCTTATTTCGGCTATGCCCGGCAGGATCGCCGTGCCAAGGCACGCACACCGATTTCAGCCAAGCTGGTGGCAAATCTGGTAACGCAAGCAGGGGTGGACCGGGTTTTGACCATGGATCTGCACGCAACGCAGATTCAGGGGTTTTTCGATATCCCGGTCGACAACCTGTATGCCGCCCCTATTTTCGCGCTTGATATCGAACATCATTTCAAGGGAAAGCTCGACAAGGTCACGGTCGTGTCCCCGGATGTCGGCGGTGTGGCGCGCGCGCGGGAACTGGCGCAGCGGATCGGCTGCGGGCTGGCCATCGTCGACAAGCGGCGGGTCAAAGCGGGTGAGATTGCCGAGATGACGGTGATCGGTGATGTTTCGGGCCAGACCTGCATCATCGTCGACGACATATGTGACACTGCGGGCACGCTCTGCAAGGCGGCTGAGGTCTTGATTGAAGCCGGGGCGAGCGAAGTTCATTCCTATATCACCCACGGCGTACTGTCCGGTCCTGCCGTTGAAAGGATCACCAACTCGGTTATGAAAAGCCTCGTCATCACCGATTCAATCGAACCGACCACCCCCGTCAAGGATGCCAAGAATATCCGCATCGTTCCGACCGCGCCGATGTTTGCGCAGGCGATCATGAATATCTGGTCGGGCACTTCGGTTTCGTCGCTTTTCGATGCCGAAACACTGAGCCCCATTTATGAAGGTATGTACAATCAGGGTTGAGATTTCACGCCCGAGGATTTTGCTGCAGCCCGCATGCGTTTGGGACGCGCCGTTGAATGTGACCCCGATTGCGACGAGGCGATGCTGGTGCTGTCGCTGATCCATCATCATACCGCCCTTAAGGGTTATGCTGCTGGCCTCTGCGCAAGGCTGGCCTGCCAGATCAGTGCGACACCCGCCAGTTCCAGCGCGTTTCGACATAACTGCTGGCCCTTGCCTTCGCCGCCCTATTGAAAGCCTGATCGATGACAATATTGCCCGATTTTCGACTGGAAACCCATTTTTCGAAATGGGAATTCAAGGCGCGGTATCACATGACCGCCTCGGATGCTGAAAGCATCCGTTTGCGCGATTTGCTGGCTTTGGCGTCAGATCAAGAGCGCGAAGAATTTGACGCCATGTCGCTCGGATACACCGAAACCTACGGCGCGCCTGATCTGCGCGAAGTGATTGCCAGCACCTACGCTACGCAAAAGGCATCAGACATCCTGTGCTTTGCCGGCGCGAGCGAAGGCATATTTGCCGCCAACAACGTCATTCTGGACAAGGACAGTCACGCCATTGTCGTCACCCCCAACTACCAGTCCCACGAAACGCTGCCGGTGGCGATCTGTACGGCGACCGGGGTGCCGCTTGATCCTGATGATAGCTGGTCCCTGAACATCGACCGCATTGCCGCAGCGATCCGTCCCAATACCTGTTTGGTGACGATCAATTTTCCACATAACCCCACCGGGGCGATCCTGCCGCTTGACCGGTACATGGCGTTGATCGACCTGTGTCGGGCGCGCGGGATCTATATTCTGCACGATGAGATATTCAACGGCCTTGGCCCGACAGGCACGCAGCATCTGCCTTTCGTCGCTGATCTTTATGAACGCGGCCTTTCACTGAATGTGATGTCGAAATCCTACGGGATGCCAGGGTTGCGTATCGGCTGGATCGCCTGCAAGGATGCCGCGATCCTGTCCAAGATGGAGCGGATGAAGCATTATCTGTCGATCTGCAATTCCGGCCCCAGCGAACGGCTGGCCAAGATCGCGCTGACCAATCGCCACACATTGCTCGCCCGCAACTGCGCAATCGTCGATGAAAATCTTCCCAAATGGGACGCATTTTTCGCCCGCCATCCCGATTTGTTTGACTGGCGCCGCCCGGACGGGTCCTGCATGGCGTTTCCGCGCTACAAAGGGGCAGATGGGGTCGAGGCCTTCGCGGCCTCGTTGGTTGAGGAAAGCGGTGTCCTGCTTTTGCCCGGTACGATTTATGCTTCGCAACTGTGCCCGACGCCCAAGGACCGGTTTCGCATCGGCTTCGGACGTTCCGGTCTTGACGAAGGGCTGGCGGCATTGGAGGCCCATGTCATGCGCAACCGGCGCGCCGGCTGATGGGCATCCGGCCGCGCCCGTTGCATTCACTCTATACATTCGGCCCAATTCGCCTTAGGTGCCGTCACTTGCCGATCTGGGCCGTGGGCCCGTCGGGCTGACCGATCCAGAAAGACCTGTTCATGACTGATACCCCAACCATCATCATCCCCCTTGCCGACGCATTGGCCAAACGTGGTTACGACCTGCTGACCCCGGTTCAAGAGGCTGTCACGAAATCCGGATTGGGCGATGCAGATTTGCTGGTTTCGGCCCAAACCGGGTCAGGCAAAACAGTAGGGTTCGGTCTGGCCATTGCGCCAACGATTCTGGGAACGGCCGATCGGTTCGGTCCTGCGGGCAGCCCGCTGGCCCTGATAATCGCACCGACGCGCGAACTGGCCTTGCAGGTCAAGCGCGAACTAGACTGGCTTTACGATCTGACCGGGGCAAATGTGGTTTCTTGTGTCGGCGGCATGGACATGCGTGATGAACGCCGTGCGCTGGACCGGGGCGCGCACATCGTGGTCGGCACACCGGGACGCCTGCGCGACCATATCATGCGCAGATCGCTGGACATGAGCGATATACGCGCCGTTGTGCTGGACGAGGCCGATGAGATGCTTGACCTTGGCTTTCGCGAGGATCTGGAATTCATCCTTGGCGGTGCGCCGGAATCTCGGCGTACCTTGATGTTTTCGGCCACCGTGCCAAAGGCAATTGCCACACTGGCGCAAAGCTTTCAGAAAGACGCACAGCGCGTCACGATGGCGGGCGAGCGCACTCAGCATGCCGATATCGAATACCGCGCCATGAATGTGGCCCCGCAGGATGCCGAAAACGCCATCGTCAATGTGTTGCGTTTCTATGAGGCGCAAAACGCCATCGTCTTTTGCAATACCCGTGCCGCCGTAAATCGCCTGACCACGCGCCTGTCGAACCGCAGTTTTTCGGTCGTGGCCCTGTCGGGCGAGCTGAGCCAGAATGAACGCACCCATGCCTTGCAGGCGATGCGCGATGGCCGGGCGCGGGTCTGCGTGGCCACTGACGTGGCTGCGCGGGGTATTGACCTGCCAAATCTGGAACTGGTTATTCATGCCGAATTGCCGTCGAACGCCGATATTCTGCTGCATCGGTCAGGCCGTACAGGCCGCGCTGGCCGCAAGGGTGTTTCGGCGCTGATCGTTCCCAAGAAGGTCCGCAAGAAAGCCGAAGGACTGCTGCGTGTTGCCAAGGTGTCTGCCGAATGGTCGGACGCGCCTTCTGCCGAAGCAGTGCAGCGCCGCGACGAAGAAAGGTTACTGACGGATCCGGTCTGGACCGAACCGGTCAGTGAGGCTGACCGCAGTTTTGCCGCGCGCCTGCTGGAGCTTTATGGCCCCGAACGGATTGCATCGGCCTATTTGCGCGCCTACCGGGAGCATCATTCAGCGCCTGAAGAACTGGCCCCGGCGGGATCTGGGCCAAGCCCCCGCGACACCGGCAGCTTTGGACCGAGCCAATGGTTTTCCGTTTCACTCGGTCGCAAACATCAGGCCGAGCCGCGCTGGATCCTGCCGATGCTGTGCCGGTCGGGTAACATCGGGCGCGATGACGTAGGCGCAATACGGGTGCAGGAAACGGAAACTTTTGTCGAGGTTCTGGCCGCTCGCGTTCCGGCGATGATGGCCGCGATCGGGGCAGGCGGCAAACTGGAAGGCGACGTGGTGATCCGGCAACTGAATGCGCCGCCTTTCGGTGCCGCCCCTTCGCCTGCGGGCACGACACCGGGACCAAAAGTATCTGCGCCGCGCCGCAAGCCTGCCTATATGAAAAAGCCGGTGGCAGAGCGCGATACCGGGCAGGCAGAGCATGGCATGCTGAGTGAACCGGCGGCCCCCGCCGTCGATCCGGTCCGAAAACCATTCAAGAAACCCCAAGGCAAGAAGATGCATCGCAAGGGCGCGCCGTCTGCAGAGCCGCGGAGCCCCAAGGGACCCAGAAATACCGCGCCCAAGTCGACGAAAACCGGTCATCGGAAAGGCGGAATGGGGCGCCCGAAACGACCGAAGGTTTGAAACGCCAGCGCAGTTCACTGCGCGATACAAAGCAAACCTCGCTGTCAAATCGCGCTGGTTTGTTCCATCAACCCGATCTTCCTTCCCTCCCACGGGGCATGGCTCGGCTGGCTTCTGCCACGCCAGCCCCGCATGAGGCTGGCGGGTTCGGGATAGCGGCCTCCTTTTCGGTTTGATGTCGATCAATGCACTTTGGCAGCGAAAGACGTCTACTGACGCAATAGCCCGGAGGTTCGCTATGTATAAACACATCCTAATCCCTGTGGCATTTGATCATGCCGACTCTGCCGAAAACTCCATCAAAGTGGCGCAAAAACTGTTGGCCGCTGATGGTCGCCTGTCGATCTTGCATGTCATGGAGGAAATGCCGGGATACGTTTCGGCCTACCTTCCGGAGGGTACGATGGAGGCAAATCGTGCGGATGCTTCGGCAAGGCTAAACGCAATCGCCAAGAATATCGGCAAGAATGGGACCACTGCCGTGGTACGGGGCCACGCTAACCGAACCATTGTCAGCTATGCGGAAGAGCATGATGCGGATTGTATCGTGATCGCGTCACACAAGCCGGGGATTGAGGATTACTTCCTGGGTTCAACCGCCGCTCATGTGGTCCGCCATGCCAAATGCAGCGTACATGTAATACGCTGAAACCAGACGCCTTTTTTACTCGTGCAGGTGAAGGCCCTGCTGTGCACGCTCGCAAGACATTAAAGTCAGATGGCCTGAACTGTTCGACAGATCGCGCCAATAGTGCCAAAAATCGGAACGATGGCGCGCACAGGATGAAACTGGATCGAAAACGCGCATAATCTTGTGCGACTAGTCGATATCCCAGTCGTCTTGGCCTTTGACCTCGCCGATGGCCAGCCAATCGGCACGGACACGGGCGACGCGGGTATCACCCCAAGTCCGAAAAACGATGACAAAGCCTTCGGGGTTGATCATTTCAGCAGATATATCGGCGCGCTGGTTGGTTTTCTGATCCATGTCCCACATCGACATGCTCACCTGAACCACGGGTTCCGACATATAGGTCTCTGAGAACTCAACGAGTTTGCGCAATTCGCGGGGGCCGTCACCCGTCCACATCGCACCACCATCCTGAAAATCGGAAAAGAGCACGACCGAACCCTGATCGATCCCCAAAATATGGCTGCTAAGCCGCCGCATACCGTTATTCTCCGTCGTTATGTCTTACCCGTCTAAATCGAAGTCCGAAAAATCTAAACCTGATTTTCAAATTCCAATACACCAACAGCTTTTGCCGTTTTATTCCGGCGCTCTCCAAATCCATTTGCCAAACGAAAAAAGCCCCGCAAATGCAGGGCTTTTCCAATCTTTATATCAACATCAGAGCTCAGTGACCCAGTTGAGCACCAACAGCCACCATGTCTGCCAATGTTTTAGCGGTGGCATCAATGCGGTCTGGGGTGGCGCTTTCATGGGATGCGCGCGCGGTTGCGACCATTTCGGCGACCATCTCGCCTGTCACATCGCCGGTCGGAAATGCGCCTTCGGCCAGAACCGACACACCTTCGGCGCTGATCTCGGCGAAACCACCGGTCACCAGAAAGTCCGATGACCCGTCGGCTGCCACCACGGTCAGGATGCCGGGACGGAGCGTAGTGATCAGCGGGCCATGGTCAGGCATCGCTGTCATGTCGCCTTCTGCGCCGGGAATGCGCACCTCACGCGCCTGAACGGAAGTAAGGAGCCGTTCAGGGCTGACAAGGTCAAACTGCATCGTATCGGCCATTTTGCCCCCTTATGCCGCTTCGGCGGCCAGACGCTGCGCCTTGGCTTTCACTTCCTCGATGTCGCCGACCATGTAGAAGGCGGCTTCGGGAAGGTGGTCGTATTCGCCGGCAACCACGGCCTTGAACGAGGCGATGGTTTTCTCAAGCGGCACCTGAACCCCGTCGGAACCGGTGAACACCTTGGCCACGTCGAAGGGCTGGGACAGGAAACGTTCCAGTTTACGTGCCCGGGTCACGGCCAGTTTGTCATCTTCCGAAAGTTCGTCCATGCCGAGGATGGCGATGATGTCCTGCAGCGACTTGTAGCGCTGAAGCACCTGCTGAACGTCGGTTGCAACCTTGTAATGCTCTTCCCCGATGATCAGCGGATCAAGAAGGCGCGAGGTCGAGCCGAGCGGATCCACAGCCGGGTAGATACCTTTTTCCGAGATCGCACGATCCAGAACGGTGGTTGCGTCAAGGTGGGCAAACGAAGTGGCCGGGGCCGGGTCGGTAAGGTCATCGGCAGGCACATAAACGGCCTGAACCGAAGTGATCGAACCAGCCTTGGTCGAGGTGATGCGTTCCTGCATGGCACCCATGTCGGTGGCCAGCGTCGGCTGGTAGCCCACGGCGGAAGGAATACGACCCAACAGGGCCGACACTTCCGAACCTGCCTGCGTAAAGCGGAAGATGTTGTCGACGAAGAACAAAACATCCGATCCGGTGTCGTCACGGAACTGTTCGGCCAGCGTCAGACCGGACAGGGCCACACGCATCCGCGCTCCCGGCGGCTCGTTCATCTGGCCGTAAACAAGGGCGATTTTCGACTTTTCCAGGTCGTCAGGAACGATAACGCCGGATTCGATCATCTCGTGGTAAAGGTCGTTGCCTTCACGGGTCCGTTCACCAACACCCGCAAACACCGACACACCGGAGTGCACCTTGGCAATGTTGTTGATCAATTCCATGATCAGAACCGTCTTGCCCACACCGGCACCACCAAAGAGGCCGATCTTGCCGCCCTTGGTATAGGGTGCAAGAAGGTCGATGACCTTGATGCCGGTCACGAGAATCTCGGTCGCAGTTGACTGCTGTTCAAAGGAAGGTGCCGGGCTGTGGATCGGGCGCGTGGCCTTCGATTTGACCGGGCCCTTTTCGTCAACCGGTTCACCGATGACGTTCAAGATACGTCCCAGCGTCGCGTTTCCGACGGGCACCGAAATCGGTGCGCCGAGGTCGGTAACAACTTCGCCGCGCACGAGACCTTCGGTCGCATCCATAGCCACGGTACGGACAGTGTTTTCGCCAAGATGCTGGGCCACTTCGAGCACCAGCCGTTTGCCGTTATTTGTCGTCTCAAGGGCGTTCAGAATGGCCGGAAGGTTATCTTCGAACTGAACGTCCACAACGGCGCCAATCACCTGCGTGATCTTGCCTTGGGCTTGCGCTTTTGCCATTTGATTTCTCCGGTTGTCTTAGAGCGCCTCGGCGCCCGCAATGATTTCGATAAGCTCTGTGGTGATCGCAGCCTGGCGCGAGCGGTTGTAGATGATCGTCAGTTTTTCGATCATTTCGCCTGCGTTGCGGGTGGCGTTGTCCATTGCGGACATCCGCGCGCCCTGTTCGGAGGCGCCATTTTCGAGAAGAGCGGTGAAGATCTGTGTAGCAATCCCGCGCGGCAAGAGGTCTGCGAGGATCTCTTGTTCATCCGGTTCATAGTCATAAACGGTCGAAGCGCCGCCCTCGGCGTCATAGGCCGCCGGGATCACCTGCTGTTCGGTCGGGATTTGGCTGATCACCGACTGGAAGCGGTTGAAGTAGATGGTAGCCACGTCGAATTCGCCAGCATCAAAGCGGCTGATGACTTCCTTGGCAATCGCCTGGGCATTGCCGTAGCCCAGCTTCTTGACCTCGGAAAGATCAACATGGCTGATGAAATGCTGGCCAAAATCGCGCTTCAGTTGCTCGCGGCCTTTTTTTCCGACGGTCAGGATCTTTACGGTCTTGCCTTCGGACAAAAGCTGGTTAGCAGCCTGCCGCGCCAGCCGGACGATGGTCGAGTTGAAGCCACCGCAAAGGCCGCGTTCAGCAGTCATCACCACCAGAAGGTGGGTCTTGTCGCTGCCGGTACCAGCCAAAAGGCGTGGCGCGGAATCCGATCCGCCGACCGAGGCGGAAAGGCCTGCCATCACGGCATTCATACGCTCGGCATAGGGCCGGGCGGCTTCGGCTGCTTCCTGAGCCCGGCGGAGTTTAGCCGCCGAGACCATTTGCATAGCCTTCGTGATCTTCCGGGTCGACTTAACACTGGCGATCCGGTTTTTAAGATCCTTTAGGTTGGCCATATTGCTGTCCCTTTCCCGCGCTTACGCGAAGGTCTTGGAGAATTCGTCCAGCGCGGCACGGATTTTATCCTCGGCCTCACCTTTGATTTTCGGATCTTCTTTGGAAATCCAGTCGAGCACATCCTTGCGGTTGTTGCGCAGATGCGAAAGCAGGCCCTGCTCGAACCGGCCAACATCCTTGACGGCAAGCCCATCCAGGTAACCTTTGGTGCCTGCGAAGATGACGCAGACGATTTCCGCGTTTGTCAGCGGCGAATACTGCGACTGCTTCATCAGTTCGGTCAGGCGTGCGCCCCGGTTGAGCAAACGCTGGGTGGCCGCGTCGAGGTCGGAGCCGAACTGCGCAAAGGCAGCCATTTCGCGGTACTGCGCCAGTTCCAGTTTCACCGGGCCTGCGACAGATTTCATCGAATTGGTCTGGGCCGAAGAACCAACGCGCGACACGGACAGACCGGTGTTCACGGCCGGGCGGATGCCCTGATAGAAGAGTTCGGTTTCCAGAAAGATCTGGCCATCGGTGATGGAAATCACGTTGGTCGGAATAAAGGCCGACACGTCGCCACCTTGCGTTTCGATGATCGGCAGCGCGGTCAGCGAACCGGCGCCGTTGTCTTCGTTCAGCTTGGCTGACCGCTCCAGAAGGCGTGAATGCAGGTAGAAAACGTCACCCGGGTAAGCTTCGCGTCCGGGCGGACGGCGCAGCAGCAGCGACATCTGGCGGTAAGACACGGCCTGCTTGGAAAGGTCATCATAGATGATCAGCGCGTGGCGGCCATTATCGCGGAAATGTTCGGCGATCGAGGTTGCCGCGTAGGGTGCCAGAAACTGCATCGGCGCCGGGTCGGAGGCGGTTGCGGCTACAACCGTGGTATATTTGATCGCGCCGGCTTCCTCGAGCTTCTTGACAAGCTGCGCCACGGTCGAGCGTTTCTGCCCAATGGCAACATAGATGCAGTAGAGCTTTTTCGATTCGTCGTCGCCAGCGGCGTCGTTATAGGACTTCTGATTCAGGATCGTGTCGAGCGCGATGGCGGTTTTGCCGGTCTGACGGTCACCGATGATAAGCTCGCGCTGGCCGCGTCCGATCGGGATCATGGCGTCAACGGATTTAAGACCGGTCGCCATCGGTTCGTGAACCGATTTCCGCGGGATGATGCCGGGCGCCTTGACGTCGGCGATTGAACGTTTCTTGTTCTTCAGCGCGCCCTTGCCGTCGATCGGGTTGCCGAGGCCGTCAACAACGCGGCCCAGCAGTTCGTCGCCAACAGGCACGTCAACGATGGCTTTGGTCCGCTTGACCACATCGCCTTCCTTGATCGAACGGTCATCACCGAAGATAACGATACCGACGTTATCCACCTCAAGGTTCAGCGCCATGCCGCGAATGCCACCGGGGAATTCGACCATTTCGCCCGCTTGGACGTTGTCGAGCCCGTGGACACGCGCAATACCGTCGCCGACGGACAGAACGCGGCCAACTTCGGCCACTTCGGCCTCTTGACCAAAATTCTTGATCTGCTCTTTCAGGATCGCAGAGATTTCAGCTGCCTGGATACCCATTATCCGACCTCTTTCATTGTATTCTGGAGGGCTGCGAGCTTTGAGCGGACCGACGTGTCGATCATCTTGGAGCCCACTTTGACGACAAGACCGCCGATGAGGTTATCATCAACGGCCAGATTAAGTTTCACGGTTTTTCCGAATGTCTTTTTCAGAGAGGCGGCCAACTTGTCAGCCTGCGCCTTTGTCAAAGCTTGTGCGGCAGTGACATCAGCACTGACCTCGCCTTTTTCTTCGGCGATCATCGCCTGAAGGGTGGTCAACAATTGCGGCAACACAAACAGCCGACGTTTGGCGGCCATTAGCCCCAGCGTGCTGGCGACGGTGGCCGACAGTTTCATTTTCTTGGCAATGGCGCCGATGGCACCGGCCTGTTCATCGCGCGAATAGACAGGTGACGAGATCAGGCCGCGCAGATCGGTGCTTTCGGACAGCGCGTCGGACAGCGCGGTCACGTCGGCCTCCAGTGCCTTCAGGCCCTTGCCGTCGCGCGCCAGTTCAAACACAGCCGTCGCATAGCGCGCGGCGATCCCTGCAGAAATCGATGCTGGTTCGGACACGTCCACCCTTCCGATAGTTATGCCCCCGACGCTGGAAGTGATCAGGTCAGAGCTTTCCCCTGGCGTATGTTTGCGCATACGTCCGAATTCGGCGGGGGTATAGCAGTGGTGCCGCGCGCTCGCAACCAGTTTGGTCAAGGGAATGTGAACCCGAATTTCGCAATATTCATTGCGTTTTCGCTAACATCAGCAGGTTGCGACCTTTTGTGTCAGGCGACAATCTTGATGCGATCAGGCCAACGGGCTGGTGATTCCGCCATTTTTGCGATTCACGCGGGCTCCGCCGCAGGCTTGGGCAATCCCTCAAGCACTCGCAACGGCCGTCGTGCCGTCGCGCCAAGACCCGGACGCAGCGGGGCATGAACCTGTTTGGAAACTTCGATCATCAGCACGCCGCCAGCGATGACCGACGCGACGCGGCCCCCCACCCTTTCCCACATCGGCGCAGTTCTGAGCCAGAAGCGCTGACTGCTGGGCGGCACAAAGAGGGCCGATTGCTGACGCTCGGCGGTAAAGTTTTGCCGACGCAGCTGGGCATCAAGCTGCCGCATG
>Ga0224496_10000770_pt1 | contig 21469 bp, 20 predicted proteins | sample SF_Jul11_sed_USG_2_FD_168127 | JGI IMG/M metagenome (GOLD analysis project Ga0224496, IMG submission 168127) | Sediment microbial communities from San Francisco Bay, California, United States - SF_Jul11_sed_USGS_8_1 | ecosystem: Environmental > Aquatic > Marine > Sediment | place: USA...
GCGCGTAGCACCCGCCGTGCGCAGAGCATTGCTGCCCGTGGCCCTCATGAATACGCCCCCGATCATCGATCCGGCCCACCCCTCCCATCCGCAAATATCGCGGTGCGCGTAGCACCCGCCGTGCGCAGAGCATTGCTGCCCGTGGCCCTCATGAATACGCCCCCGATCATCGATCCGGCCCACCCCTCCCATCCGCAAATATCGCCGTGCGCGTAGCACTGAAGGGGCTTGCAAGGGTGATTTTTGGTTGCGGGGATACGGGGTAGGTTCCGGTTCTCCCTGCCGCACCCACGCGGTTCGGGCAGCACATGGGGACCCGCACATTGGCCAGAAATCTGATTTTTTGTTTCGACGGCACCAGTAACTCTCCCAAGGACGCGGTGCAGGATCTTTCCCGCCGGGGGGAGTTGGAGGACGACAGCATCACCAATGTGCTCAAGCTGCACCTGATGATGGGGGGGGATCTGAAAAACCGCCCGCTGGACGGGACCCAGCACAGCTTTTATTACCGGGGCGTGGGCACCTACGGCGGGGGAATGCGGCGCTTGATCAACCGGGTGTTCGCCCCGGAAAAGCAGGACGTGGGGAGCATCATCCGCACCGCCTGCGCGGACCTGAAACGGCACTATCAGCCCGGTGACCGGGTGTTTTTGTTCGGTTTCAGTCGGGGGGCGGCCATTGCCCGCCGCTTTGCCACCGTGGCGCGGGAGCGCACCGGGATCGCCGCGCCGCCGGGCACCCACCTGTTCCGCTACCTGGCCGCCTTCGACACCGTGGCTTCGCTGGGGCAGCCGAACCTGAATCGCAGCCGCAAACCGAAAACCACGGTGCTGTTCGAAAACCGCACCATCAGTCCCGACATCCGGCATGCGCTGCACCTGCTTTCCATCGACGAGCGGCGGGTGCCGTTCATGCCCACCCTGATGAACCGGGACCGGCGGGTGACCGAAGTGTGGATGCCCGGCGTCCACTCGGACGTGGGGGGCGGCTTCCGGCTGGATGGGCTGTCCGACCTGGCGCTGGAGGTGGTGCTGAACGATCTGCGCCAGCGCCGCACCGGCCTCACCCTGCTCTCGCCCGCGTCGCTGGACTACGACTGGTTGCGGGCCGCCGGGGACCGGCGGCTGATCGAACCGGACGACATGGCGCTGAACCCGGACCCGGCGGCCCCCGCCCACCCGGTCACCCGGCTGCGGGGGTTCCTGCGCAAGCAGGTGCTGACCGACCGCTGGATGCGGGTGATCTTTGACGACAAGCCGTTGCCGGGGGGGCAGCCGCTGGTGCACCACTCGGTGCGCGAACGGGTGCACCGGGTGGCCGGGTACCGTCCCCGGCCCCTGTCCGTATGCCGCTTCGGGGTTCTGGAGGCGGATGGCTCCATCACCCATGGGGTGACCCTGAACGACCTGGCGGAATCCGCCCCGAAGGCGGCCCAGTCGGGGGGACAGACCCGGCCGGAAGGGTTTTGACGGTTATGGCGCTTTTTGACCCGGCGGTTGCCGCCACCATTGTCCGGGAAGGGGGGGATGCCATCACCCGGGACCGGAATGATCCGGGCGGCACCACCCGCTGGGGCATTTCGCAGCGGGCCTATCCGGAGCTGGATGTGGCGGCGCTGACCCGCGCGCAGGCGGAGGTGATTTACCGGCGGGATTACTGGATGCCGGTGTGCGGCGAGGGGATTCGTCACCAGAGGGTGGCGGAGGCGCTGTTCGATTCGGCGGTGAACCTGGGGGTGGACCGGGCGGTGAAGATTGCCCAGCAGGTGCTGGGGGTGCGCATGGACGGGCAGGTGGGGCCGGTGACGCTGGCGGCCTTGAACGGTGCGGACCCGCACCGTTTTTTGACCCGCTTTGCGCTGGAGAAGGTGCGTTATTACGCGCTGCTGTGCACGGGACGCACGCCGCTCAAGCGGTTTTTGCTGGGGTGGGTGAACCGGACGCTGGATACCGCGCCCGGCCCCAACCGCAGGTCCGTGTAGCGACGGGCGGTTTTTTCGCGGCCTCTGGCCCGCGAAAAAACCGCCCCGCCGCCGACGGGGTTTTTAGAACTGCCAGGCCATGCCCGCGGTCAACTGGGTGCGCTCGTAGGCGTAGCGGGTGTCGTTGGTGTCCACGTTGCGGGTGTCCAGGTCGGCCCACAGGCTGCTGGTCTCACCCATGGGCACCTCGGCCTTGATGCCTGCCCGCGTGACCGAGTAGTCGAGCACCGGCTGACCGGCGGCGTCGAAGGCCAGCGCCGTATCGTAACTGCGCACTTCGTAACCAGCGAAGGCGCTCACCTTCAGCACGTCACCGTGGTGGTACAGGCGAAGGCTTACGTCGTTGCCCGTGAAGTCGTGATACCCCACGTGGTTGTCCGTGCGCGAGGTCAACTCGTAGGTCAGCTTCGCCACAAAATTCCCCGGCATTTCCTGGCGCAGGGAGGCCTTCAGACCCAGGTCTAAGTACTGTCGCAACGTTCCCGAAAACGTGGCGTCGGCGTTGCGTGCGTGGCGATTGAAATAGCTCTCGATATCGGCGTCTCCCTCCAGCAGCATGCTGGTGGCCGCCCCGAGGGGAATTCCATACAGCACCCCGGCCTTGGCGATCACGTGATCGTAGTCGGGGGCGCCGGTGACCGAGTCGTAATCCCGGTACTGAAGGCCCCAGTTGAATCCGGCACGGTGGTCACCGGTCCTGTTCTCGCGGTTGCCTTCCACCCCCAGGCCCAGGTAGCTGAACCGGTCCGCCACGTCGTTGCCTGCGGCAGTCTGCTTGCGCTCTCCGGTGTCGCGGTCGTAGTAGATCTTGCTGCGGCGCACCAGGCTGTATTGCAGTTCCCGGGTGATGCGGGTGTCGCCGTTCCGTTCCACGCGCTTCCGGTCGGCGGCAAACTCGTGGGTAAAGTTGTTGGCGTTGGACAGGCCTCCCAGATAAAGATCGGCGTCCAGGTTGTACGACAGAGCAAAGCCGTCCTTCGCCCCGTTGCCCACTTTCAGTTCCACCGGAATGAACATGCCGGATTGAACATTGGGGGTGATGGGGTTACAGCCGGGAATACCGGTTGGGGGACAGGCTGTCAGATCGGAGTAGTCGTCGTAGTTCTGCCCTGGCGTCCGGAACGCATTGCTGTCGTATCCCAAGCCCGCCGACGCCTCCCATTCCGCCGCATGGGCGGAAAGCGGCGCGGTCAGCGCCAGGGTCAGCAGGGTGGCCAGGGTGATCTTGGTGTTCATCGTCTCGTGTGTTCCTGTTGGAGGTGGGATCCCATATTATTGTTACCTAATTTTTTTGGAGCCGGCGGGCTTTTTCGTACTCCGCCTTGGCTTCCGCTTCACGCCCGGCGGCGTGGTATGCATCGCCCAGCGCCGTGCGCAGGTTCGGATCGGCGGCGTCGTGGTCGACGGCGCCGGACAGCACCCGGATGGCGGCGTCGAAGTCGTTCAGATCAATCAGCGCGCGGGACAGGTAGCGCATGGTGTCGGTATCGTCCGGCGCCAGCTTGAGCAGCGACCGGAAGGCGTCGCGGGCCTCGTCGGGGCGCTTCAGATCGAGCAGCAGCAGCCCCAGGTTGCGCCATGCGGTGGCATAGGTGGAGTCGCGGTCCAGCACCTCGCGATACAGGGTGACCGCCTCGTTCTCGCTGTTGGTTTTGGACAGCACCAGCGCCAGGTTGATGCGTGCCCGGTCGTAGGACGGGTTGATTTTGAGCGCGTTGCGGTAGGAACCCTCGGCCGCCTGCAGGCGATCCTGGCGGGTGAACATGACCCCCAGGTTGAACCACGCCCGGTAATAGTCGGGGCGGTAGCGGATGGCGTTGCGGAACGCCGCCTCGGCCTGCTCCCACGCTTCGGCGCGCATGTGGGTGAAGCCCAGGTTGTACCAGGCCTCCGGGTAGTCGGCCTTGATTTTCAGCGCTTCCTCATAGGCCAGAATGGCCCGCTTGGGATCCTTCAGGCGCACGAAGGTGAGGCCGGTGTTCAGCCACCCTTCCGGGTAGGCGCCGCCGCGCAGGTCGATGGCCTTGCGGTACAGGCTGATGGCCTCCCCGTAGCGCTTTTCGCCATAGGCGACGCGCCCCAGATTGAAATAGCTCTCCGCATGGTCCGGGTGGCGCTCGACGATCCACTGGAATTCGGCGCGGGCATCGCCGAACCGGTCATCCGCCAGCAGTTGCAGGCCCAGGTTGTAGCGGGCCTTGCGGTATTCCGGATTGAACTGCACCGCCTTGCGGTAGGCGTCGATGGACTGCCGGCGGTGACCGCGCGTGGAGTGGAACAGGCCGATCTGGAAATGCACCACCGCATCGGTGGGGGCGAGCCGGAGGGCCTGCTCGAAATAGTCCGTGGCGCGGCGGTTGCCCTCGGCGGTGTCCGGCTCCAGTTCGGCCAGTTCCATGCGGGGCGCCACATAGCCGGGACTCAGGCGAATGGCGGCCTGAAACGCCTCCACCGCTTCCGGGTACCGGTCTTTTCCCGTGTCGCGCAGGGCCAGTCCCTGGCCGTACAGGGCGCGCGCCTTGCGGGCGCCTCCGGCCAGGTTCTGGGCGGTGGTAAAGGCCTTCAGCGCCCCTTCCGTGTCGTCCTGACGCAGCAGCGCCAGCCCCAGATTGTAATGGGCCTCAAAGTGGTTCGGATTGCGTGCCGTCACCCGCCGGTAGTGTTCCGCCGCCCCGGCGTCGTCCCCGGCGCGGGCCAGCAGCAGGCCCCGGTTGAACCAGGCGCCCGGAAATACCGGCTCCATGGTGACCGCCTGATCGAACTGCACGCGGGCCAGGGACTCGCGCCCCTGCTTGAGGTATAGCACCCCCAGGTCGTTCAGCGCCTGGGACGTCGGCTCCCTGGCGATGATCTCCCGCAGCAGGTCTTCGGCCTCCTGCCACTGGGAGCGGTCCATCAGTTCCGCCGCGCGCCGGTAACGGGGGTCGTCGGTGGTGTTGTTGGAATAGCGGTCCAGGGACACGTCGCCGGTGTCCACGCCGCGGTCGTCGGCATTCAGGTCCAGGCTGGCGGCGGGGGTGGCGGCCGCCACCCGGATCACGGTGACCCGTTCCGCCTCCACCTCCACCTGATAGCGGGAGTAGACCAGCAGCAGGAACAGCCCGGCGAACACCATGGTGACCGGCACGAAGCTTTCGCGGATTATCCGTTGCAGCATCAGTCGGCCCCCTCCGTGTAGCGCCCTTCATCCCACTCGGTATGCATGCCGCCCAGCCCTTCCAGAATGGCGCGCATGCCGGTGCCGTTGGCGTTCTGGATCTGCAGGCCGGGGCGCACGTTGATTTCCAGCACCATCGGCCCCTGGGGGGTGATGACGATATCGGCGCCGATGTACCCGAGCGGCACCGCCCGGGCGGTGCGCAGGCCCACTTCCATCACGTGCCGCCAGAACGGCACGGTGAACCCCACCAGCTGCTCGCCGGTGTCCGGGTGCTGATCCACCGGGTGGCCGCCCAGAATGGCGCGGGTGATGCGCCCGTCGTTCAAGTCGATGCCCGCGCCCACCGCCCCCTGGTGCAGGTTGGCCTTGCCGTCGGAGCGTTGGGTGGGGATGCGGCTCATGGCCAGCACCGGCTTGCCCTTGAACAGGATCAGGCGCACGTCGGCCAGTCCCAGCGGGCTGATGCGCTGCATTTCCGGATGCTGGATCACGCGCTCCTCGATGATGGCGTGGTCGGCCAGACCGAAGGAATGGATGCCGAACACGATGTCCGACAGGTGGCTGCGCATGTCGTCCAGGGTGTGCCGCCGCCCGCCGGGGGTGGTCCAGGCATCGCCGTCCTTGCCGTCGATCACCAGAATGCCGCCGCCGCCGCGCCCGTGGGCCGGTTTGACCACAAAGGACGGGAAGGCCGACAGGTCGGCCTCCAGATTGCGCAATTCAAAAAACGACCCGTAAACCTTGTAGCTCTCCGGCACCGGCACTCCGCTGGCGGCCAGCACCGCCTTGGCCTTGATCTTGTCGTCCGACAGGTCGAAGTGCTCCCGCGGGTTGTGGGGATAGATGTACAGCAGGTTGCGCTGGTTCATGGACAGCACCGATCCGGTGGTGTGCTCGGCGCGGGACAGGAACGACATCATGTTGGAGAACCAGGTCATCCCTTGCCTCCCGACGCGGCGGCCCGCTCGGCAAAGATCAGGTGGCGGAAGCGGTAGAACTCGCTGACCCGCATGCCGATCCACTTGCCCAGCCACAGGTTGATGGCCACCAGCAGCAGCAGCACTTCCGGGAAGGCCAGCACCAGGCTCTGCAAAAACAGGGAGTCCATCACCCAGTAGGCGGCGGCGATCACCACCAGGGTGGCGGCGGTTATCCGCGACACCTTGCCGAGCCCCTGCTCCTGCTCGATGAGGGAGAAGCGCTCGGCGGTGATGGCCAGAATGGCGATGGGGAACAGGGTGACGTGGGCCAGATCGAACAGCCCGGCATGGGTGGCTGCCACGGTGAGCCCCAGCATGGCGATCACCACGATGGTGAGCATGATGGACATCTTGGGCGAGTGCAGCAGGTGCATCCAGTCCAGCCCCCGGCGCACCAAAGCGGCCAACATGATGATCGTCAGGAAACCGGCCAGACCCCACCACAGGCCGGTCTCGCGGGAGGCGGCGGCGATCAGGGCGGGCAGGAAGGTGCCGAAGGTCTCCAGCCCCACCACATTGCGGAAGATCACCACCACCAGCGCCCCGAACGGGATCATCATCACGATCTTCAGCAGGTTCTGGGAAATGCCCAACTGCTCGAACACGTTGTACAGGTTGGTGGCGTTGAGCACCGAGTGGGCCAGCGCCTCCTGGGCCTCGCGCTGGGGCACCAGCCGTTTTTTGGTTTTGAAGAAGTACTGGAAATTGACGTTGGCCGTGTGGCGGAACAGCACCTCGTCGCCGGTGTACAGGTTCAGGTAGTTGGCGGGGATTTCGGCGAAGTGGTCGTTGATGGTGTCGAACGGAACCCAGTGGCCGCTCAGGTAGACCTCCACCCACTGGTGGCTGGTGCGTTTGGACCCGGGCTCCATGATGAAGCCGCCCACCAGCCGCGCGGGCAGGTTCAGGCCGCGGGCCATGGCCACGAACAGGCGGCTCTTGCCGTTGCAACTGGCCTCCCCCAGCTTGAGGGCGGTGAGGGCATCCGTGTAGCCGGAAAAGTTGCGGTTGGCGAAGTCGTCCTGCAGGTGGCGGTGGATGCGGGTGAGGGCGTCCAGGGCGGTGGGGCTGGGGGACGGCACGATGCGCCCGGTTTCCGCCACGATCAGCGGGTCGCCCACCTGAATGCCGTCCTGGGGCGCCAGGTAGGGCTGCAACTCGTCCGGGTAGCGCTCCGGAATGGCCAGGTTGGGGGGAATCTCGTAGCGCACGTGGGAGCCCTGCACGTCGTAGGCGTAGCGCACCTGATGGGTGCCCTCCACGTTTTCGGCCTCCCAGGTGGCGACACGGTTCAGGGAGTCGGTTTCCAGCCCCAGGGTGAACACGCCGGAACTGTTTTCCTCGCCGGAGATCAACTGGCGCGGGCCGGAACGGGGCAGAAACGTGCGCATGGAGATATCGTCGCCATGACCGGTGACTTCCATGTTCACGTTCACCGTGTAGCTGGTGGCGGGAATCAGGCCCGACAGGGGGTAGTCCAGCACGTACAGCTTGTAGGCCATCAGTCCCAGCGGCACCAGCACGCAGGTGGCCGTGAGCAGCAGAAAGGCCAGCCGCCGGGGAGCGATGCCGAACAGGGAGCGGGGAGTCATCAGGTAGGTATTTTCAGGTATGTAAGATTGCGTAATTTAAGGAGAAAATGCCCATTCAGCGCCAGGGGCGCGAATCATGCTCTATCGGGTGTGGCATGTAAAGTCATAAGTGGAAAACCGGGGAAATGCGTACCCTCTCCACCAATTAGACGACCGAAACCACCGTCCGGTTCGGCTCGCGGGAAAAAAGGGTTCCACTGGAAGGATGGCCACCGAACCTGAACCGGTCCTGAACGCACGGCCCGAAATCTGATCCTGCGCGCCCGGAGGCGGGGCGTGGGCGTGCCCCTTTGATCCGGCCCCTCCAAAAGGGGTAGGATAGCGGGCTTTTAACGTCAACCATCCGGCAGGCGGGCACCGCCGCCGCCCGATCAGGGAATGTCATGCAGATTGTCGAACAGAACGAAGACCGTCTGGTGTTGCGCCACGGCATGTTTTGGCTGTTGCCGTCCTTTGCCGCCGGTACCGGGGTCATGGGCTTTGTGCTGTGGATGTCCGGCAGCCGTCTGGGGGTCGGTTCGGAACTGACCTGGTATGCGGCGCTGGCCTTTGGCGTCAGCCTGTGGGGGTTGCTGGCCAACCGCATGACCCGCTTTGCCTTCGACCGCCGCGAGAAGCGGCTGGTCTGGTCCCGCAAGGGGGTGATCCCGGCGGGAGGCACCGTCGATTTCGCGCAGATTGGCGACGTGGTGCTGGAATCGCGCAGCGACCGCAAGGACACCGTGTTCCACCGGGTGCTGCTGGTGGTGGGGGAGCGTCAGGGCATTCCGCTGGTCACTGGCCGGACCCGTGACGTGTATAACTGCATCGACCTGCTGGAAGCGGTGCGCGGCACCCTGGGCATGGATACCATGACCCCCCTGCTGGACAAGGGCGACACCGCCGCCGCCCTGCGCTTTGGCGAAAACCAGTACGGCATCGAGCGCAAAAAGCTGGAGGCGTGGGTGGAGCGCCGCCATCCGGCCCCCGACCCGGGCCCCGCCTGCGAACTGCCCGGCGGCGCCTGAGACGCTCCGTCACCCCCTGGGCACGAAGCGCAATGCGACGCCGTTGTTGCAGTAGCGCAGGCCGGTCGGTTCGGGGCCGTCCTTGAACACGTGCCCATGGTGCCCGCCGCAGCGGGCGCAGTGGTATTCGGTGCGTGGAAACAGCAGCTTGAAATCGGTGCTGGTCTCCACCCGTCCGGGGATGGACGCATAGAAGCTGGGCCACCCGGTGCCGCTGTCGAACTTGGTTTCCGACTGGAACAACTCCAGATCGCACCCGGCGCAATGATAGGCGCCGGGGCGGTATTCCTTGTTCAGCGGGCTGGAACCGGCCGGTTCGGTGCCCTCCAGGCGCAGTACCCGGAACTGCTCCACGGTGAGCCGCCGGCGCCATTCGTCCTCGCTCAGCACCAGCCGCTCGATGGGCGGAGTGTCCGATCCGCCCGCCGCCAGCCCGGCGGCCGGTCGCAGCGCCCCCGGCACCGCCGCCGCCACCCCCAACAGCACCATGCCCCGCACAAAATCACGCCTATCCATGATGGCTCTCCTCTCCCCACAACTCCTCCAGCCGCCGGTCGCGTCCGCAGTTGTAGCGGTAGAACTTGTAGCGGATCGGGTTGTGCACGTAAAAATCCTGGTGATAGTCCTCCGCCGGATAGAACACGGTGGCCGGCGCCACCTCGGTGACCACCGGGCGGTCGAAGCGGCCCGAGGCGTCCAGGGCGTCCCGGGAGGCGCGCGCGGCGGCCTCCTGCTCCGGGGTGTGGAAGAAGATCGCGGAGCGGTACTGGGTGCCGCCATCGCAGAACTGCCGGTTGAGGGTGACCGGGTCCACGTTGCGCCAGTAAACCTCCAGCAACTCGCCGTAGGTGATTTCCCGCGGGTCGTAGCGCACCTGCACCGCTTCCGCGTGGCCGGTGCCCCCGGCGGAAACCTGCTGATAGGTGGGGTTTTTCGTGTGGCCGCCGATATACCCGGCGGTGGTGGAAATCACTCCGTTCAGCACGTCGAACGGCCCCTCCATGCACCAGAAACAGCCTCCGGCAAAGGTGGCCACGGCGGTGGGCCCGGTGGCATCCCCGGCGGGGTCCCCGGACATATCCCCGGCAACCGCGGGCGGCGCCGGAGCGCCCACCAGCAGCAGCGGCAGTGCCAGCAGGAACAGGGTGAAGATCAGACGGGTATAACGATTCATGGTTGGCCTCGTGTGCATATTCCGTAATGGTTTGATCTTAACCCACGCGGATAACGGCGGGATGGCGGGCGTGTAACGATTGTGTAAAGCCTGTTTAATTTAATGTCTACATCCTGAAGGCGCCGGGTGCATGCCGGTTTGACTTATGGCGGAGAACATTTCATTCTGGAGGCTGGTGGGGGCGCATGGGGTGCGAAAGGGAGGCCGGTATTTCCGGTTTGGCAGGGTTCCCCACCAGAGAGTCCGACAGCATGAACAGCGCGCCATTTCAGTACGTCCCCTTGCCGTCCGAGGCATCGGTTCTCGAGGCGCTGAAACGATGGCCCGGCGGTACTCCGGAAGGGGGCATGCTGGTGCTGGTGGCCGAATCCGACCGGGAGAGCGTGCCGCACATCCAGAAGGCGTTCGCCGGGGCCGGACGTCCGCTGGCGGGTGCCGTGTTTCCGGAATTGATCGTCGACGAGGTGTTCGTCACCGGCGGGGCCCTGCTGTTGCCGCTGCCCGGGGAGACCGGCATAACCCTGGTGGAAGGGCTGTCCGGCCACGGGGATGCGGAATCCGCCCTGGCCCAGGTCGCCGAAATGGTGGAGGCCCGGAACGCAGGCAACGGCGACACCCTGTTTCTGATCTTCGACTGCATGGTGCCCGACATCGGCACCCTGCTGGACGGCTTGTACCTGTCGCTGGCCGACCGGGTGCACTATGCGGGGGTGAACGCGGGGAGCGAAACCTTCCAGCCCATCGACTGCCTGTTCGATGGCGAGCGCTTCGTGGGGGACGCGGCACTGGCGCTGCTGCTGCCGGATCAGCCGGGTGCGATTCTGGCCCACAACTACCACGCTCCCACCGAGGTGATCACCGCCACCGCCGCCAGCGGCAACCGGGTGACCACCATCGACTGGCAGCCGGCCTTTGACGTGTATCAACGGTTGATCCAATCCATGTACGGGGTGAAGGTGACCCCGGAGAATTTTTATCAGCACGCGGCACACTTTCCGCTCGGCATCCTGCGCCTGGACGGAGAAGTGGTGGTGCGCATTCCCGTGGCCCTGGGGGAGGACGGTGACGTCACCTGCGTGGGAGAGATTCCGGAAAATGCCGTGCTCACCCTGTTGCGCGCGGTGGAGGCCGATGCTCCGGACACCGTTCGCCATGTGGCGCGCTACGCCGCCGAACACCCCTCGCCGCTGATGCAGACCTTTTATTGCGCCGGGCGGCGCATGCACCTGGGGGATGCGGCGCGCCGCGAACTGGCCGACCTGCACGAGCGGCTGAAGGGCACCCGCATGGCCGGCGCCCTGTCCCTGGGGGAAATCGGCAGCGAGAAAGACGGCGGCTACCCCCTGTTCCACAACGCCACCCTGGTATGCATGCCGTGGGGCGCGGTCCGGGAATGACCCAGGGGAGGCACCCGGGGTGAATCAGGGGCGCTTTCTAAGCATCCTGTACGACATGGCGCTCACCATGACCGGTGAGACCGCCGTACGCCCGTTGCTGACCCGGGTGTTGCAGCGCTTGATGTATCACACCTCGTTCCCGTGCGGGGTGTTTCTGTCCCGGCCGGGACCGGCCGCCGGCCGGCGCTCCACCGCCAGCCGCACCGCCAGCATCGAAATGGCGGTGGGCAACCACGCCCTGCGCCAGCGCATGGGGGAATCCGTGACCGTGAACGCGGAACTGGTGGAAGGGCCGCCGGCGGTGCTGTCGGGCATCGCGCGCCTCAGCCGCCCCCTGTTCCCCAAGCCGCCCGCCCTGCCGGTGTGCCTGCGCCTGCCGGTGCCGGGCGAGGGGGTGGTGCTGTTGTTTGCCGCCGAAACGCCGGACAGCCAGTTGCCGTTTGCCGAGGTGTTCTCGCCGGTGCTGGGCAACCTGGCCAAAACCCTGCACCTGTGCCGGGTCAATGAACTGCACACACGCACCCTGATCGACCAGCGGGAGGGCGAGGCCGCCGCCCGCCGGCGCTTTCGCGCGGCCCTCGACGCCAGCGACGACACCATTTTTCTGATCGACCCGGAAACCCTGGAAATCATCGATTTCAACCTGTCGGTGCCGGGAATCCTGGGGTACTCCCCCGACCAGCTCCGGGACCATCCCCTGCCGGACCTGCTGCCGGAAACCGACCGCCCGGTGTTGCGTTCCATGGTGGCCGAACTGGTGGCGGGCAGGCGGGAGCGCATTGCCCTGGACAGCACGTACCGGCGCCGGAGCGGCAGCCAGTTTCCGGTGGAGGTGCGGCTCACCCTCACCGACCCGGAGCACGGGACGCCGGTGATCATCGCCGTGGCGCGTGACATGACCCGCCGCAGGCAGGCGGAAAAGGATCTGCGCAAGAGCGAAACCCTGCTCAACCGGGCCCAGCGCATCGCCAGCACCGGCTATAGCGAGTGGGATCTGCAACACGGCACCCTGGCCTGGTCGGAGCAGACCTTCCGCATCTTTGGCCGTTCCGCCTCCGAATACACCCCCAACGAGGCCCGCTTTGTGGACAGCATCCACCCGGAGGACCGGGTGCAGGTGCGCGCCAGCATGGATCAGGCGGCCGCCACCGGTGAACCGTACGTGTGCCATTACCGCATCGTGCGGCCGGACGACGAAATCCGCCACATCCGCGAGCAGGGGGAGGCCTCGGAGCGGGACCCGGACCACGCGCCGCTGCGCATCCTGGCCACCCTCCAGGACGTGACCGAACTGCGCCGCATGGAGGAAGACCTGCGCCGCTCCGAATCCCTGTTGCGTCAGGTGACGGAAAGCATCGAGGACGTGTTCCGGCTGGACGATCTGGAAAAGGACGGGCGCACGGTCTATGTGAGCCCCGCCTTCGAGACCGTGTGGGGACTGCCCCCCGAAGCCCTGTATCGGGACCCGCTGGCGTTTCTGGAGGGGGTGCACCCGGAGGACCGCACGCGGGTGGCCACCGCCTTTGCCCGCCGGGCCGACGAGGAGTATGACCAGACCTATCGGGTCATCCGTCCGGATGGCGGCCTGCGCTGGGTGCGCGACCGGGCCTATCCGGTGCGTGACCCGTCCGGAAAGGTGTACCGCATTGCCGGGGTGGCGTCGGACATCACCGATCTGAAGGTGGCCGAACAGGGCAAGGAGAACGCCCTGCTGGAACTGGCCCAGACCCGCAAGCTGGAGGCGGTGGGCTTGCTGGCGGGGGGCATCGCCCACGACTTCAACAACCTGCTCACCTCCATCAGCGGCTTTTCCCAACTGGCGCTGCTCAAGCTGGACGACGCCAGCGAGGCCGCGGCCGACCTGCGCACCGTGTGCGAGTCCGCCGACCGGGCCGCCGGGCTGACCCGTCAGCTGCTGGCGTTTTCGCGCAAGCAGCCATTGGCCACCTCGGTGCTCAACCTGAACGACAGTGTGCACAGCCTGGCCGAGATGCTGGGGCGCATCATCGGTGAGCGGGTGCGGGTGGTCACCGAACTCGAAACCCGGCTGCGGCTGGTGGAGGGAGACCCGGTGAACATCGACCAGGTGGTCATGAACCTGTCCATCAACGCCCGCGACGCCATGCCCCAGGGAGGACAACTGATCCTGCGCACCGCCAACCGCACGGTGCGGGAGGCCGACCTGCCCGACCTGCCGCCGGATGCCCGCGCCGGGGAATTCGTGGCGGTGGAGGTGGCCGACACCGGGGAGGGCATGGACGCGGAAACCGTGGCACGGGTGTTCGACCCGTTTTTCACCACCAAGCAAAGCGGCAAGGGTACCGGCCTGGGCCTGAGCGTGGTGTATGGCGTGGCCCGTCAGCACGGCGGCTGGGTGGAGGTGGACAGCACGCCGGGCGTCGGCACCACGTTTCGCATCCTGATTCCCGTGGCCCGCGCCGGGGCACGGCCCGAGGCGGAGGACACCGTGCCGGAAACGGATGTGGCCGCGCCGGGGGGCGGGCACATCCTGCTGGTGGAGGACGACCCCTCCCTGCGCCGTTTTGCCACCACGGCCCTGACCGGGCAGGGGTATCGGGTGACCGCCGTGGGATCGGTGCGCGAGGCCACCGAAGTGCTGGCCGACGCGGCGGCATCGGTGGCGTTGGTGTTTGCCGACGTGATCCTGGGCGACGGCAGCGGCATCCAGTTGGCGGAACAGGTGTTCGCCAGCCATCCGAACCTGCCGGTGTTGCTTTCCAGCGGCTATCCGGACGACGATGAGCGGTGCGGCGCGATCCGGGAGCAGGGCATCCCGTTTTTGCAGAAGCCGTACGCGCTGAACCTGTTGCTGGACACGGTGGCCGATCTGATTCGCCAGGGAAGGGGCGCCCGCAGGGGATAGCCGTTTGCTCCGGCCTTCGAGGGGGCCGCAGGGGAAAAGACGATGGGGGCTCACACCACACTCGATCTGCTGGCCTGGCTGACCGCCTTCGGGGTGGGGATGCTGGCCTACCGCTGGCGGCTGTCCGGTGTGCTGGCGCGGGTGGCGGCGCGCGTTTCGGGCGGCTATTTCGCGGCACTGGCGGCGGGGGCCATCGGCGGCGCGTATCTGTTCGGCACCCTCAACCTGATCGCCTCCGGCATCCCCGGCGTGGGGCGCAGCATCCTCGGCGGCATTTGCGGCGCGGTGCTGGCGGTGGAACTCTACAAATGGCGGCGCGGCGTCACCGGCTCCACCGGCACCGTGTTCGTGCTGCCCCTGTGTGCCAGCATCGCCGTGGGGCGCATCGGCTGCCATCTGGAGGCGCTGGCGGATCACACCTTTGGCGTTGCCACCGCCCGGCCGTGGGGGGTGGACCACGGCGACGGCATCCTGCGTCACCCGGTGGCCCTGTATGAATCCGCCGCCATGACCGCCTTTGCGCTGGTTTTCGCCGTGCTCCTGTGGCGCCGCTCCCCGCTGGCCCTGAACCGGGGCTTTTATCTGCTGACCGGCTGGTACGGCGCGCAGCGCTTTGGGTGGGAATTTTTAAAACCGTATGCGGCGGTGATCGGCCCGCTCAACCTGTTTCACCTGCTGTGTCTGGCGCTGATCGGATACAGCGCGGTCATGCTGCGAAGGACCTCTCATGCCCAAGGTTAGCCCCGCCCCGTACCTCTATTACGGTGAAACCACCTCCCTGTGCGAGACCTGCCTCAAGCTGGCGCCCACCAAAATCCTCATCCAGGGGGAGGATGTTTTCTACCGGAAGCGGTGCCCCGAGCACGGGGTGCAAACGACGCGGGTGGCGTCCGATGCGGACTGGTTCCGCTCCACCCGCGAATGGCTGAAACCCGGCGACCGCCCGCTGCTGCGGCAGACGGAAACCGTGCGCGGCTGCCCGTGGGACTGCGGCCTGTGCCCGGACCACGAGCAGCATTCCTGCCTGGCCATTGTCGAGATCAACGACGCGTGCAATCTGGCCTGCCCGGTCTGCTTTGCCGAATCGTCCCCGGCGCGCAACGAGTCGCGCACCAGGGCGGAAGTGGAAGCCATGCTGGATGCGCTGGTGGCCAGCGAGGGGGAGCCGGATCTGGTGCAGATTTCCGGCGGCGAGCCGACCATTCACCCACAGATCATCGAAATATTACAGGCCGCACAGGCTCGGCCCATCCGCCACGTGATGCTCAACACCAACGGCGTGCGCATTGCCGATGATCCCGCATTTGTGAACCAGTTGGCCGGGCTGGGGCCGGGGTTCGAGGTGTACCTGCAATTTGATTCGCTGCACGGCAACGCCCTCACCCACCTGCGCGGCGCCGACCTGACGGGGGTAAGAAAACGGGCGCTGGACAACCTGGAGGCGGCGGGGGTCTCCACCAGCCTGGTGGCCACGGTGAAGCGGGGCGTGAACGACCACGAAATGGGCGATATCATCCGCCACGGCCTTGGCTATCAATGCGTGCGCGGGGTGACGTTTCAGCCGGTGCAGGACGCCGGGCGTAATTCCGGATTTTCAAAAGATGACCGGGTGCTGCTGACCGACATCCGCCGCGCCATCGTGGCGCAGTCGGGAATGTTCGGCGCGGACGACATCATCCCGCTGCCATGCAACCCGGAATCCATCGCCATCGGCTTCGGCCTGCGCACGGCCAACGGCGTGACCCCGATCACCCGCCTGCTGCCCCGGGAGGAATTATTAAACGCCCCGTCCACCATCGCCTTCGAGGCGCGCCCGGAGCTTAAACAGAAACTGTTCGACCTGCTTTCCCTGTCTACCACCGAGGCCTGCGCCAGCGATCGCCTGGGCGCGTTGCTGTGCTGCCTGCCCGGTTTTGAACTGCCGCAGGGGCTTTCCTATAAAAACGTGTTCCGGGTGACCATTATCCAGTTCATGGACCGGTTCAATTTTTGCCTGGGCGGCGTGAAGCGAAGCTGCATCCACTTTGTGACGCCACAGGGAAAGATCATCCCGTTCGATACCTACAACCTGTTTTACCGGGAGGGGAAGTCGTTTCCGGAGGGGGTGAAATGAACGCCCTTCGGACACGCCTTCCCGCCCTGCTGCGCCACTCCGGCACGGCCCTGCTGGTGTGGGGTGGGGTGGCCCTTGCGGCGGCGGTGGCGATTGCGGGGGTGACCGCCTTTCAGTACCGCCCGTCGCTGGGAACCGCGTATGGACAGTTCACCTATGCCGCCTATGCCGGGTCGTATCTGTTGTACGGGGTGGGATTTTTGTGGGCCGGGTGGCTGCTGCGGCGGATGGCGAAGCCGAATCCCGCGCCGGACCGGACGCCACCACGGCGCTTTTTCGCCCATGCCCTGCTGGCCGGAGGCGTGCTGCTGGCGGCGGTGGAGGGGGCGTGTACCACCTCGTTCTTTTTCAGCGGCGTGGACGACACCCTGTTCGACCCCGGCTGGTATCAGTTGCAACGGCCCGCCGCGGGGTACGGTTATCACGAACTGCTGGTTATGTTCGGCAACCTGCCCATGCTGCTGGGGCTGGGCTTGATGGAATGGGGGGTGTGGCTGCGGGTTGGAAACCATCGGAGGAAATGACCGTGCCAAACCCCACCCGCAGCCCGTGGATCCGCGCCCTGGGCATCCTGTTGATGCTCATGGGCGGCTGGTATCTGCTGGCCATCGCCGGGATGCTGATAAACGCCACCTGGTCCGGCGGGTTGCGGATGGGGGACCTGGGCATTCCGCTGGTCACCCTGCTGACGGGGGTCGGGTTTGTGTGGCTTGGGTGGGTGTTGTGGAACGGCACGGCCCCGCTGGGGCATACCCTTCAGCCCGCCACGCGCCGGTATCTGGGCAACGGACTGATCGCCGTTGGCCTGCTGATGGCGGTGCTGGCGGGGGGCTGCACGCTGATCGCGGGCGGCGTCATGGTGGCGCCCCTGCTCACCAATCCGGGGCAGGGAAATGTGGTGGAGGCACTGGCCATGGGTGGAATCGCCATCGTCACCGGTGGCCCGTTCATTGCCATGGGCCTCGGGCTGTTTGCACTGGGGCGGCACCTGAAAGGGATTCCGATCAACGCGCCTGAATCCTGACTTATCTCCCCCACCCATTCACCGATAAGACTAATAATTGGTCACTTTTTGGGTCGGAGCCGGATGGGGTCATGAACAACCGGACGCAAACCATTCTGGCGGTGCTGTTGATTGGTGCCGCGCTGTTGGTGCCGCAGTTTGCAGGCGGGCTGCGGGGACCGCTGCAATTGGCCAAAACGCCGCCGGCCGCCGCCCGGCCCGAAATTCCCCAATCCCCAGGCCTTACGGAGGATGGCGGCTTTTCACCCGTTCCGGTGGTGAGCGCGGATTTCAGCCCGGCGCCGTTGGAAGATCACTGCACCGTGCCGGATTTCTGCCCGGTCTGAGCCCCCTCCACCGCTCGCACATCCCCCAAACAACACTGCCCGGTCGGGTTTTTGATCGCACACGCGCACCCTTCTGATTTCATCCGTTCCGCCACCTCGGCGCTGGCCGGGTGATCGGACGCGGCGCGGGCCACCACCTCGCCCCGTGTAATCCCGAAGCAGTGGCACAGCGGGGCGGTGTCGCTAAACGGCGCCTTCACCCCGGTTGGCACCGGCAGTTCCGAAACAAACACCGGTGCGCCGCAGCCGGGGGGGTAGAAGGCCACGGCGCATTCCGGGGTGTCGCAGAACCAGAAGCTGCCCGACTCCTCCCGGTGCGCCTCCGGCACAAAGGCGTCCACCGTCTCCGGGGGCACCCCGTGGCCGCGCTGGCCGCACAGGGGGCAGCCCAGCGGATCGTGATCGTCACCGCCGCCACAGCAGTCGGGATGGCCCGTGGGGGAGCTCATCGCGCCCGCAACCGTGGGCGTGCGCAAGGCATGTCAGTCCCGCTTTTCCAGCTTGAGCGATGCGCTGTTGATGCAGTAGCGCAGACCGGTGGGCCGGGGGCCGTCGGGGAATACGTGGCCCAGGTGGCTGCCGCAGGCGGAACAGGTCACCTCCACCCGGCGCATGCCGTAGGACATATCCTCGTGTTCGGTAATGGCGTCCGCGCCCAGTGGCTGGTAATAGCTGGGCCAGCCGGTGCCCGAATCGAACTTGGTCCGGGCGTCGAACAAGGGCGCGTCACAGCAACGGCAGTGGTAGATGCCGTCCTCCTTGCAGTCGAAATATTCTCCGGAAAAGGCGCGCTCGGTGCCTTTTTCGCGGCATACGTGATATTGCTCCGGCGTCAGCTTCTCGCGCCATTCGGAGTCGTTCCCGGTATTTTCCATTAGGGTTCCCGCCAGTCAATTGATGGATGATCGCCCCAGTATGCCGCACCGGGCCCGAGGCGGGAAAGCCTTTCGCCTAGGGCTGATGCGCGTATACCGTCGTTCCCGCAACCGGATCGGTCCAGGTGGCGTGCAGGGTTCCGTCCGGCCCGGCCGCCAGCCGCAACCCGGAAGCGGTGGTGGCGCTGATGAATTGCCGGGAGAATTGGCCCGCGTTGGCATAGACCACATAGCCGTCATCCACAAACAGCAGATGGCGCGTGCCATTGGCGTCAATGGTCAGGGCCACGTCACCCACGGTCACCTCGCTGGCGGATTCGTGCAACCAGGTGTCGGACCAGAAAGGGTCGCCCGGTGTGGTCAGCGTCAGCCGGGGCGGCACGGCCTGGTCCCACTGGGCCACCCACGGGGTGCCGTTCGGGGCCACGGCGAAATCCAGCGGGAGGTTCCAGGTGACGCCGATGCGCGTGCTCCAGGCGTGGTCCGTGCTGGTGGCGTGGTTCAGGCTGTTGGAATCGCGGCGGAGAAAGTGCACGGTGCCGTCCGCGGCCACGCCGATCTTCAACTGCCGGAGGCCGAGGGCGCCGGGAAGCTGGCCAAGGGGGTCGGAAAAAGGGGTCAGCACCCACGCGCCCGGACCGCCGCTGGCGTGGGTTTCGTGGCCCGTGGTGCGCCACAGCAGAACCTGGGGTCCATCGGTCACGTGCATGGCGATGTCCACCGCCGCCGCGTAGGCATCTCCGGAGTCGATCAGGCCGGTGACCCACCCGCCGCCGGCGTTGGTGGCGTAGCCCACCCCGGCGGGGGCCGCCTGGCGCACCCATGCCACGTGTGCGGCGCCGCCGGCGTCTACCGCCACCGCCACTTCGCCGTCGGGTGGGTCAGTCAGGAGGATCGACTCCATGGTCAAGGTGCCGCTGCGGTTGGTGCCGTAGCCGAACCCGGTGGCCTCCGGCCATGCCATGTGCACAAAGCCGTCCCCATCCACCGCCAGATCGGCGTTGGGGGCGAGGCCGGAAGTTTCCGCCCACGGGCTCACCGTGGGGGTGGTCACGCAGGCGGTGTTGCTGCGCAGGTCCGGAATGCCGGGCGGAATAAACAGGTCGGCCACGGTGCCGGAATAGATGGTGCCGCGCACCCGGTAACAGTGCTCCGTGCCTTCCGTCCGTCCGGTGTCCTGCATGGTCTGGAAGCTGTAGGAATAGACCGCGACCTCAACGTCATCGCGATAGAGGAAATAGCGCGCGTACTGATCCCCCGTGGTATAGATCCAGGAAACGATGATCCGCTCGGGTGAATACGCGTTGGCGGACACCACAATGGGTGGCGGGTCGCTTTCCCCGCACCCGGCTGCGGGAAGCACCAGCGCCAGCGCCAGCAGACCCATGCGCGCGGCAACTCTCATGCCTCAAGTGTAGCGCTTTAGGGGACAGTCGGGGAGGGGGTTACCCTCCCGACAGGCGGGAATGCATGAACGCCATCAGGTCGAGGGCCTTTTCGATGCCGAACGGGCTCAGCCAGCCGGTGTGTTCGCCTTCCTCCGGGGCCCGCCGGGTGAACACGAAACTGGAGCCGCGATTCAGGTCGTCCAGAATCGCCTTCGACTGGGCCGCATCGAAGCAGGAACCGTCCCGCGCCGAATAGGGGCGGGTGCGGTCCACCGTCAGGGTGACCGTGCCGCCGCCCTCGCCGGTGCCGACGCACACGGTGGTGCCGCTGCGGTTCGGGTCGTAGAACACGGTCATGGCGGGCAGCCGTTTGCGGCTCTGGCCGTCCACATAGGCGATGCCCACCCGGCAGCGGGAGCGCTTTCCCTGACCGCCCACGCACCAGATGTGCCAGTCGCCGCCCTCGAACGATAAATCCGCATACGGCTTGTCCGGGGCGTTGGCCACCACCGCGTTGTGGTAATCGGTCCAGTACAGATAGGTGATGCGGTCGGTCCGCCCCAGGTGGGCCGAAATCTCCGGGTCCGGCGAGGTGAACTCTCCGGGGGCGAACGGGCGGGACACGGCCCGGTCCGCTCCGGTCCCCCGTTCCACCACGCCACGGGTGGCCCGCCGCAACCAGTCCTCCTGGGCTACGCCGGGCAGCGGCCCGGTGGCGGCCAGAAGCGGGGCCGGTTTCGGTGCTGGTTTCGGTTCGGGCCGGGGTTTTGCCGCGGGGGCCGCATCCTCGGTGGAGTGCACTCCGGCCACCGAACGGCGGCGGGCCTCCTCGGCGCTGGCACCCCCCAGCGGGGCGCGCTCGGTGACTACCGGCTCGCGGGCCGGTTCCGGAGTGGGTACCGGTTCCGCCGGAGCCATGTAGGAGCGGTCCAGCAATGCAAAGGCCTGTTCGGCAGTGCCGCCGCTGGCGAATGCACCGTCGGTGTCCCGGCTTCCTCCCGTCGGCCGCGGATCGGGGGCCGGGGCGGGAATCGGTTCCGGTTCGGGAGCGGTCCGGGCGGTCCGTTCCGCCATTTCCCGCCGCGCGCGTTCGGCGCTGACGCCCCCCAGTATCACCGGCGCGGGCTCGACCGCCGGTTCCGGGGAGGAAGCCGATGGGGGGGCAGGCGCGGGCTTGGGTACTGGTTTTGGGGCGGGGGCTGGCGCGGGCTTGGGTACGGGCGTTGGTTCCGGCGCTGGCGTGGGCTCGGGTACGGGTGTTGGCTCCGGCGCTGGCGCGGGCTTGGGTACGGGTGTTGGCTCCGGCGCTGGCGCGGGCTTGGGTACGGGTGTTGGCACTGGCGCGGCCGGTGCTGCGAGGGTCTGTTGACGGTTGCGCTCGGCCATCTCGGCACGCATCCGTTCGGCGGAGCCGCCTCCCAATATGACGGGTGCGGCAGGGACCTCGGCGGCTGGCGGCTCGGGCGTTGGCATCGGAGCCGGAGCCGGAGCCGGAGCCGGTGTGGGAGCCGGTGTGGGAGCCGGTGTGGGAGCCGGTGTCGGTTTTGGCCGGGGTGCCGGTACGGGTG
>Ga0224496_10000772_pt1 | contig 21451 bp, 24 predicted proteins | sample SF_Jul11_sed_USG_2_FD_168127 | JGI IMG/M metagenome (GOLD analysis project Ga0224496, IMG submission 168127) | Sediment microbial communities from San Francisco Bay, California, United States - SF_Jul11_sed_USGS_8_1 | ecosystem: Environmental > Aquatic > Marine > Sediment | place: USA...
TCATTTTCTTACTTTCGTTCTTTGTTGCAAAGAACGTTCAAATCCATAAAACGATACCGAATTTTCCCAGCTATATCGCGTAAAGAATAATGCCCTGTAGGAAAGAAAAATGGGAGGATCTACCTAGCCTTCCTAACTTGCTGTGGCGAAGAAGGGGTGGCAGGATCACTAATGGGTAGGGACTAATTCAGTATGCTGTATGGCTTCAACCACCGCCCCTGAATCCTACGAATCTTTCGGCAACCAATCGACTTTTCGGCTCATCCCCCATTTCACTCTTGCCTTGAAAATACACCCCCTCCTCCACAGAAAAGGAGGGGGTGGTGATCTCTGCAATCACAAAAGCCAGGCTCAGAAGTTGAATCCTTTTTCTTGCAGTCAAGTAAACCTCAATTCTTCCGCCGCAAATCATTTCGACGGTGACAATCGATCCACGGAAAACGGCATGTTCCCCGATTATGATCATATGATTGTTATAAATCACCCCGTTGAAGGGTCCGTCAATCCGGACGATACCATCCATTTTGGCTATTCTTTGCATGGCCACCCCTTTGGCCAGAAAGGTGCCGCCTTCATCCTGTTGTCTTGAAAATCTCTGAGCCATTGGCCTGTAGTTTTTTCCCACCTAAATTTTGCCCCTTACACAAAATTATTCTCCAAAGAAGAAGTTAGGAAAAAACCGAGGCATAACTGTTTGCATTCAAAATTCACAAAACTGCAAGGTTGGGGGCCCATTAGCATCCCAACCATTTAGAACTCGCACAATACTCAAACAATAAACCCCTTCTGCCAAATTTTCACTTGTAAGTCTAAGCATACAAAATTCAACCTTTGAGGAGTTGTGGAAACCTCCCACAACTTAAACCAACCCTTCAGATTGACTCCTCAGAAATAATTGGCGTCTCCGAGAATCCTCTATTTACACGAGAGAGGCTAAGAATGTTGAACCCCGGCCAATATTGATTTGAATATTCATAACCGCTTCACATTGTCTTTTGGACTTATGGGGAATGGTTGAGGGTACCCGCATCAGTCTTTTGAGGTCATCCACCCAAAACAGATGGAGGTGGCCATGCTGTTAGAAAACGAGGATACGATTCAAACGAGAGTAAATGGAGGCAAAGCCATTCTCAAAAAAATTGACCGTGATTATGCCTACCGACGGGCGAATGAACCTGGGAATTGGATTGATGGGTTGCCTGACGGCATAGTGTGAGCTGATGCCCAGGCGCTGTTCGGGGACTCCCTATGATCTAAAACAAAACATTGCCGAATCAGGGTTAACAACTGAATCGCCCCTGGCGATTACCCCGCACGCCTACACATCAAACTCAGCAGGAAAATGATTGGGCTGAATCTGAATCTTGGAGGCCATGGCTCCTAGTAGGGCAAGGTTGCTCATGTTCTTGTGTTTATCCATTTCCTGAAGTCCTTTGACTTCGCTGGCTTTGAGATCAACGTCAAGATGCTCTTGTAACCACTCCCGATTCAGAACCACGTTATACCGCAAGTAGGAAAACAATCCTTTCCCACCGATCACATCTCCCTGCAAATCTCCAATTTCAAGATCAATTTGCCAGGCTGTGGGACTCCTGGACATCCATTGTAAAATCGTTTGATTGAAGGAATTTTACCCATCTTTTCTGAAATGCCTTCTTGCATTTTCTCAAGAAATGTCAGAACATTGCCTGATAAATCCATACAGGTGGCAGCACTAACAATTACACTTAAATATTGCGGTGAATCATCTTTGATTTCGATAAGGGGCCGCCAATGATCACTCAGCATGCCTTACCCGATTGAAGTGCCTATGTATCCACACAGACCATTACTTACCCATTTGGATCCATCTGATGGACCAAAGCGAATTCTTTCTCTTGATGGCGGCGGGGTTAGGGGAATCCTGACTCTCCAATATTTAAAAAAAATTGAAAAGACCTTGAGGAGCCGGTATGAGAATCCTGACTTTGTCCTCGCGGATTACTTTGATCTTATCGGGGGAACTTCAACAGGATCTATCATTGCTGCCGGGCTGGCCCTTGGATTTTCGGTTGATAAAATTGAATCGTTATACAAAGATTTAGCCACCAGAATATTCAAGAAACCGTTTTTCCGACTAGGGGCCCTTATTCCAAAATTTGGAGTTAAATCCTTGATCTCGGCACTTCAAGACACCTTTGGAACCGAAACAACGCTGGGCTCCCCTGCCCTTCTCACGGGCCTGATGATCATGACCAAACGAATGGATACCGGCAGCCCATGGCCACTCACCAATCATCCCAATGACCCATATTTCCAACCGGTATTCGGCAAGCAGCGTATTGGAAATGCCAACATGCTCCTTTGGCAAATCGTGCGAGCCAGCACTGCGGCTCCCCATTATTTCCGCCCCGAATGTCTAGAAGTGGGTCGTTTGATCGATCCGCAAACAGGAAAAACTATTGTTGTAGAGGGTCAATTTGTAGATGGGGGAATTTCTACAGCCAATAACCCATCATTGGAACTGTTAAAGATCGCCCTTCTGGACGGATTTCGCTTTCAGTGGGCTTCGGGGAAAGACAAATTGCTCCTCGTTTCAATTGGCACGGGACTCCGAAATTCCAAACAAGGATGGGCTCGCGGATTTCATGCCACAGCAGGAGCATTTGCCTTTCGGTCCCTTCTTTCCATCATGGATGACTGTAATCGTGAGGTGGAAACCCTCATGCAATGGCTTTCAAACAGTCCGACAGCTCGCCGAATCAACGGTCAAATTTTAGACCTCAGTGAAAATCTATTAGGCAACCAGCCGCTCCTTTCCTATTGTCGGTACAATATCCTGTTTGAATCCAATTGGGTTCAGGAACAACTAAAGGTCAGGATGGATCAAAACGAACTTGATTCGCTTTCTGCCATGGATCTACCGCAAAATATGGATGCCCTCGCCAATTTGGGCGCGCAAGGGGCAGAAATCCTATTTTTGCCAGAACATCTCCCTGCGGGCTTTGATCCACCAATGCCTTACAATCCTTTCTAAAGGAGTTTCTCTCGATGCCACATCATATTTTTATTAGTTTGACCCACCAGGACACAAAGATCGCCGAGGCGCTTCGAGAGGCTTTCAGAACACTCTTTGGAGATTTCCTACAAGTCTACTTCTCAACCAGCACGGAACTGGAAGGCGGAATTAAAAGCGGGGAAGACTGGTTCCAATGGATTGTGGACCGAGTTCAGCAATGTGACTTTGCCTTGATTGTAATATCGCCCGCCTCTTTATATAAACCCTGGATCCTATGGGAAGCCGGTGCCGTGGCAGGGGCGACCCTAGCTTTAAATCAAGGGAGCCTACGAAAAGTCCGCCCCCTGGTGTATCAAATTAAAAACGACCAGATTCCATCTCCTATTCGGGATTCAAAAGTTCAATTCCGTCGAGGTGATCGGGCGGATGACATGAAAAGCTTACTTAAGGAAATTGTTAACGATTATAAGCAGGAGTTGCCCACAGAGCGAATGTTTGAAGTCGCGCAAAAACTCGATGAAACCGTCAGGACCTACATACAGAAAGTGGAAACCTGCCTTCTCAATGCTCCAGCTATTGCCTCCCCAGCAGTCATCGAAGAATGGCGACTGCGCCTAGAAGAAGTCATGAAGCAAAGCCGTTTCTCAGAAGTTGAACATACCCATGATTGGTTGGACATTGCCTTCGGCAGAGAACGCGAGGGGAAGCCCCAACCTCTGGACATGCGCATCCATACACGTTTGGCCGAATTGTACATGAAAGCAAAAAAATACCCCAAAGCAATCGAACAACTGGATTTGGCCCGTCAACTGGCTCCACGCGACATTTTCGTGCTGAGAATGCTCGGCAAAGCCTATCTTGATAACGAAGACCGTGAAAAAGCCAATGCCGTTTTGGATCGTATCCAAGAACTCGACAAGAACGCATTCGTGCATAATGCGGAATGCGCTGCCCTGCAAGGCCGGTGGTATAAAAGCGGTGGTGATCTTCAAAAGGCCGAGGAAGTCTACGCCTCGGCGCTGAACCATAATAGCGAGTCCCATTATCTGGCCAACCTATTAGCTGAAGTACGCCTAAAAATGGGAAAAAATGAAAGCGCCGCTGATGCGTTCCACCGCGCATTGGCTATTATCGAGCATTTAACTGAATCCAATATTTGGACACATGCTACGGCAGCCAACGCAGCTTTTTTCATTGGAAATGATCAACAAGCCTCAAAACATTTGACCCACATTAAATCCCTCAATCCCGATGCCGATTCCATTTCAACTATTGAAGACGGGCTCAAGGGAATAGCGACACACATCGAGCATGGCCATAGCCGTCTTGAGACCTTCCTGGGAGCCCTTCGTCAGTGACATCTTCAGCCACGCTCACCACAACCTGGAGAGAACAAGCCAAATGGTCTGGCACCGCGTCTTCTCTCAAGAAACAGATTGAACACATCCGCTCATGGACCCTAGCTCTCCTGATCGCCACCGTCACGCTGGAAACCCTAAGCCTCCAACTAGGCCTCTATTGGGGCGCCCATTCGGTTAGCTCAAGAGCGCTGGCTTTCCTAGGCGCTATCTTGATGGCGTTCACCGGCGTATTTCATAATCGCTCACAATTTAAGGATAGAATGACAATGTGGACTCGGGCTCGATCGGCCTCGGAAGCATTAAAGGAACATGTATACCGTTACCTGACTCATACGGGACTCTACGATACTGATGATCCAGACAGGGTTCTCAGTGCAACCGCCACACGAATCACTAGCCACATCAAAGATCTTGAAGCACATACAACGGCTATTCCTGTACCGGAACGAACCCCACCCCCCTCACTTGACATCGAGGCGTATGTCACCAAGAGGGTTGAAGAACAAATAACGGGGTATTACCGCCCACGTTCGAAAGCACTGGCCCGCCGACGGGATCAGTGGAGGATAGGACAGAACATCCTTTTATATGGGGGAGCGATATTTGGCGCAGTCGCGACCTTTTTCCCCGCTGCCGGACTGACCGCATGGATTGGAGTCTTCACCACCATCACAGGAGCAATAGGAGCACATATCGAAGGCACACGCTTCGATCAGCTCATCATAGGCTACCAAGCAACGGCCCTTAGGCTGGAATTTTTACGAAACGAATGGCGGGATTCCTTATCCAAAAAAGAATTGGCCTCGGTCGAAAAATCCGATTTTATCGATAAGTGCGAAGAAGCCATTTCAGTAGAAAACCAAGCCTGGATGACTGAATGGGCCACGAAACCCCTGAGTTTCCCCACTTTGGAAAAATGATATGTGCCGATTATGGCCAACACCGCTTTCCCCCATGAAAGATTTTTCATGGCTCCTACCAGGGTTCAGAATTTATTCTGCACTCTAAATCCTAGCTGAAGCCAGAGGGGGATTAATCCCAGGCCCACCACCAATAATCCTCCGATCCAGGCCTCACGCCAGGGCATCCACCCGGGCGCTGGGCTGCCGACCATCCATGAACCAATCGCCGTCAATAAACAAAAGATCGAAAAGGACGCAAGCCCCATGGCCAAAATCGCTCGCCAAAATCGCTGAGAACTTTCTGGATGGACGGGATGGACGCGCTGCTCAATGGGTCCCCAAAACCCTGGTGGTTGGGCGCGTCGATAAAACGTTTCTAATCGGTCATGTTCTTCGGGACCCGTGAAGAGCGAGACCCCAACACCAATGATCCCAGAGCCGAGACCCATGATGAGTAATCGCCATTCCTCTTGATCTGGCAATCCCCACAATAACAGGGGAGCCATTACGATTGATGTCATGATGCACGCTAACTCTCCCCAGGCCGTGATACGCCACCAGATCCATCGCAATACCAGCAACACACCCATTCCCGCTCCCAACAAGAGACTCACCTGCCACGCCATTTGGATCGAAGACAACCATGGAAGAATACAGAGGGCAATCCCTAGAATCAGCACATTACTTCCGCGGGCCACCCATACTAATTCAATATTGGAGGGCGTGCGCTTTAAGCAATTTTGGCAAAAAAAACGCCGATACACATCATTCGTCCAATAGGACGCGCCCCAATTCAAATGCGTATCCACCGTCGAGGCCAACGCCGCTAACATGCCTACCAGCATGAGCCCTTTCAAGCCAGGCGGCAATAGCAGATCGATTCCTTGAATAAACGTATATTCCCGCGCAGCCATATCAATCGTCCCGGGAAGTGGAGGAAAAATAACCAAGAGCCCCAATGCCAGCGGCAACCAGATCAGGCTCCGTAACAGGACTTGGGCGACGGTAAACACCACAGCCGCGAGACGCGCATCATGATCGCTACGGCACGCCATGGATCGTTGCGCCAAATACCCGGTCCCATCAGCATTCATCTGCAACAGCCATTGAAAGCCATACACGAGGAGGACCAACATGGTGGCATCTTTGGCACCAAACGGCGAGAAGGCCAAGAGCTCGTGACCGGTGATCATGTAGCCGGCGGCCGGCGTGAATTGTTCGTGGATTCGTAACGTGAGGGCCGTCAGCCCACCCACATGATCCACCACCACCGAAGCGAATCCCGCGCTCGCCAGAATCCCAATGGCAAATTGCACCAAATCCGTGTTGACCACACTTCGCAATCCACCGGTCGTCGAATACAGCATGGTCACCAACATTATGATACCGATTGAGAATAAATTGTTAGTGGAACGAATCCAAATGGTTTCGATCTCTAAACCTCCAACAGCAAAAGGCACACCAGCCCATTGCACGCTGCCGACGCAAAATTTAAAAAAATCCGCAGGAAGCCATTGATCCCACAGAAGAAATGGTTCAGCGAGACGTGTCGCCGCCAAAAGAACCATGGCCAGCACCGTGCAATTAACAATCGTGCCAAAATAAATGGCTTTGATCCCACGCAGGGCCGCCGCCGCTTGAGAGCCATAACGTACTTCCGTTAATTCCGCATCGGTCAGCACCCCCACCCGGCGCCAACTGGGTGCCAACAAAAAACCCATGAGAAGAAAGGCCAAGGCATAGATCCACAAACGCCAGAGGGCAAAGATCCCTGCCGTCGCGACCAAGCCCGTGACGAGCAGAGGTGTATCAGCCGCAAATTGGGTGGCCGCCATGCTGAGCCCAGCCTTCCACCCCGAGAGACTCCTCCCTGCCAAGAAATACTCATCGAGATTTTTGGAGGCCTGTTCGCGTTCACGCAATCCGGCATACAGCGCATACACTATAAACGCGCCTAGAATAGACCAATCCCACTTCGTCATGGTTTCCGCTTCTCACAACATGCCATAAGCGATTTACTCCCCCAGCATGCTCATCAGTCGCCACCCCAGCAAGGGCAAGAATAATCCAGCCAGCACAAGAATGCCTCCCAAGCCCATCGTACTGAAGCTCACCAGATTGGTACGTGCGCCCAATATGATAGGTGATTTGGACTGAAATCCCATACCGGCTGGTGGCCATTGCCCCGTCGCACGAATTCTTGCTCCGACATACATCACGTAGGCACCCATTCCCACCGCCGGCATCCCTGCCATCATGGTCACCGCCAGAAAGATGAATCCGATTTGATGAATGATCTCGGGTGTCGGAGGCGCATCACCTGACGTCACCGATGAAAGATATTCCATTGTAAAATAGATGAGCGCACCACCAAAAAGTGCGAGAATAGCCAACAGACTAACCATCAATGTTTTCTGGGAGGATTTCATAACCTTTGCAATTTCTGCAATGCCGTACTGGTCAATGAAGCCTTTCCTCTCACCCTTCGTTTCGTCCCTCATCGGGAGAACACCCTCAAAGAGGCGAGAGAATTTCAAAATGCGAAAAGAACGCTCAATCCACTTTTTTCTGATTCTGGCGGATACGTTCATGACACCGTCCCAACCAAAGCCCAGTCGCCAACCAGAGAGCCGCAATGGGCATCGCGGAAAAGGCCATCTGAGATAACCCCATGCCCCATGTATGGAACATGGAGACAATCCCCGTTCCCGTCGCATCTGCCCCTCGGTGGACCACCGTATCAATCACATTTTTGGCTTGGTATTTTTCTTCTCGTGGAACCACAGTAAACAGCGTTTCCCGTGTTGGTTTCGTCATAGAAAACTCTCCGGCTCGTCGCAACACCCCAAACCCGATCAACACCGGCAACACGGTCACCAGACCGAATACCCCAAATCCAACAAACGACACGATCGGCATCACCGCCAACATGACCACGACCCCAAACCGTGTCAGCAACCATCCGATGGCAAAAAACTGGAGCGTAAACGCGAGGACATTTATCCCCAGATCCACTGACGCGAACAATTGAATGCGATCTTCGGAATTCGGCATGACTTCGGGAATCAAAATGGTTTGCTGGGAATACAGAAACGTGGACAGGACCGAGTAACACATGAGATATAAGGCAATCCCTCTTAAATACGGCGAGCGTACTATGCGTATGACCCCGACCCATAAGCTAGGCGGAGCGACATCAGGGTCCTTGACCGTCGACAGATGTGTGCGTCCTAAGTCAATGCCATGATAGGCGTGGTACCACTTCAGCAACGCCACAATACACCCGACCGCCAACATTAAAAACATTCCCGATACCAACAAAAGGCCCTGAACCCCGACACCTTTTACAGCCATGGCCGTAATAAACGGTCCGGTCATGGCCCCAAGACTCCCTCCAGCGGAAATACATCCGAACAGACGGCGTGCGGCATCCGTGGGAAACACATCGGCCATAAAACTCCAAAACACGGACACGACAAAAAGATTAAACACGCTCAACCATACAAAAAAAACCGGTCCAATCGTCTGCAAACCAAATCCACTTTGCAAGGCCACAAAAAACCCCAAGAGGTTCAGGATAAAAAAACCATACACCGTTGGTAATAATCGACGAATGGAGAGGTGGCCCGCCAGCCAGCCAAACACTGGAATGACGGCCAGCATGGCAAGAAAGACAGCAGAAAATAACCAGGGAAGGGTGTGGGCTCCCGATAAGACGCCCATCTCATCTCGAACTGGCCGCAAAATATAATAGGCGGCCAAGAGACAAAAGAAATACAGGAACGACCAGAACAGAGCGGGAAGCTCATCCCGCTCAACCGGCACAACACGGCTCAGCAGCAGATGGAACATATGTGGCAAAGAATTCCGCATACCATAGGAATGGTGAATGATGTGGATAGCAGAAATTGACTACTTGCCTGAACGAAACGACGACAATCCCTTATGCACTAGAGTTTCCGAGGCGAATACAAGGGCAGGTAACGCCGCTGAGAAAGCATTTGAATACCCTTCAGGACAAATTATTATGACCGTCTCCCCCAATGAAACCCAAAAGGTCAGCCTCATGTCCTTTACATATACCTTGTGTCCCAACCAGCACGTCATCATACCGAAATCCTAAAGAGAAGCCATCTCTTTTCCATGTTTCATTCTTGTGCTATGTCTCAATTTTCAGGATAATGACCCCACGTCGTCCTCCACATCCCATGAAAGACCTGCCTGGTACTGACTTCTCCAATTCTCTCGAAAGGAGCACCTTCCCTTGAGTCGACGGACAATTACATGCCTTCTGGTCCTGTATTGGATCGTCGTCTGGGCTGCGGTTATTTTTCGCATCGACTATTTCCCCCTCACGTGGGTCCCCATGTATAGCGTGTATGCCCCAAGCGACACGATTTCCGCCAAAGTGTGGGACAAGGACCAATATAAAAAAGGCCTCAAGGTGACCCATCGCGACGGTTCGATCAGCTACGTCTCCTATAAGGATTTGAATATCCCCAAGCCAAATTTTCGACGGCTGTATTATTCAAGGATATTTGGCACCGCTCCACCAAAACATAAACAAGGCAATACGGAACTCGGGCCCCTCAACCGATGGATTCGAGGACTCGATAAGGGGGAACTGTATTTTTCAGTGGATTGGGAGTGGCGAATGTTTTGGACCATCAATAAAACCTTAGGACATGAACCACCCGATCCACAGTTTATTATTCGAATGGAGACCCAACATCAAAAACGGATCTATCGAAAAGCAGATTTATTTCATGGCCACACTTCGAAATTCGAACTGATCACCAACCACGCGCTTATCGAATGGAAAGACTCGTGGGTACCAAGGTGGGAACATGCGTTGTTATAAAAAAATAGGCGAGGCCTGGAATCACTTTTTCTTTACCGGCTTCTCCGGTGAAAGCCTTGGGCTCTTGCGGATGTATATCGGATGCGGTCTCCTAGCCTTTCACACCTATCAATTTGCCACAGTTTTGAGTCTCAAGCCCTTGGGTTCCATGTATTACTTTATCGAGCCTATTTGGTATTTCCAATTGCTGGGGATTCATTACCATATTCCTGCCCTTTCCTTTGTCATCTATGCCCTGCTGATGGGAGCCACCATCACCATGATCATGGGGAAATGGACACGATCATCCATATTAATCGTCATCTTGTGTATTTTTTACTTAAAAGGGGTCCGAGATAGCTTTAGCGGCGACGTCCACCATCGCTACATCATCCCCATGCAAATGCTGTTATTGTTTCTCCTATCCAAATGCGGCCAGGTCCATTCTCGTGATGCCAACCGCAAGGTCTATCCTCCCGTCCAGGAATGGGAGGCCAGTTGGCCTATTAAAACCATACAACTCTATGTCGCGCTCTTTTATTTTTGGAGCGTGATTGCGAAAGTCCGAGTGTCCGGTTGGGAATGGTTTGCCGGGGGAGGAAGAATTCAGGAAGTCTTAATTAAGCGATCGGTTCGATGGGGGCTCACGGGCGAAGGAGAACTGGTCAAAAACAGCTTAAGCTTTGAACTGGCCCAACATCCCGAACTCATTCAGATTTTTTCCCATCTGGTGCTCGCCTTCGAACTGGGTTTTCCTTTGATTTTGTTCATCAAAGCAGTGAAGCTACGGGCCCTCTTCTTGGCTGGCGTCATCACCTTTCACATTGCCACCTTTGTCTTAATGGACGTCAACTTCCTGTTAATTCCGTTTGTCTATCTCGTCTTCTTCGACCTCGTTCCCATTCATTCATGGCTCAAAGCTCGAACGGCTCACCTCTTCACGCGCCGCAACTCCGTGGCCTGTTAGACCTTTCCCCTGAAAACACATCACCTGTTCAGGTATCATAATCAAATGACCATTTCTGGCAACGGCCCACCCTACACTCACTTTCTACAGAGAACAGACCCCACGGCATGAAACAGGGACAACGCATCGCCCAGCACAAATGGGATAGATACCCGAGAATCATCGTCTTCGATGGAGTGTGCAATTTTTGCAATGCCTTTGTGAACTTTGTGATCGACCGAGACCCACAGCATCGCTTTCACTTCGACATGCTCCAATCTCCACCGGCCCAAGACATTCTGCAGCAGTTTCAACTTTCAACTGACGACTACGAAACCTTCCTGCTCATCGAAGAAGGAAGACTATTCACAAAATCCACAGCGGCTCTCAAAATTCTTCGACACTTGGGAATGCCCTGGTCTTTGTTTGGAATGTGCTTGATGATCCCTCGCCAGATTCGAGATCCGTTCTACGACTTTGTGGCACAACATCGATATCAATGGATGGGGAAATCCGACTCTTGCCGGGTACCGACAGAAGAAGACAAGAAACGATTCGTGTAAAGGGCTCTTCATCCCCTGACATTGCCCCACTTACTTCATTCAATAACAGTCCCTACTCGATCATGAGAATATCTTCGATATGCGGCTGGCCGTACTCGGCCGACCCGGTTTTTACCAGAAGATTGGGAAGCATCTGAACCGTCCCGGCATGATGGGTATGGCCGCAAAGGACCGTCAGTTGGCAATCTGGGTGGGCGTGCGCCATTTCCAACAACACCTCCCCTATCGCGTGACAGGTAAAATACGGCAACCAATCATCATTACCCACCTTGCCTTCATACCAGCAGGCTTCTTTAAAAGGCGGAACATGCGTAAGACACACGATCTGTTGATACGAATCCACCGCTTGAGTTAACACGTCACGAAGGGAGGCGGCAGACGCCTCTCCCAACGCCTGAAGCTTGGCCAGTACCGCATCGCGATCCAACCCTTGAAAATCTCGAATCAGAGCTTGATCACTGAGCCTGACAGGAGACTGTTGATAATTTCCCAATCGACCATCTCCCCACCCATCATGCCCGATCAATGCCGTCTGGGGCGTCAGTGCAATGAGCCCTGAAGTCGAGAGATAGATCAACCCCGATTGAGTCAGGCCCCAATCCTCAATCTCCCGCCTGACCGTTTCAATGGACGCATGATAAAAATCGTGGTTCCCTAAGACAAAATAGAAAGGCCGATCAATCGCACACTGCATTTCATGAAGAAGGTCTCGCAAGCTCGGCGCCTCCGCAATATCACCGCTAATGAACACCGCATCAGGCTGATAATTTTGAATAGCCACATAAAAATCGGCGCGCTCATGCGGCTGAAGAAAATTCAAATGGATATCGGTTGTCCAAACCACTCGCATCATATGCCCACATTAGCAAAAACCAAAGATGTCCGCATGATGAACACGCCTCAAAAGCAAAGACACCACCAGTCAGTAGCGGACACAACTGCCCCATGGTATAACTCTATGACTCAGGAGTGACTTCAGACCTTCAAGCCATCTCACACACAAGAGGAGTCTCGCATGACAGATACATCCCAAACCGGAACAACGGGAAGCGAACTGGCCACCTTGGGCGGGGGATGTTTTTGGTGTTTAGAAGCGGTGTTCGATCAGGTCAAGGGGGTCGCATCAGTAGAGTCGGGCTACATGGGCGGCGGACGTCCCAACCCGACGTATGAAGCGGTGTGCACCGGAACCACCGGATATGCCGAGATTATTCAAATTCGATTCGATCCACGCATGATTGCTTTCGGAGAGCTTTTGGAAATATTTTTTGGGACTCACGATCCAACGACCTTGAATCGACAAGGCAACGATTCGGGCACTCAATATCGTTCAGCCATTTTTTATCACTCGCCCGAGCAGGAAGCAACCGCCAAACAGGTGATCGACACCTTAACGAAAGACAAAATTTTTGATTCTCCCATTGTGACTGAAGTGGTTGCAGCTTCCACTTTTTATATGGCCGAATCCTATCACCAAGAATATTTTGCCCAGAATCCCTCACAACCCTATTGCGCCTACCTCATTTCTCCCAAAATCGCGAAATTTCGCCAACAGTTTGCAGGCAAACTCAAATCCTCATAGATCCATTGTCTTCGCGGTTTACCCTCTATTCTCACCGGGACACGAACTTGGAGACCGTATCACGCAACCCTCCCCAAATATTCGCCTTCAAGGTGGCCTGATAGGGGTGAAGAAAAACTGACGTCCTGGGTGGACAATAGGGAACTTCGTTCGTCTCCACACCAATCGGCTCCGCCACCACCGTCCCTCCTGTTATGGGTTCCGTGCTCTGCACGACTAGTTGCACCCGCGATTCTAAGATACAAAATTCTTGATACCCTTGGGTCTGCGCAAGAGTGGCGTCGACAAACTTCACGCGATGACGGTCCGTCGAAAAGACCACATCCCCAACTTTCAAGGGTCCCTCAGGACCAACGGAATAGAGCAGTACCGGCACCAGCAACACCACGACTATGGCCGCTCCAATAGAAATTAGTGGGGTCTTTGGAGATTCTGAAGAGTGATCATCCATCATGAATTTTTGATTCGGTTAATAGGGGCGCTTGCGAATATGAAGGGTGAACAATATTTTGGACAGGCCAAGCTCGAGAATAAAAAATGCACCCACCGTAGCCACAATACCGACCCACGTTAAAGGAAGCTGCTGCCACAACCCCAGCAAAGGCAACAGGCTTTCGGGAATCTGATCGAAGCCTAACGCCCTAGCCGAAGAAGGGAGTGCCATCCGACGCTTCACAAAACTCGAGAGACAATCCCCCACCATGGCCAAACTAGAAACCATCAGCCCAATATCCCATGACAACCCCATGCTAAGGGCAACCAGAGTTGTCACCAGGATGGCGAACACCACGCCACGATAAGTTTTAGACTTCCCCAACAGAGGTAGCCCATCAATGAACACACGCCCACCATCGATGGGTGCGGCCCACCGCTCATTGAGCAGCCACCGCCCGATAATGGGTGCCCCATTCGCCACAATAATGAGAATGAAGAGTTGAAGATACATCATGTGAAACGGCCCTACTCGTCGGCAGAAGTAGTCCGAGAGACAAGCACCTCAAACGTTGAGGGAAAACACACGGGGGTCTAGTTTACCGAAACCGAATAATGAACGTGGCTACACAGGACGTGTGAATGAAGAAAAATCAAATAGTTGTCGGTCAAGCAGTTGGCTCGGTCGCACATTCGTGAGCGCCGAAAAGATACTATCCCCAGAACCGGGATACCGACTTTCCCAATCCTTGAGCAGCGTTTTCACTTCTTGGCGTTTCAAGTTTTCTTGTGACCCGCAGAGATCGCATGGAATGATCGGAAATTTTCGTAAGGCGGCATAGTTGGCAAGATCCGTTTCCCGCACATAGGCCAGCGGCCGAATGACGACATGGTTGCCATCATCGGAACGTAACTTTGGCGGCATCGATTTGAGCGAGCCATTGAACAACATATTCAGCATCATCGTTTCTATCATGTCATCACGGTGATGCCCCAGAGCAATCTTCGTCGCTCCCAGCTTTTCTGCCAAGCCATAGAGAATTCCACGCCGCAATCGAGAACAAAGCGAACAGGTTGTCTTTCCTTCGGGAATCAATTCCTTCACGATCGAATAGGTATCCTGCTCTTCAATATGAAACGGGACCCCCAGCTTTGTGAGATATTCTGGAAGCACATGCTCGGGGAATCCCGGCTGTTTCTGGTCAAGATTCACCGCGATCAGTTTGTATGAGATGGGCGCGCGCGACTGCATCGACAACAACACATCCAACATGGCGTAACTGTCTTTCCCGCCAGAGAGACACACCATCACCGTATCGCCAGCTTCAATCATGGAAAAGTCCGCCACGGCCTGTCCCACTAACCGGCACAACCGCATATGCATCTTTTGAGTAGGCCCCGTGAAATGAATATTGATGAGTGGTTCTTGTGTGTCGTGCAACATATTTTAATCCTGATGAGAAAGAAAAATAGTCATGACGGATACTCAATCTTTAGGGCGACACTCCCTTGAGAGGGGACGCTAATCTCTTGTTCCACACGACCTAACGTTTCATGCCAAATCACCAGCGTATACGAACCGGCCGGAAGGCGCGGGAGTTGAAACGCCCCGAATTCATCTGTGACCGTAAAATAAGGATGATCGAAAACCTGAAGGGCCCCGGCCATAAAGGTATGCTTGTCACAACGAATCGCATACAATCCGGTCCGCTTGAGAGTTTTCGGTATCGGCCGGGAACCAGCCACTTGAGCCACATTCACAATCGTCTTTTTCCCCACGACCACATGAGTGTTATGCAAAATAGGATCAAGATTTTGAATTTCTAACGTTTCGCCAATTCGTCCTGCCGATACCCGCGGCGAAAAAGCGCACTTTGCATTCACGACAACGCGCGTAGACCCAGCATCATCAGGCATATGCGTGATGATGCCTTGAATGCTCACCACCGCATGTCGAACGCCCAATGTCTCAGCATGCACCTGAACAGGCTGAATCCGCACCTCTTTCCCACAAAACCCCTCATCAGCCGTCACCTGTATCGATTTAGCTTCGGGAACGATTCCACGAAACAACACCATTCCCTTCACCTGGGCCCATCCCTCAGCCGCCAGCCCCATTTCGGCCTGGCTCCCGAGGCCCATCAGGATAAGAATCAATACAGCGGGTACCGGCAACATCTGCGGAGTCTAGCCCTCGGCCTGAAGGTGGTCAAGATACAACCAGGGGGCCTCATATTTACTTCCTTTCCCATCTACTTTATTCTTTCGCCATCATGGCCCACACCAACCTCTCCCCGCGGCCATTATCCTTACTCTCCCGCCTTCGCGGCAAATGGCAGGGCAATCTACGGTTTCGCCATACCATCATTCTGTCCAGCATCATTTTAATCATTATGACCCTGTTGGCTGGCATCATGCTCTCCAAGCAACGCGCCATGCTCTACCATGCGGCCGAAACCAAAGGGTTAGCCTTTACCCAAGCATTTGCCATCGGCGGGTGGGCCGCCCTACAAAATAATCTCTTCCGTATTCAAGAAGCGCTCATGAGCTATCCGCCTGACCCGGATATTGTCGGCATCGACGTCGTTGACGATGACAGTATGATCATGGCCTCACAAATTCCCAGCCGCATAGGTCTGACCCTTGAAGATCCACAGTGGGTGGAGATGAAGCAGCAGCAGGAAAAAGTTTTACGCTATACCAAATCCGAAAAGGGTGAACCCATTCTGATTATGGTGGCTCCGCTCCTGGGGGATAAGGAAACGAATGCCTGGATTCGCGTGTCCTTTTCCCTTCAAAACGTCCGCGAACAAGACCTCCAATTAATGGTGAATATGAGCCTGATGACCATCTTGCTTATCGGTGCCGGCCTTCTCAGCCTCTATTGGTCGAAGCACCATATTTCTTCTATTCTTCAATCCGTCATTGACCAACTCCAACACTCGCTGGGCACTCGAACAGAATTAGGAGGGTACGCGTCTTCACTAATTGCCTCAGAGCCCGAAACGATTGGACACAGGGGAGATCTCGAACATTTAGAACACACCGTCACGAAAACAATTGGCTTACTGAAAACGCAATCAACCGCCTTACAGCACTCCGCCACCGCCCTTGAGCAGACGGTGAAAGAACGCACCAAAGCCCTGCTAGAAACTAAACAGTCGCTCGAGGCCGAAGTACAAGAACGCCAATTAGCCTCGGAACAATTAGAAAAAATGAGTCGGCAGAATCAGCTGATCTTAAACTCTGCAGGGGAAGGGATCTATGGATTAAACGTGCATGGACGCGTCACGTTTATCAATCCGGCTGGAGCCAAGCTTCTAGGTTACGACATTGAGGAGTTACTCGGAAAACCGATGCATGAAACCATGCACCACACCAAGCGAGACGGCAGTCTGTATCCACGACACCTCTGTCCTCTCCATGGCAATTTCCTCAGGAACCAATCTCATGGCGGAGACGAAGAAGTCCTCTGGCGAAAAGACGGCACCTCATTTCCGGTGGAATACATCAGTACGCCCATTCATGAAGGCGAGAAAATCGTGGGCGCGGTCGTCAGTTTTTCTGATATCACCTTACGTCGGAAAGCTGAAGATAAAATTCGAAAAAGTGAAACCAAACTTCGGCAAACTCAAAAAATGGAAGCCATGGGGACCCTCGCTGGAGGCATTGCCCATGATTTCAATAACATCCTGACCGCCATGCTGGGCTTCTCCCAGTTAGCCCAACTCAAACTGAGTCCTAGTGAGCAAAGCTATGAATACCTGAACCAAGTCCTCGTGGCTGGAAAGCGCGCCAAAGACCTCATCAAACAAATTCTCACGTTTAGTCGTCAAACTGAGCCGGCACACCAACCCCTGCAACTGTCGCCCCTCCTTGAAGAAGTGCTCACGCTGATGCAGGCCACTCTCCCCGCGACGATCGAAATCCACAAAGACTTTTCTGAAGATATCGGCATGGTCCTGGCCGACCCCATTCAACTGCACCAAGTCTTTATGAATCTCTTTGCCAACGCCGAACATGCGATGCGAGAGAAATCCGGGCGCATCATGGTGAAGCTCGACCATCTCTTGTTGGATCAGGACAATCAAGGAAAATATCCCGAGCTGAGCTTAGGCCCGTATTTTCGCATTAGCGTGGCTGACACAGGAACTGGCATTCCGGCTCAAACACTGGCTCGGATCTTTGACCCATTTTTTACAACAAAAGAAGTGGGTGACGGCACCGGCATGGGATTGTCGGTCGCCCATGGCATCATCGTGGCTCATGGCGGCACCATCACGGTGGAGAGCCAAGTAGGCCAGGGAACGACCTTTTCGATTTTCCTCCCCTATATCGATGCCACACCCAAATCGCCCTCTGAGCAAACGGAACTGTTTCAATACCCGAAACAGCATGGGCATATCCTCTTTGTGGATGACGAAGAGGCCCTCTCATCGATGGGAAAACATTTTCTTGAGCATTTAGGCTACACTGTCACTGTCTGCTCCAACGGCTTGACCGCCTTAGAAATCTTTCAATCCAACCCACACCAATTTGACGCCGTCATCACCGACCAAACCATGCCGAAACTCACGGGCGAAAAACTGGCCGTCGAACTCCTTCGCCTGAATCCCGACGTACCGATTATCATTTACACCGGCTTCAGCCACACCATAACTCTTGAAAAAGCCCAACAACTGGGAATTCGACGGCTCCTCCACAAGCCTCTTCTCATTCAGGAATTAGCGACCACACTTGAAGAAATTTTGCAGCAAAAGGTGTAGCATTCCATCATCACATGACTAGCATATTTCACGGACTCCCCCACAACAGTACCATCCACCAGGCTTTCCTACTCTAAGAGGAGATTGCCACATGAATCGAAAACGACAAATCCACGATGGCATCGCCGGCGGGCTTATTACTCTGGGAGTATTGCTGGGAGTGTATGTGAACCCCACATGGCTCTGGCTTCCGGGCATCTTGGGGGCCACGTTACTACAGAGCGGCTTTACCGGGTTCTGTCCTGTCTATTACATCCTGGACCAAACTTGTCGGGAGAAGTAACGCAGAAGACCGCACCACGCCCTCATGAGGAAAACTAGACGAGTACCTTTGGCTGAATGGACCGATCAACAGGGGCGCTGGGAGGATTGGGCTTTTTCCTAACCTGGTCATGAAGAACGACCAAGGCGGGACACTGTTTCACAATAGCTGATAAAAACCCTGGTTTATCGGCAGGAGAAATCATGAGATTCTGCTTGGACAATCCATACACAATTTTCAACCGGTCAATCGAACAGGCAGGGCTCGACAAAAGACTGCAGGTTGGGGAAATGGCCTCAATATCAGCCAAGGGCACCCGAAAGGCCAACGGCCCGCATCGAATAAGCAACAGCTCTCGAGTCACGAAATAACCAGTCCCGTACAACACCCACAACATCAGACCATCCATCACCACCAAGATGGCGACCACCAAACAGACTTCTACCCAAGAATTCCCAGGTACCGCCAGAGGAATCATGCCCCCAATCACACTCATCAGGACACTGCCCCAAATTAACCCCACCATCCACCAATCCCGCTTGGATGGAAAATAGCGGTTCTGACTAGGCTTGCTCGTAGACATGATGTAATCCCTAATTAAACCGATCCTCTCCAGTTCTTCCTCTGATTCATCGGCCAAAATCAGTAGCACCTAAAGATCCTAGAGAAGAATGAGAATTATAATGAGAAACAAATGGTGAGGTGAGGGTAAAGGCCCAGTGAGTAAATTAAGAGCGAATTATTGACTGTTCCTGCAATTTTCAAGTGAAAGCGGGTGACCGTTGGTGGGGTTGTGGCTGGACACTGCCCGTCAAAACAGAATCACCACAGCGCTTTTACAATAAAGAGGCTCGATAGCAAATGATCATATCTGCAGCTCACGTGATCCACGCCATTGAGTACTGCATCCACGTGATAGAGCTCACCTTCAACGTAGGTCTGACAGAATTTATTTTTGCCGATCATGATTTCCAAAGTATCATCCCCGCAGGCAGGCAAGAAACGGAAGATGGATTGATGAGGGGCTACCGTGCCAATCATGTGAGTAGTCTCACATGCCATGTAGACAACTGAATCAACGGACGAATTGGAAAGATTCTGAATCCTGAGCGTAGATGTCCCAAGCCAGAATAAGTTCGGCGCAAGTAGCACAAAAACAATGGCCATAGCCCATCCAAAATAGCGCATTATCGAGCAAGGCCTCACGCCGCATATCTTAATAAATATCCCCGTGGCAAGACCACGGGGAATTGCAAGTTACATGGTGGTTCAATAAAGAAGTTAGACTGTCATCATGCACAAGTATTCTTAATTGCTCGTTGCAGGATTTCAGCGCCTCTCCTACTTTCTTGAGATTGATAGATCGTTATGGGCACCAACCATACGGATCGTATTTGTTGGAGGGACGCGAATAGCAAGCCCTCTGCGGCGAACGGGAACAGGAACGTTAGGTGCTATTTTTGGGTAATCGGAAACGTCTCGAAGAGACCGTAGGCTGTCAATCAGGACAGTCGCGGACTCAACATAAGGGGAGACCAGCTTCGAGAATGGTCATGGCCCTTGAACACATTTTCCCCCAGGTTGTCCCCCAAGATGGCGGCACCGAGGGGGATGAAGACCAAGGGGATTATTGGCTCAGCACGTGAAACGGAGCGAAGCGGATGGCATTCAGTTGCATCAAAGACTGGCGTTTTTTTTTATTATCTACGACAGTCCCATTGGCATTTGTAGAATAATCGCCTAAGCTACGTTCATGTTCGAAAACATCGATATCGAAACATATTCGGAAAGCATGGCCAATTGGTTCGGCGGAATATTCTGGACGCCGAACACGTTGTATCAGGGCCTGATCATCGTCGGGGCCTTTCTGATGGCCACCGTTGTCTCCCGCCTTATCCGCAAGCGTCTCATTGAGACAATTGACCGCTTGAACATTCCGGCACAAGCCAAGAGAGCCTTGAACAATTTGCGTAATCTTATTGTTCCACTGATCACGCTTGTTCTGGTTTTTATTGTGACTCGCATCACCAGCTCGGAAATGGTGAAGATGAACGTCGCCTTCAGTGAAGGCGTGATGAAGCTCCTCCTCGCCTGGATTGTCATCCGGATGACCTTGCAATTCATTGCCAATGGATTTGTCCGGAATTTCTTTGCGGTCTCAATCTGGGCGGTTACCGCACTCAGTATCTTCGGCGTACTGGATGAAACCAGTGCTGTTCTGGATGCCGTCGGCGTGAACCTGGGGGAGTTTAGGCTATCGGCGTTAGCCCTCATCAAGGGCGTTCTGGCCCTCTTTATTCTGTTGTACCTCGCGATCTTCGTTTCAAGCATTGCCGAGCGCCGTGTATTCCAGACGCAAAGCCTTACACGTTCATCCCAAGTGCTCATCGCCAAAATCATTCGCATCACATTGGTCGTATTTGCGCTGCTGATTGGCATTGCCAGCGCCGGCATTGACCTATCGATTTTCGCCATCTTTGGGGGGGCGCTCGGTCTTGGGATTGGGTTTGGCCTGCAAAAAGGCGTGTCCAACCTTTTTAGCGGCATCTTGTTACTGCTCGACAAATCAATCGAACCCGGTGACGTACTGGAGATGGAAAACGGCACGTTCGGCTGGGTTCAACATATGGGCGCACGCTATACGGAGGTGGTCACCCGCGATAACAAATCCTTCCTCATTCCTAACGAGGATTTCATTACGCAGCGTGTTGTCAACTGGTCGCACCATGGCAACACACTGATCAGGCTCGAAGTGGAATTCGGCGTGCACTACCGCCATAATCCGCATGAGATCAAGCG
>Ga0224496_10000774_pt1 | contig 21423 bp, 21 predicted proteins | sample SF_Jul11_sed_USG_2_FD_168127 | JGI IMG/M metagenome (GOLD analysis project Ga0224496, IMG submission 168127) | Sediment microbial communities from San Francisco Bay, California, United States - SF_Jul11_sed_USGS_8_1 | ecosystem: Environmental > Aquatic > Marine > Sediment | place: USA...
GGGGGATTTTTTTTGTATTAGGCAATAATAAAACATCTGCCTGTCCTGCTTTAGGGGTTGAGGGCGGCGGAATATTTATTGGTCGGATTACCGGCGGTGCCTTGTCGGAATTTTAAGCGCTATAAGCTTGAAATGAAGGGGAAGATAGTGGCGCAGGGTTACTCGTTTTTGGCAAGCACGGCTTTTTCCAAAGTTAGCATGTCGATATAGCGTTTCAGCCGCTCATGGTTTGCGTTTGTTTCCTTGAGCTTGAAACAGACGCCCATCATCATTCCGGACTCTTTTTCCTTCTGCCAGACAATTTTTGCCTCGGGAACGGTTAAGGTAAAAGCCGTATGGCTGTCATGCCGCAAACACAGGTTGAACTCCACGGGGCCGAAAACTTCTTCCGGCCTGATCATCGGGTTTGACGCACATGCCAGCTTTGCCCCTTCCATGCTAATATCCATGACCACGGCATGGTTAAGATCAGGGCGGCTATATTTAAAAAATATCGTTTTGCTGTCAGGCGGGGTTTCGACACGGGGGCACTTACGTCGGCAAATTTGATACAATTGCCGGGGCAACGAAATGGCAAGATAGCGGTAGCCGTCCTCAATGATTTCGCTTTGAAAACAGGTCATAAACCTGCCAAGGGGATGAAAAAAGACAAAACAATGCTTGCCTGGTTCAGCGTTGAATTCTTCCGGCTTTAACAGAACCAGCATATTGCCGGTGGCATCGAGCTTATTGACATAGACAACCTGGGGAGCCTTTTGTTTTTGACAAAAGCTCAAAGGCGTAATTTCGTTTTTCAACAAGCTTATTTCGTTTAGGATCTCTTCCTGCGCTTGAGTCAATACCTTTTTCACCACCTCACCTTCGCCTTACCCGGATCAAAGATCGAGGAACGATTTTACGTTGTGACTGAGGACGGCAAATTTTCCCGGATTATTTTTTTGTCTTGATTTTGGCTGCCGCCGCTTTTTTAACAATCAGGTAGATGCGTAAAGGCGGATCGTTTTTTCATTTGATCAGCCTTTTAGCATCACAAGCACAATGATACCCTCAAGCTAAAAAAAAAGACCAGTCGGCATTTCCGGCAATAATACGGAAGTGATATCGGCATCAATTGAGAGAAAGCAAGGTCTGATATAAGTTTTTCTTGTGATTGGTTATACGTAATTTTTTTCGGATATTTTCCCGGTGGGTTTGCACGGTACCGATTGACAGTCCCATGATATCGGCAATTTCCTTGGTGGATTTTTTCTGCTTGATGAGATTGGCAACCTTAAGCTGGGTCGGGGTAAAGGCATACCCGGCTAGAAGCTCGTGGCTGTCATTGTGTGGCGAGATTACCGATTGCAGAGTTGACTCGATATGCTCAAGCACAACCATCTGCCGTTCAGGCAGGCCGCCCAGCTTTAACCTGTTAAAATGCGGGGCTACCTGCTTGGTGATTTCCAGCCGTAAATTCTTGATGAATTCCGTCTGTTCATGGTCGCGATGCTTCATCATCACCTTTAAGGCGCTTTCGGTCTCCATAAGTTCGGTTGTTACCTTCAGTATCTGTTGTTCCATGGAGCGATACGATTCAACTAGCTTTTCTTCCGTTTTTTTATGTTCATCAATCTCATGCCGTAACTGCTCAAACAGCTTCCGCTCCCGAATTATCCGCTGGAGTTTGGCATTGAGTTCAGGCAAGGAAAACGATTTGGAGATAAAATCAACGGCACCGGCCTCGATTAGATCGCTGTAGCTGTATTGTTCGTTATGGTCCGTTATGGCCAGGATGGCGGTGTTGGGATAATACTGCCGCACATGGGCAATCAACTGCATGCCGTCCATGAGGGGCATGATTATATCGGTGATAATCAGGGGGAATTTTTTTTTCTTTAATTCCTGAATAGCGGTAATACCGTCTTCCGCCGGGTTGTATCGAAAGCCCAATTCGTTGAGACAGGAGCCCAATTTGTTTCGGTAACCGGTATCATCATCCACAATTAAAACATCACGGTTCATTTTTCCCTCCTTAACTCAATAAGCCGCAAAGTTGTTATTGGTGAATGGGTCAGTATCGATACCTCCCCCGGGAAAAACTAGCAACAAGCAGAGTTGGCTTCCAGGTATCTTGCAGATCCATATACCCCTTTTCCTGAATTAATGACTAAACATGACCGGCAAATGCCCAGCCCATTAGTTGTCAAACGCCTTTTGCTTAATATGTTTTAATCCTATGAAAAATAAGTACGGCCTGTCCAGAAAAAATGAACAATCGAACAACTTAAGTGAACTCATAACAATGAGGCTGGGGAAAAATAAGGGCAGTCTCAGGTAATGAAAGCAGGGAGTATCTAGATTTGTAGTGGGCGATTCAACCATTTTTTTTATCTCAATCGAGTTCACCCTCCCTTGTGTTTGCTTGTTTGGCATTTTATTAAAAAGTTTACCTAGCCAACAGTAAGCTAACTAGTCGATCTTTTGAGTTTTTTTTAAATTATATTATTTGATTTCGCCTGGTAAACTGTGTTAGTATGTTTTTGGGGAATAGGGTTCTTATTTGTTGTAAAAATACTGAGCTTAGTGTGGTGGACATGCATAGTTTTTTTCTTTATAGGCAGAGGGGTGTCCGTTTTATTGCCACAGGTTTATTGTTGAGCTGTTTCAGTTTGTTTCTTTTTGTTTCAACTTGTGTGGCAGGTGAATACGCAAGTTCAGCCCATGGCCAGAATATTAATCGGACGGTTATGTCAAATGCCGGCTATACGGTGGGTAACTGTGGTCATTGCCATGAACAGCATGACAGCGTTGGTGAGGATACCGAAGCCAACATCTATCTCGGTTTTGGCCAGGAAGAACAGCTTTGTTTTGGTTGTCACGGTAATGGCGGAGCCGGTATTGCTCCCAAGAATATCGAAACAGATGTTGTGAAAAATTATGGCCATGGATTTATCGAGGATAATCTTTCGGTGCTGCACAAGGCCCAGGAGAACCAGGCCGGGATCGCCGCGGACAAGCATGTGGAGTGCACCGACTGCCACAACCCCCACAAGGCCGGGCCGACCATCCACACTCCTGCTGCCGATACGGTGACGACTGAGCTGACTTCGGCCAGCCCGCTTTACGGAGCCAAGGGGGTGGTGCCGGATTATGATACGGTTACGACCAATTGGACGGCGCCCTCATCCTACACCAATCTGCAGCAGGCCACCAAGGACTATCAGATCTGTTTCAAGTGTCATTCTGCGGCGGTAGACGGTGATGGCTTTGCCAATGACCATGATGCTCCGGCCATCTGGAGCGCGACTAGTGGCTTGGGGTCGCAGGAGTGGACCGATGTTGGCTTGGAGTTCAGCCCCAACAATAAATCAGGACATCCTATCGTTACCGGTCTTAACAATTATGATAATTCTTATTCCGGCCCTAATGGCAGAAACGCCAATCAGATTAAGAAAGGACTGGTAACAGGACAACTTTCGGCGCCATGGAACGATGCCGGTAAGATTGGTGAGCAGACCATGTATTGTTCTGATTGCCATACCAGCAATTCTACTGCGGTCGGCCCCCATGGTTCGTCTTATAAGTGGATGCTTGGCGGGACCAATAAGGCTTGGCCCTATCGCACCGCAGCCAACAACGGTGCCAATCTCCAGGATAGCTGGACCCGACCTTATGGTGATGCCAGATATCTTTATGATAAAGATAAATTCAGGACCCTTGAGGTCGTTCTTGAAAATGACGGGACGGATGACGGGCTGTTCTGCCTCAATTGTCATCCGATTAGAGATGGGTGGAGAAACAATGTTCATGGGAACGGCAATCATTACAATGCTCGCTGTGCCGACTGTCATATTCGGGTGCCCCATGGCGGCAAGGTTTCCCGGCTGATAGCAGCTATCGGTGGTCCGGTGGGAAATGGGATAGAGTCTTTTACCCAGGGCGAGATGCCTCTGCGCTACACGGCAAACGGTGAGGGGATGGCTTCGGTGAGTCGCTTGCTGACCGACGACTATTATAACCCCGACGATGTTATGATTCGCGAGTATACCAAAAGCTCTCCAACGGATTACTTCCCGGATCGCTGTTATTCCACTAATTATTTTGACCCCCGAAACTACTCAACAAAGGCCTGTATCGAAAAGCATAACAACGGCGGTTCTGTTGATATGCCATCGAATATGGGGTTTACGGCACCAAATCTTCATCCAGAGTCGTGGTAGAAGATTTAATAATATGGATTTGGTTCCTTTAGTCCTCATGGGTGCAAGTGATTATAAAACGATTTTTTATATCCCCCAAAACAGTCCTTGTTTGGCTGCTGCTGCTCTTTTGCTCTTTTCTTCTCTCCTATGTAGTGCCCCAGGAGATTGCGATGGACAGGGAGATTTTAGTTAAGTGGCGGGATGGGCATCAAGCATGGCTGGGCTTGATTGATTTCCTCCGCCTCCATCGTCTTTTTACCGCGCCATGGTATCTAGTTCTTCTGTTTCTTTTTATGGTTTCCCTTGGTTTTTCCACCTTAGATCAGTTCGGAATAAGCTTTGGAAAAACTTTTGCTTCTGTGTCCGGGCCAAGAGCGACCAATGAGAGTAATTCGTTTACTGTAGCCCTTTCCAAGCAGGACTTGACCAAGAGGTTGCGGCGGCAGGGATATATCAAGGTTGGCAATAATAGTGATGCGGTTCGCTATGTCAAGCATCCCTGGGGCTACTGGGGGATTTTTTTGCTTCATTTGGGCCTCTTGATTGTAGTTGCTTCATCCTTGCTTGTGACGGCCACCCGCAAACAGGGGGTGATCAGGCTGGCGGAAGGGGAAATCCATCGCCCAGCTCAACCCTGGCTCTATGAAGAGCATGGTTTGTTTGTGGCCCCCCTCAAACTGCCGGAATCGGTGCGCCTGCTGCGCTTGACCCCGGAATACGGCAAGGATGACAACCTGAAAAAGTTGCAGAGCGCAGTGAATTTTGTCTCGGCCCAAGGCCTGGTCAACCAGCAGGTCATTGCCACCGATTCGATCTTGAATTACCAAGGATTGCGAATCTATCAGAAGGCCGATTTCGGCAATGATTTTCACCTGATATTTTCAGCTAGGGGAGAGAGAAAAGGCCGGGCGGTTATTGATCTTGTCGCCCCCCTTGCCAAGGATAAGGCGAGTTACGGTGATTTTGATTTTGTCGGCCTCCCTTATCATCTCATGGCAAAGTACTATGCCGATGCCGAAAAAAAATCACTGCTGAGTGATAACCCCTTGTTGACCATCCGGCTGCTTGATAAGGACCGCATTGTTGGGGAGTTGTCTTTGACCAGCGGCGCAAGGGGCAAGCTTGGCCCCTACCAGGTGCAACTGGCCAAGGTTAAGAGGTGGACCTATTTTATTTTTATCGATACCTGCGGCATGAACGGGGTGTTTTTGGGCTTTTTCATCATTATCCTTGGCGGAATGCTTGGTTATTTTACCATTCCCAGAGAGCTTTACGGGATGCGGAAAAATGATGGGAGCCTGCGGATGTTTTGGCGGGTGACCAAATTTAATTCCCTTTATCAGCATGAATTTGAGATGATTAAGTCGATGCTGATAATGCTGGAGGATAAAAAAACAAATGGATAACCACCTAGTAATTCTGACCGGGCTGCACTGGCTGGCTGTGATCTTTTATGTCGCAGCCACTATCGGCAATACCTGGGGAATTATCTTTAATAAGGAAAAAACCGAGCAGATCAGCTACCGGTTTATCGCTCTTGGCTTGCTCGTCCATGGGGCGGCCATTCTTCTCTGGTGGCATATGGTTGGCCATGGCCCCTATATGGCCCGCTATGAGGTGCTGTCCTCCATTTCCTGGATGCTGCTGGTTATCTTCTTGATATCCTGCCGCTATTTCCCCGGATTGCGTCCGGCCAGCATCCTGGTGTTTCCCTCTGCTTTTTTGATGATAGCCCTGGCTGTTTTTTTTAGCCCGCAAACCAAAACCCTGCCGAGCACTTTTCGCAGTATCTGGCTGGTGCTGCATGTGACCTTCTACAAGATTGCCTTGTCCACCTTGGTTATCGCTTTGGTATTTTCGATTTTTTATTTTTTAAAAAGAAGAGCCTCTTTCCATTGGCTGGCCAGGCTGCCGGAGCTTGAGCAAATTGACCTTTTTGCCTACCGGTTTGCCGGGTTCGGGTTTGTGTTCTGGGCCATCGCCATGCTGGCAGGGTCGATCTGGGCCTATAACTCATGGGGCAGATTCTGGGGCTGGGATCCCATTGAAACCTGGGCTTTAATTACCTGGGCCGGCTTCGGGATCTACTTGCATATCCGCAGATTTTTCGGCTGGCAGGGAGAAAGGGCCGCCTGGCTTTTTATAATCTGTTTTCTAATATCTTTGGTGTCGATGTTTTTCGTGCCCCTGGTGGATTCCACGGTGCACTCGGAATATTTCAGATGAAATATTTTATACTTATTTTGCTAGCACTCTTTTTTTTCTTGGGAGCCGGATGCGGTCAGGATTCTCCTTCTCACCAGAATAAGGTGAAAGAGGATGAGGTGAAAAATCCTCTGTATGGGGCGATCATTACCTACAATGGGCTTTTGGCCGACGGCTATCGCCGGCAGGATATGAATCATATGATCCATGCGGCCACCCCCCAAAGGGCCTTGAAGGCCTATTACCATATGGCGGCCTTGGGTGAAGGCGGGGTCAAGATGGATTCGGTGCTTAAGAAAATTGAATTTACCGAACAAAGAGACCTCGGCGAAAACAAAGCGCAGGTCACCAGCAGGGAGGTTTGGGAGTACCGCTATATCAGTATTGTTAACGGCGACCAAAGTCCTTGGCGGACTATCAACTATACGGTCCGCTATACCATGGAAAAAGATGGGGCAAAGTGGCTGGTGGCCAATGCCACTATTCTTTACAGCGATCGGGACAGCGATGCCGGTGATCTTGATTTTTTTAACCGGCCGGCTGATGTTCCCCAGGGCAGTGTGCCGAGCAAACCGAAAACCGGGATTATGAAGGGCGGCGATATCGGAAAAAGCAAGGAGACGCAGGATTAATCTGCTGTCAATGGAATGAACATGGATGATCTTGCCAGGCTCGACCTGGAAATACAGCAACTTATTGATCGCGGCCTTGATCATGTTGCTGATGATGCCTTCAACGACCGTGCCCTGCGGGAGTTTGCCCTGCAGTATAAAAAGGTTGAGGCTTACCGTGAATATTGCAACGGCAAGCAGGCTACTCCGGAGTTTGTTCGGGACTGGCGGGATATCCCGGCGGTGCCGTCTGCCGCCTTCAAGAGCCACGCCCTTGCCTCTTTTCCGCTGGAAAAGGCGGTCCATTCCAACATCACCAGCGGTACCACCGGCCGGAAGAATCGAGGCAAGGTTTTCCGCGACCAGGGAGCCCTGGAGTTGATTTTGAAAGCCAACTCGATGTTCACCCGGCATTATCTTTTTCCAGACTGTGAAAGGATGAAGATTCTGCTCATGGTTCCTTCGCCCAAAATGGCGCCCAGCATGGGCATGGCCATCGGTTTGGAGCAGGTTAGAAAAATTTTCGGCACCCGGGATAGCGCTTTTTTGGTTTCACCCTTGGGGCTTGACATCACGGCTCTGCTTGGGCTATCAAGCATGCTGAAACCAGTGGCGAGCCTTTGGCTCTGATCGGGGCGACCTCATGTTTCATCTATTTTTTTCAGGCCTGTAAAAAAGAAAATATCGTCTTCAGTCTGCCGCCCGGCCCCCGGATTTGTGACGGCGGGGGCTATGTGGGGGAGTTCGGCGATTGGGCCAAGGAGAGTCCGCCCTGGACCAGGACCCTGGTGGTAGACCATGAAACTCTCTAGGCCCTTGCAAAAGGAAAAATCGGCCTGCTTCGTCACTACGATCTCACCAACCTGGAACAGAAGTATCGGGAAATAAGTCGGGAGGTGTATTCATGAGCAAAAAAAGACCTCGCCGGAAGTTGAAAAGATAAGCGATGAGATGGTCGGACGCTTCATGCCCTGCACCTGTGGTACAATCATTGATGAGATGTTGATCGCCGGCCCGGATGACGAGATGATGATTAAGCCGGTGAAAAAGGATGATCTCCCGGATGGTTATGAAAAGAAGAAGTAAGGTGAAAACTAAATGAATAAGGCGCTGACCATCTTTATCGGTTTTTTACATGATTTTGCCGCCGGCTGCTGGCTCGCCACGGTGGCAGGAGTTTATTGGCTTGATCGCTTCGCCCATGCTCCGGAACTGGGAGCCGCCCTCTTTGACCTGAAGCGGCGGTTTTTTTATATGGGCCTGGTCTGCATCGCTTTGGTTTTTGCCAGTGGTGCAGGGCGGACCTTTACTTATGTGGACAATGTTTACGGCGAGGATTCTGAACGCCGGAGACGAAAAATGCTTATCATAAAACATATAGTTTTATTGATCGTTTTTGGCGGCGGGGCCTTGGCCCAGTATCTTATGGTTTTTGGCTGAGAGCCTTCCTGCAGTTATTCTCCCGACAATAAGCTATTATCAATATTTTTAAAAAAGGTATATAAGCATGAAGCTTAAACGCATAGCCCTGATTACCCCTCCATATCACTCCGGCGTTGTCGAGTCAGCCGGCACCTGGCTTAACCTGGGCTTTGTCTATATAGCCGGGGCCTTGCGCCGGGCCGGTTATGAGGTGGACTATTACGATGCGATGTCTCTCTGGCATGATTTGGCCGAGATCCGCCAGCGCATCGAGGACTTCAAGCCCCAGGTGGTGGTCTCCACCGCCTTTACCCCTTCGATTATCGATGCCTGCGAGGTGTTGCGGCTGGCCAAGGAGGTCGATCCGCAAACTATTACCGTGATCGGTAATGTCCACGCCACTTTCTGTTATGAGGAGTTGCTCGCCGCCCGGGATAATCCCATTGATTACGTGGTGCGGGGCGAAGGGGAGCAGACCCTGCCCGCCCTGCTCGATTGCCTGAACGCCGGTGATGACCCGGCCAAGGTGGCCGGCCTCGCCTTTAATCGCGATGGCCAGCTGCAGGTCACCCCGGCCGCGCCTTTTATTCAGGATCTGGATAGCCTGCCCGCGGCCTGGGATCTGGTGGAGTGGCCCATTTACACCTATCGGCCCAAGAAAGATTCGATCCTGGCCATAGTTTCGTCATCGCGGGGCTGCCGTCAGAATTGTTCGTTTTGTTCCCAGCAGCTTTTCTGGCAGCGGACCTGGCGGGCCAGGAGCCCGGAAAATTTTGTGGATGAGCTGGAAATGCTCAATCGGAAATATGGGGTTAATGTGGCCATGCTGGCCGATGAGATCCCCACCTTGGATCGGGCGCGTTGGGAGCGGATCCTCGATCTGCTCATCGAAAGACAGCCCGGGGTCAAGCTGCTGATGGAGACCAGGGTGGATGATATCCTGCGGGATGAGGATATCATGGATCGTTATTATCAGGCCGGGATCGAGCATATCTATGTCGGGGTGGAAGCCGGAGCCCAGAAGACCCTTGATCTCTTTAAAAAAGGAACCAAGGTCGAGCAGTCAAAGCGGGCCATCGACCTGATCAACAACGCCGATATCGTCTCGGAAACCTCGTTTGTCCTAGGCATGCCCGATGACACCCCGGAATCAATCGCCAGTATCGTAGAGCTTGCCATCCATTATAATCCGGACATGGCATTTTTTCTGGCCATTGCGCCCTGGCCCTATGCTGATCTGTATCCGACCCTTAAAAAGTATGTGGCCACCAAGGATTACCGCAAGTATAACCTGGTGGAGCCGGTGCTCAAGCCCAGGGCCATGACCTTGGCAGAGTTGGAGGGCGAACTGGCCAAGGCGGCCAAGACCTTTTTCATGCACAAGTTTCAAAATCTTGGCGAATTGAGCCCCTGGAAACAGAAGTTCATGGTGGAGGTCTTTAATCTGCTGGTCAATAATTCCTATCTGGCCAAGCAGATGCGGGCCATGGTTGAGGAAGGGGGTGCAATGCCACCGGAAATCAACAAGACTATGCAGATGCTGAAAAAGGTTGCGCCCATTCCGTGAGTTTTTAATGAGATGGTTTTAGGGTAAACGATTGGCCCCTTGTTTGTTGTCTTTGTCAGACTGGCCGACTATTTGTCGCAGCTTCCCGCCTTTACATACTTATCGTAGTTGGTCATATAGATATCCGCCAGGGTGAGAAAGGCGGTGATGATCAACGGGCCATAGATAATTCCCAAGAAACCGAAAGTCGCCAGCCCCCCCATGATCGAAAGAAAAACGACCAAGGTGTGCATCTTTACCTGTTCCCCCACCATTTTCGGCTTGAGAATGTATTCCACCGAAAAGGAGAGGATCACGTAAAAGATCAGGACAAAGGCGCCGCTGGTCATACTGCCCTTGAGCAGCAGGATGATCCCGGCCGGGATCAGAACCAGGCCGATGCCGAAGATGGGCAAAAAGGCGAGAATGGCCATTACCCCGCCCCAGAGAACCGGCGGGCCGAGTTCGAGAAAGGTGAAAAGGATGCCGCCCAGCACCCCTTGGATTAAGCCGCAGACCCCGTTGCCCACCAATACCGCCCCGGCGATCTCTTCGAATTTGCAGAACAGCCGCCGCTCCTGATCATCGGGGAGCGGGGAGAGGCGCAGCGCATAGTTGATCAATTTTTCCTGGTCGATAAGAAGGAAAAATATGGTCAGGATCATCATGAAAAACTGCATGACAAACTGCATGACGTTGGCGGCCCAGGCGCTGGCCTGGTTGTAGAGCGAAAGGCCGACAACCTTGGCCAGGTCGGAAAGGGCCTGGTTGATGTTTTCAACCTTGAGATCAACCCCGAAGTTGCCCATGATATTCTGAAAGCGGCCCATGAAAGCGCTGTTGTGGAATTCTTTGAGCTTCAGGCCGAGGTTGGCGCCTTTGCCCCATTCGTAAAGGGAAAAGGCTTCCTGGGACAGGGCGCCGACAAAAAAGACCAGGGGCAGAAAGACCAGGAAGATGATTAGGCTGCAGGTAAGCAGGGAGGAGAATTTTTTTGAAAGCAGCCGGTTGAAAAACAGGTAAACCGGTTTGAATATCCCGGTTAATAGATAGGAAAGAATAAGGATCGACAGAAAAGGCCAGAGCAGGCGGCCCACCAGCAAGATGGAAACGAGAAAAAGTATTAAAAAATACCGGAGCACCATCTGGGTCGGCGGAGTTTCTTGCATTTTTATTCACCTGGTAGAGGATCTATGTAAAACAAAAGCGGGATCTTTTTGGATTGGCAAACACGCGGAATAAGTATACACCAGTTTGCCCGAACGGCGTTAATAAGTTGTTTCAAAGAAAGCAATTATCATATATATTGCCATGTTTTGAAGGTATTTTAAAGGGGATCTGTTACAAAGTTGACAGTTATGGTCGGTTTAGTCATTTAAAATTTGTCATTGGCTAAACCTCGGTGTTATCGAGGGAAATGTCTCGTAACCTTAGGAAATTCTTATGGATATCAGGCTTGAAAAGATAGAGGCCGGTCAAGGCAAATCCAGGCCCAAGGAAAACGCTCTGGGTTTTGGCCAATATTTCAGCGATCATATGCTGGTTATGAGCTATGATGCCCAGCAAGGCTGGCATGATGCCGTGGTCCGTCCCTACCAGAATTTCAGTCTCGATCCCGCCGCCATGGTTCTCCACTACGGCCAGGCTATTTTCGAGGGGTTGAAGGCGTATAAGGGCAAGGATAATCATGTTTACCTTTTCCGTCCCAAGGCCAATATCGAAAGAATGAACCTCTCCGCCGAGCGGATGTGCATGCCGCAGTTACCGGTGGCTGATGTGCTGGCCGGGATTAAAGAGTTGTTGCGTATCGATCAGGATTGGATTCCGTCGGCCAAGGGCTCGACCCTTTACATCCGGCCGACCATGATCGCCAGCGAGGCGGTCCTCGGGGTGCGGCCTGCCAAGCAGTATCTGTTTTATGTAATCTTGAGCCCGGTCGGCGCCTATTATCCGGAAGGCTTTAACCCGGTTAAGATCTTTGTTACCGATAAATATGTGCGGGCGGTGCCCGGCGGGGTAGGCAATGCCAAGACCGCCGGCAATTACGCGGCCAGTTTGATGGCGGCCCGCGAGGCCCAGCAGGCGGGCTACACCCAGGTGCTCTGGCTCGATGCGGTGGAACGCAAGTACATCGAAGAGGTCGGCACCATGAACATCTTTTTCGTGATCGGCGATGAGGTTATCACCCCGCCGCTTTCCGGCAGTATCCTGCCCGGCATCACCCGGGATTCGGTGCTCAGGATCACTCGGGACTGGGGGCTCAAGGTGGTTGAGCGGCGGATTACCATTGACGAGGTGTTTGCCGCCAATGAAGACGGCTCGTTGCAAGAGATTTTCGGGACCGGCACCGCGGCGGTGATCTCGCCGGTCGGTTCCCTTCATTATAATGGAAAGGATTGCCTGATCCACGGCGGCCAAACCGGGCCGCTTTCGCAAAAGCTGTTTGATGAAATTCAGGCCATCCAGTATGGCGAAAAGGAAGATCCTTACGGCTGGGTTGAAAGGCTGTAAGTCCGGGGCTGTCGGCGTGTCGGCCCCTATTTTTTTTAAAATAGGGGCTCGTCCGTAACCGCCTGATTTTTTTTATCAAAAAAAAATTTAATCCACATCTTGATTTTTTAAAAAGCCATACATATTGTTTGGCCCATCAAGGCAGGAGAAGAGTCCGCTGGCGGATCTTACCTGCCGCATTAATTTAATGGTTAGCTAAACATCGAGCAACTTCTGCTCGCTCCTAATCAGTGATTCAAAAAAAAAATTACAAATGTGTTGGAGGCGTTACATGAAAATTCGTCCGTTGAATGATCGTATCCTGGTCCAAAGATTGGAGGAAGAGGCAACATCCAAAGGTGGTATCATCATCCCTGACAGCGCTAAAGAGAAACCTGCCGAGGGCAAAGTCGTAGCTGCCGGTAAAGGCCGTCTTAATGATAAAGGCGAGCGGGTGGCCATGGAAGTCAAGGTTGGCGACATGGTTCTGTTCAGCAAATACGGCGGCACCGATGTCAAGATTGATGGGGACGTTTATCTCATCATGCGTGAGGATGATGTGCTTGGAATTGTAGAAAAATAACGATCCGTCCACCGGGTGAGCTTTTTTCACCCACCTTGATCCCATTGGAATGGTTGTAATTTCTTAGAGAATTTGAAAGGAGAATTTATACGATGGCTGCAAAAGATCTTAAATATGGCGTTAAAGCCCGTGAGTCAATTCTGAACGGCGTTAACTGCCTGGCAAATGCTGTTAAAGTTACCCTTGGGCCCAAGGGCCGCAATGTCCTGATCGAGAGATCCTATGGCTCCCCGATTATCACCAAAGATGGTGTTTCCGTGGCCAAAGAGATCGAGCTCAAGGATAAGTTCGAAAACATGGGCGCGCAGATGGTTAAAGAGGTTGCCTCCAAGACCAGTGATGTTGCCGGTGACGGTACCACCACCGCCACCATCCTCGCCCAGGCCATTTACAGCGAAGGATCCAAGCTGGTTGCCGCCGGCGCCAACCCCATGGATATTAAGCGCGGGATTGACGCCAGTGTCGAAGCTGTGGTCGCCGAGTTGCGCAACATTTCCAATCCCACCAAAGAGCAGAAAGAAATCGCTCAGGTCGGCACCATCTCCGCCAACAACGATGCCACCATCGGCAACATCATTGCCGAGGCCATGGACAAGGTCGGCAAAGAGGGTGTTATCACCGTTGAAGAAGCAAAGAGCATGGACACCACCCTGGACGTGGTTGAGGGCATGCAGTTTGACCGCGGTTATCTTTCTCCTTACTTTGTGACCAATGCCGAGAAGATGGAAGTTAACATGGACGAGCCCCTCATCCTGATCAACGAGAAAAAGATCAGCAACATGAAGGATCTGCTGCCCATCCTTGAGCAGGTTGCCAAAATGGGTAAACCGCTCTGTATTATCGCCGAGGATGTCGACGGCGAAGCGTTGGCCACCCTGGTTGTCAACAAGCTGCGCGGCACCCTGAACATCGTTGCCGTCAAGGCCCCTGGCTTTGGCGATCGCCGCAAGGCAATGCTTGAGGATCTCGCCGTTCTCACCGGTGGCCAGGTTATCACCGAGGATCTCGGCATCAAGCTTGAGAACGTTACCGTCAATGATCTCGGTACCGCCAAGCGCATCGTTATGGACAAAGACACCACCACCATCGTCGATGGCGCCGGGGATAAGGTTCAGCTTGAGGCTCGGGTTAAGCAGATTCGCTCACAGATTGATGCTTCAACCTCTGATTATGATCGTGAGAAGCTTCAGGAGCGTCTTGCCAAGTTGATCGGCGGTGTTGCCGTGATCAACGTTGGTGCTGCCACCGAAGTTGAGATGAAAGAGAAGAAAGCCCGAGTTGAGGATGCCCTGAACGCTACCCGCGCTGCCGTTGAAGAAGGTATCGTTCCCGGCGGCGGTGTTGCTTATCTTCGTTGCCTGGGTGCCCTCAAGGGTTTGAAATTGCCCGGCGAGCAGGCTTTGGGCCGTGATATCGTTGCCCGTTCTCTGGAAGAGCCGATTCGGCAGATTGCCAACAACGCTGGTCTCGAGGGATCGGTTATTGTTGAGCATGTAAAAAACATGAAAGGCGCCAAGGGCTTCAACGCTTACAATGAGAAATATGAAGACCTCCTTGAGGCCGGCGTAATTGATCCGGCCAAGGTAACCCGTTTTGCCCTGCAGAACGCGGCCAGTGTTGCCGGTCTGCTGTTGACCACCGAGTGCATGATTGCCGAGCATCCTGAGGAAGCAGGTGCTGCCGGTGGCGGTATGCCTGGCGGCATGGGCGGCATGGGCGGCATGGGTGGCATGGGTGGCATGGGCGGCATGATGTAATTGCCCCCGGCGAAACCCTGTTGCGGTTGACTCGCTTTATAGCCCGGACCCTTGTTTGATAAAAAAGGGTCCGGGTTTGTTTATTTAGGGGTTGACATTTGTCGCAAAATCTTGAATATAAGAACCTTCTTTCCATGGCGATGTAGCTCAGTTGGTTAGAGCATACGGCTCATATCCGTAGTGTCCGGGGTTCAAGTCCCTGCATCGCCACCAGATCACAATCCGGCTCTGTCCGGTTAAGTATATAAAGCCCGCTTTCCTTCTAGGATCGCGGGCTTTTTTGTTATTAGCTTTTGCCGGGCAGGGGGGATCTCAGCAAAAAAAAGCAGGTTGCCAGCGAGGGTTTCGGTCAAATTGAGGAAGGTCTGGGGGGAGCGGCTTAGGCTGCGGTTAATGGCGGGCCGGCACCGGGCGGCAAGATTTCAGGTAATTTTTTTGGCGAAAAACTAGCTCCCGCCAAAAATAGGGCGAATCAAACTTCATGTTACAGCCGTTTGTTACCGGTTGAAAGTCAGTGGTAATTATAAAAAAAGCGCTTCCTTTACCAGGAAACGCTTTTGAAAGCTAATCAAAATCAGAGAGCAAGATCAATCGACATTGCCGATGGCATCATCATCGATTTCGTCTAAGTCATCTTCTTCTTCCTCTTCCTCGTCTACAACCTCTTCCTCGTCATCTTCCGAGTCATCGGCTTCATCTTCCGCATCAAGGGGCGAGTCATCCTCATCATCCTCATCTCTTTCCGTCGGTTTGCGGATTTTGGTGGGAGGCAAGACAATCGCGGATATTTTTTCCACCTCTTTCCTGACCAGGGGGTCGGCTAAGCAGGTATGGCATTCTACGATATGTTTCTCCATCAGAGAAATCATCCGGGCGGGGGCCATGGCCTCATCTTGGACTTGTACATACCAAGACTTGACAAGCCTCTGTAAGCGCTCGCATTCCATTATTAAACGGCTCCTTTGATATTTAAATAAAATGAAACGTAATTTTTGCTATGTAAAACGTCCAATATGTACCTTATTTTTTTAAGGATGCCCAATAAAAAACATAAAAAATCTTGTTTCCTGGTGAACACTCATTTATGTTATGCGGGCGGATGGAAGTGGAAAAGGCTCTGGTGGCTTTCCCGGACTTCAAATCCGGTGCACCGGGTTAACAGCCTGGTGGGTGGGTTCGATTCCCATGCACTTCCGCCACTTCTTAAATGTAGAGCGCAAGATTTGGAATGAGTAGTAACCTCAATCTATTTCAAGTCCTTGTCTGCCCATTCCCCATTCTTAATTCTGCTTTTTCATTTCAGCAACGGATGGCCCATCTTTTCCCGTTGCGCCACATATTGTTCCGCAACTTTTCTGGCAATGGCTCTGATTCTGCCGATATAACGGGTCCGTTCCGACACGCTGATTGCCTTTCTGGCATCGAGCAGGTTGAAGGTGTGCGAGCATTTCAGGCAATAATCATAGGCCGGCAGGATCAGGTCGTTGTCCAGCAGCCGATGGGCCTCGCTCTCAAAGGTATTGAAGAAGTTGAGCAAGGCCTCGACATTGGCATGCTCAAAGTTGAAGGCGGAAAATTCAACCTCGGCCTGATGAAAGATATCGCCATAGGAGACTTCCCCGTTCCAGGAAAGGTCGTATACGCTGTCCACTCCCTGCAGGTACATGGCAATCCGTTCCAGGCCGTAGGTAACTTCAACCGTGATCGGCGAGAGATCCTGGCTGCCGGTCTGCTGGAAATAGGTGAACTGGGTGATTTCCATGCCGTCCAGCCAGACCTCCCAGCCCAGGCCCGAGGCGCCCAGGGTGGGTGACTCCCAGTCGTCCTCGACAAAGCGGATATCATGCTCCAGCGGGTTAAGGCCGAAACGTTTCAGGCTGTCGATATACATCTCCTGAATATCAGGAGGCGAGGGCTTCATGATCACCTGGAATTGATAATAATGTTGCAGCCGGTTGGGGTTTTCACCATAGCGGCCGTCGGTGGGGCGGCGTGATGGTTGCACATAGGCGGTTTTCCATGGCTCGGGGCCAAGGGAGCGGAGCAGGGTGGCGGGGTGAAAGGTGCCGGCGCCCACCTCCATGTCGTAAGGTTGTTGAAGAACGCAGCCTTTTTCAGCCCAGTATCTGCTTAACTCGAGAATAATATCTTGAAAGTGCATGGATGTTCCAGTTTGAGTGCTTGCTATGCGGCAAAAGATGGATCCTCTTGGTGAACCAAATTTTCACGGCATAAAGTTAACTTAGATTTGTATCATTTATTAATATAGCTTTATAGCAAAGATGACCCTTTATTACCACAGCACAACCTTCCGGCAACATTTTTTTGTTTTTTCCAGAAAAATGTTGCGGCGGCCTTGTTTTTTTTCCGTGGCGCTCTTTTTGAATACGCCATGGCTAGGTTTTTGCCAAAATAAGGTGGTTTTACGATTTGCCGCCTAGCCCATGGTTGGGCCGGCGAATCTAGATAAAAAAAAGCCGATTGTCCCTAAAAAAAAGCAGGCAACGCCTTGTTCGCTATCTGATGGTGGGGTTAACCATATTCAAATTTGAACGAGGAGGTGAAGTGAATTTTTGGGTTTCCGATAAATCATAAATTTTAATTTCTGTTGCATTTTCGAAGGTAACAGCCTGTTTTTGTTTAGAAAAGACCCTGGCCAGGCAAATCAGCCCGATATAAAAAAACTTGTATTTTTTATTAATCGTGATACTTGATCAAGATAACACACAAAGTGTTTACCGGTTGTTTTGGTAATCGCCGGGGTGTGTTTAAAGATGATTATGGGGTGCGACAAAAAAAATAATGAAAAATCCGTTTTTCTTAATAGCCGTTATCGCCCTCATGTTCAGCCCCTCGCTTGCATTTGGGACGAACGGCTTTTGGCCGCACGCTTATGGGGCAAAGTCCAAGGCCATGGCCGGGGCTTCGGTGGCCATGGTGCATGACGGGATGGCCGCCGCCGTCAATCCCGCCGCGATGTTTATTGTGGGCGATGAGCTGGATCTCGGGCTGGCACTGTTCAGCCCGCGCCGTGCTTATCAGGCCAATAACGATATGGATTCCCCCCCTTACGCCGCCCTCGATGCCGGCAATTTCAGCAGTCACAATGAGCTGTTTTTGATCCCCAGCCTGTCCTATAATCGCCGGCTCGATCCGCAAAGTACCCTCGGGATCACCGTCGGCGCCAACGGGGGGATGAATACCGAATATCGCGGCCCGGTTTTTAATAATTTCGCCGATCAGACCAAGCCGGAAACCTTGCCGGGAGACCGGACCGGCATTGATTTTGCCCAGGTGTTCGCCGGGATTACCTATGCGCGCAAAGTGACCGCCGGCAATTTTTTAGGGGTCACCCCGATCATTGCCGCTCAACGGTTTAAGGCCGAAGGGCTGCAACCCTTTAAGCCCTACTCCCTGCACCCGGATAACCTGACCGACAACGGCTATGATTATTCATATGGGATGGGCTTGCGGGTAGGCTGGTTCGGCCGCCTTAGCGAGGCGTTGGATGCCGGCATCTCCTATCAGAGCAAAATATTTAATACCAGGTTTGAAAGCTATAACGGGTTGCTGGCGGATGAGGGACGGCTTGATAGCCCGGCGATTATCGATGCGGGTTTTGCCTACAAGGTTATGCCTGAGTTGACCCTGGCCTTTGATTACCAGCGTATTTTTTATTCCGATGTCCGGGCGATCGGCAATAGCTCGGCCCTGGTCTTTCCCCCGGGGGGCTCGGCCCAACCGATGCTTGGTACGGACGCCGGTTTGGGCTTCGGCTGGCAGGATATGGAAATTTTCAAACTGGGCCTGCAGTGGCAATATAATGCGCAATGGGCCATTCGGGCCGGGTTCAGCCAGGGGAACGAGGTGTTTGCCGGCAGCGAAGGATTGTTTAATATCTTGGCCCCGGCCGTTATTCGCCGTCATTACACCATGGGCTTTGGCCGCACCATCAGGAACAACAGCGAGCTCAACTTCGCCTTCACCTATGCGCTCAATGTTGAATTGCCGGCCACTAACCCCAACCTCGGCCCCCAAACCTTTGCCTTGGAAATGGAACAATACGACCTGGAGATAGGTTGGGTCGTCAAATTTTAATTTTGCCTGGCCGCGGTTTTGGCCGCTAACTAGCCGCATAATTCATGATCAACTGACGGGTAAGGGTGGCGGTAACTAGGGAAATAAAAAGTAATTCTTGACATGTCGTTATATTGCGATGTAAACAACTCATAATATAGATAAGATGGGTTAACATGTCATTAATGGTTAAAAATAATTTACTGGACTTACAGCTTCTCGAAAAGGCTGCCGAATGTTTGCGCACTTTGTCCCATCCCCACCGGCTGCGGATGGTGGAAATCTTGCTCAAGGGCGCATGCTCAGTCGGCGAGTTGGCAGCAGCGTGTGATATTCAAAGTCACATGGCATCCGAACATCTGCGGCTCATGAAGGATCGGGGCTTTTTGAAAAGCGAGCGGCATGGCCGTAATGTGCTCTATGATATAGACGAACCGTGTCTCGCTTCGATCATGGGTTGTATAGAACAGCATTTCCAGTCTCAAGTTTAGTTTGAGCTTTTTCACGATGAGGGAGAGGTGCCGATGGGACATCGGTGGCTTAAAAAACAAACCGAAAACAAAGGAGAAAGTGGGATGGTGAAAAAAATTTCAGCATTAGCACTGGCAGGCTTGATAGCCCTGCCGACTATTGCCTCGGCCAGTAATGGCGACATGCAGGCGCAGATTGATGCCCTGACCCGGCAGCTTGAGGCGCTCAAGGCGCAGATGGAAGAAACCACCGAGGCGATTGATGATAAATCGGCAAAATGGGACCTGGCTTCTAGGATTCAATTTTCCGGGGATTTCAGAACTAGGCTCGATAATGTGAGCGCAACAACCAAGGCCCATTATTCTGCTCTTGATACCGCTGACACAATGATGGCGAATGCGGTGACGAATTATGGTTCTGAAGCAGATGCATTTAATGCCCTGTATGCCGGGTTGCTTTCGCTTCCCGCAGACCAGCGTGGCGCAGCCATCCCTGGTTTTGCACCGTTGCTTGCCGGTGTGCCTGTGACAGCAGCCCAGGATTATGAAAATGATACCAATTGGACCAATCGGTTTCGGCTGAACATGCGGGTTCAGGCCCTTGAGAATGTTGAGTTCAAGGGGCGTTTGGCTATGTATAAGTCATGGGGTATGCAGAACAATCCCCTTGGTCAGGATGTGCTTGGGCCATATACTCTGAGTTCAATGGGCTTTGATGGTAATTCATCTAGAACGATGGGTAGCAACGCGCTTGTAGTTGATCGTGCTATTGTCAACTGGAATAATATAGGTGGTCTGCCGGTCTGGTTCTCCATTGGTCGTCGGCCCACCTCGGATGGTCCTCCAGCTCAACTGCGCTTGGGCAGCGATGAGCGGATGGCAACACCTGCTGCATTTATGGATTATCCGTTTGACGGTCTGACCGTTGGTTATGCCTATCAAAATCTTTTTGGCCTTACCGATGGGCCTGGTCGTATCCGTTTTTGTTACGGTCGTGGCTTTGAGTCAGGCCCGACAACCACTGCGAGTACTGGCCTCAATGATGTTGATTTTGCCGGTTTTGCCTGGGATATTTACAATAAAGAAGATCGCTTTGTCTATTTTCAGTCTTATGGCGCATTCAACATGTTCAACGTGCCTGACAATGTGACATTCCCTAATCCTCTTGAAATTGCAATGCAAGATAATATGGGTAGCATTGTCGGAGATGATAACATCGAAGACGTCATGGATCTGGCCGCTATTCAGGCCGGTGCTGCCAATGGTATTTTGGATCGGGCCAATCTTGGTGATATTTATCATACCAGTGTTGTTTATAAGGATAAGGTTGATAACTTCAACTTTTTCGTGTCCGGTTCATGGAGTCACACCAATCCTCGCGGTTGGGATGAGGCAGGTAACAGTCTGCTGACTTCCTGGTGGGGTGATTTGCAAGAAAAAGATGGTTATTCAATCTATCTTGGTGGCCGGTATGATATTCCTGACATGGGTCTTAGGTTTGGTGCTGAATATAACCATGGCACTGAGAACTGGATTTCTTTTACTCCAGGTCATGATGAGTTGTATCAATCAAAGCTTGCCACCCGTGGTGATGTATATGAGGTCTACGGAATTTGGGATATTCCTGGAGGCGAGGCTGTTTCTAAGTTCGGTAAAGCCTTTATGCGTCTTGGCTACATGCACTACGAGTATGATTATACCGGTAGCGGTTACTGGTTAGGTGCTCCTGCGGATATGGATGAGTTGACCACAAGCCCGCTTAATGCGCAGTTCTATGCTCCGATTGAGGATATGGATCAGGTATATCTGACATTTGAGGCTAACTTCTAAAAAGATATCTTTTATAAGTAGTAAGTTGTTTCGTTTACATTAAAGAGGGAAGAGCATATGCTCTTCCCTCTTTTTCTTTATGTGGTGGTGTGGTCTCTGAAATGATTTTGTCTGAAACTGAAAAACATTATCCGGTAAAGTTCGATTGCCTGGAGCATCTGCAGATTGCCCATGGATGTTTTAGTCGGCATGGTGGGATTAGCTCACACCCTTATTATTCTCTCAATGTCGGCCTCCATGTTAACGATCAT
>Ga0224496_10000775_pt1 | contig 21409 bp, 16 predicted proteins | sample SF_Jul11_sed_USG_2_FD_168127 | JGI IMG/M metagenome (GOLD analysis project Ga0224496, IMG submission 168127) | Sediment microbial communities from San Francisco Bay, California, United States - SF_Jul11_sed_USGS_8_1 | ecosystem: Environmental > Aquatic > Marine > Sediment | place: USA...
GCCGTCTTGGTCACTCCTGTAGCGGCTTAACAGCACCATGGGTGTTTCCGGCTTTGGGTTCCCAATATCCGGCTCAACCCGATTACCTTGTTCATCACAAGCAGCAAAATAACGTCCATGCAATTTGTAAATTTGCTCATCTTCCTTGGCAAGCACGGTGTTTGGTTGCGTCCCTGCCGCAATCAGCAACGCGCGCGCGGGCAATTCAACTTCACCCGTTTTTTGCCAATGGCCTACCTCATCCAGACGCTGCGCTTTAAACTGTACCGACTTGGCATGTTCCCATTGATCAATATTCACGCATTCCGGCGTAAGTCCTTCAGCAAACCAGATGCCTTCCTCTAACGCTTTTTCGACTTCTTCATGATTAAGTGTATAGGATGGACTGTCTACTAACCGCTTTCGATAAGCAATGGTCGCGCCTCCCCAGGCTTGCAGCAATTCTAGTATCTGCGGCTCCCGCCCTGCCTGCTTTGCTGCATCACGTTCGGCACGAATAGCGCGTGCATGACTGATAAATTCTTTTGCAATTTCGCGCTCTTCCTCATCCCATGCGTCACGAACCATTTCTTCCCCCTGTTCGCCAACAAGGGCCTCATAACGCTGAAGAAACTTTTCGACTTGCACCGGATAATAAGCAAGCGCTTCAGTCGCTGTATCAATGGCCGTCAAGCCGCCACCAATCACCACCACGGGCAAACGCAACTGCATATTGGCGATCGAATCACTTTGCCCCGCACCAGTTAATTGCAAAGCCATCAAGAAATCAGATGCAGTACGTACCCCACGTGCCAGACCATTGGGTAGATTAAGCATCGTAGGACGTCCAGCACCTGCAGCAAGTGCGATATGATCAAAACCCAACGCAAACGCATCATCTGTTGTCAAGGTGCCACCAAAACGAACACCGCCAAAAAGCGCAAATTCTTCACGTCGTTCTAACAGCAACCGGATCAATTTAAGAAAATTTTTGTTCCAGCGTACTGTAATACCATACTCAGCAACCCCGCCAAAGCCTCCTGGCAACCGTTTATCCAGGTCTTCTTCAAGCTCACTGGCATCCTGGACAGCTCTGAATGGAACACGCTCGCCCTGTTGATTGACACCAGATAGATCAGCTGGCAGAGGTTCAATTTTAAGCCCATCAATCCCCACGATGGTATGACCTTCATTCATTAAATGATGCGCGAGCGTATAGCCTGCCGGACCCAGCCCGACCACCAGAACCTTGCGACCGCTCGAAGGCTTAGGTACCGGGCGATGGAAATTGAGTGGATTCCAACGTGTCAACAGACTGTAAATTTCAAAACCCCATGGCAAATCCAGTACATCTTTGAGTGTGCGCGTTTCAGCTTGTGGAATATCAACAGGTGTCTGCTTTTGATAAATACAGGATTTCATGCAGTCATTGCAAATACGATGGCCGGTACCTGCGCACATGGGATTATCCAGCACAATCATCGCCAGGCTGCCAATGGCAACCCCCTCGGTCTTGAGTTTGTGAAACTCAGAAATACGTTCTTCTAACGGGCAACCAGTCAACAATGCACCCAATTCACTCTTTTTAAAGACGGGCGTTTCTTCTGGCGTTTTAGGTTTTTGCATCAACCCTTTTGAACAAGAATCCTTTCCTTGTTCATGGCACCAGATACAATAATTCGCTTCATCCAGCGCACCCACCAGGTCCGTTCCTGAGTCGGTCAGCGCAAACCCCTCGCGTTGACGTAAATGCGACAACCGATGTGTTTTATAACCAGCCGAATCATCAGTCTCCATGGAAAGCAAATGCATAAAATCCAGCTTGGCTGGGGATTTAAACAAGACTCCATCCTGGCTACGTATTTGTCCTTCTGGAGTTCTGGACGCCCAGGCCGCATATTGCAGCGCAATTTTTAAACGCGCCTCATTGGCAACCTCGTCCTCCATCCATTTTGCAACATGGGTTGCAAAAACCAATTCAGAGAAAGGCGCTCCAAACTCAGCAATCAGCTTCTGCTCTATTGCCACACCATCGATTTCAGCTAACTCCGCCGGTTTTACCTTACTTTTCGCCCGGCGCTGAACAAATTGCCGTTTACAAAAATAAAGCGGGGCCAATTCATGATGTTTTGCCGCAAGCGCACGAACTTCAGCCTCAATATCGAACAGTTTGGCAACAAAATCTTCCACCCAAGGCGCAATCTCGATTAATAATGCCGACTCATCTTTTGGCAATAATTCGTCTGGATGCGCGCGCGCTTGTTTTAGCCGCGCAAATAACTCTGCTTCTCCTTCCTTGAGAAACTTAAGAAATTCCTGATCAAGTTTTACCAGCCCATCCCGGCAATAAAGATCGGCTGTAGCCATACCAAAGCCAAAGACTGGTGAGTCTACGGTAAAAGTTGACGTAGCATTAGACGATAAATCTGAATTTGTCATAAATAATTAGATTAAAATTTTTTTATTGAAACAAACCAAGTAATTGGCTATATGATCTTTTCTCAATTAATCATGAAACTACAGTAATCCGGTTTACTGTAACCAATCATAGCTAATTCACAGGACATTAGCCCGGCAACCTTTTTTATCTAGTGATCGTGCTTGAGATTAATTTATCTGCTGAGAAATCATACCTGCGGCAACTGTATTATTACTTGTTTCATCAATCACAATAAAACTGCCGGTCGCATGATTCCGAGTGTAGTCATCACATATCAGGGGCTGTTGAACTTTCAGCCTTACTTGCGCGATATCATTCATGTTCAGCGTATCCACTGTTTCCTGCTTCAGTGTATTCACGTCAATACGGTAATCAATGCCACTCACCATGGCCTTTACAGTGCGTGTGGTATGTTTAATTAAATATTTTCGTTTCGAATCGAGTGCCTGTTCAGACAACCAACACAGCATCGCGTTAAATTCTTTCGTAACCAATGGTGCTTCGCCGGTCTTGACTAACAAATCCCCACGCGAAATATCCAGATGATCTTCGATTGTTAAAGTAACTGACTGTGGTGCAAATGCTTCGTCTGCAGGACTTTCGTACAATAGAATTTCCTTAATGTGCGAAGTCAAACCCGATGGCAGCACTGTCACTGCGTCACCTACTTTTACAGCGCCCGATTCTATCCGTCCCATATAACCGCGAAAATCATGCAGTTCCTTCGTTTGCGGACGACACACCCATTGCACCGGATAGCGAAAGTCATTGAGATTTATATCATGATCAATCGCAATATTTTCCAACAGATCCATCAGTGTCGTTCCCTGATACCAGGCAAGCTTGTCACCACGTTCTACTACCATGTCCCCACGTAGCGCGGACATTGGAATATATTCAACATTATGCAAATTTAGCTCATCAGCAAAAGCGGCAAAATCCTTACATATTTGGTCAAATACTTGTTGCGAATAATCCACCAAATCCATCTTATTCACGGCCACAACTAAGTGAGGGATGCCAACCAGGCTGGCCAGAAAAGTATGGCGGCGTGATTGTGTCAGTACGCCGTTACGCGCGTCAATCAGAATAATAGCCAGGTTAGCGGTGGACGCCCCGGTAACCATATTACGAGTATATTGCTCATGACCCGGCGTATCAGCAATAATGAATTTGCGCTTTGGGGTTGCAAAATAACGATAAGCCACATCAATCGTGATACCCTGCTCACGTTCAGCCTGCAACCCATCGGTAAGCAAGGACAAATCAACTCCTTCCATTCCACGCTTACGCGTGGTATTGGTAATGGAACTTAATTGATCCTCAAAAATTGATTTTGAGTCATGTAATAGACGTCCAATCAAGGTACTTTTACCATCATCCACGCTACCAGCCGTAATAAAACGCAGCAACTCGGATTGATACAACTCTTTTTTAACAGCCGACATTTGGAAACCTTTCGGAAAATCGTTTCACCGCGAAAAAACAGACTTACTTGAAAACATGGAAAGTGACTGCACTGAATGAACGCGGTGTTTTCTCAATCAGATGTCATTAACTAAGATCTTTTTAGAAGTATCCTTCTTTCTTGCGCAGCTCCATCGAAGCATCCGACGTCTGGTCATCCATACGCGTAGCGCCACGTTCAGTTATTCGCGTCATTGCCGTTTCGGCAATAATTTCTTCGACATTTGCTGCTGCCGATTCAACCGGGCAAGTACAACTCATATCGCCAACGGTACGAAAACGCACCATGATTTCTTCTGGCCTTTCACCTTCTCTGGGTTGCACTAAGTGGGAGATCGGCAACAACCCGGCATCGCGCCGGATAACTTCGCGCAAATGCGCAAAGTATATTTTCGGCACCTCTAGCTGCTCGCGATCAATGTATTCCCAGACATCCAGTTCAGTCCAGTTACTGATTGGAAATACGCGAATATTTTCGCCCTGATGAGTACGCGTATTGTAAATGTCCCATAATTCTGGCCGTTGATTTTTCGGGTCCCATTGCCCAAATTCATCTCGAAAGGAGAAAATTCGTTCCTTAGCACGTGCTTTTTCTTCATCGCGACGCGCGCCGCCGATACATGCGTCAAATTCATATTCAGCAATCGTGTCCAGCAATGTCACGGATTGAAACGCATTACGGCTCTGTGTCGGTGAACGCAGCACCACTTTTCCTTTCTTGATTGAGTCTTCCATGCTGCTCACGATCAAACGTTCACCTAATTGCTTGGCACGACGATCACGAAACTCGATGACTTCAGGAAAATTATGCTCAGTATCAATATGAACCAATGGAAACGGAAAGCGCCCTGGCCGAAATGCTTTTTCTGCTAATCGCAGCAACACAATAGAATCCTTACCACCGGAAAATAACAAAGCTGGATTGGCACATTCAGCCGCGACTTCCCGCATGATATGAATGGCCTCACTTTCCAGCGCATCCAGATGGGTAAAGGGATGGTTACTCATTATCTTACTATTAACTCCTAAAATTTCGTCGCTGAACAGCGCCGAGATAATGCTAATTATTTATAAAAACGCAAGTAATCCTTGATGTCACTTCATAAATTCCTTTTTTAACGAAATAACATAAAAAACTTAAAGACTGCCAGACTGTCGAAATTGAAACTACCTAACACACACTAAATAACAAAAAGAGTTCGCGTTATACTTATTTAATTGGCACAACTTTACCGGTATGCAACCCGCACTCCTTGTTCTCAGGCGCTTCCCACCACCAACGACCCGCACGAATATCCTCCCCCGGTGTCACAGCACGGGTACATGGCGTGCAACCAATGCTGGGAAAAAATCGGTCATGCAGCTTGTTATACGGCACATCGTTCTGCTTAATATATTCCCACACCTGCGCATTAGACCACTCAAGTAGCGGATTAAACTTCTGCATTTGATGGTCCCTGTCATAATCTGACAAAGCTAAATTACTACGCGTGGCAGCCTGTTCACGCCGTATCCCAGTAATCCAGGCGCGCTTTCCGTGCAGTGCGCGCCGTAGCGGTTCCACCTTACGTATATGGCAGCAGCGCTTGCGTAATTCCACACTATCGTAAAAACCATTTACCCCATTTTGCGCGACATATTTCTCAATCTCTTCCGCGCAAGGAAAAACAATTTGTAATGAAACACTATACCGAGTCTGGACTGCCTGCATTAAATCATAAGTCTCTTGCGGAAGACGACCCGTATCAAGACTAAACATCTCGATATCCAGTTTGTGGCGGTTAATAAGATCAGTCAGCACCATATCTTCCGCACCCAAACTATTGGCAAAAATTATGGGGGCATAATTATGCGCAGCATCTGTCAAAACAGCAATAACCTGCTCGACTTTTTGTTGTAACTCACTCATCTACAAATCTGCTGATGTATTCTCGTTACGTTGAACACGACGAAACAACGGCGTTTTCTGGTCTATGGACGCTTGATAGACCTCCGAGAAATCGTTAAGCCCTTTCAGTGCATCCTGTATATCACGATCTGGGCGCGGCGCAAAAGCATCAAAACCAACACGCTGCATATAAAACATTTGGTCACGCAACACATCACCGATTGCACGTAACTCCCCCACATACCCAAACCGGGCGCGCAAATTATAAGCAATCGAATAACCTCGGCCATCGCCGAATTTTGGAAAATCAACTGCAATAACTGTAAATTTACTGATATCGTCTTTTAGTGTCTCTGGCCGCTCATCGCTGGCAAACCATACGCCCAGATCATCACGATCCTGCAATTTTTCCCGTTGAGCAAACCATACCTTTAATGGAACAATTACCTTGCCCGCCGGTACAGTTACATTTTCCGGCGCTTCATTTTCTGCCAAACGTAAAACTGTCCAGTCGTCATTTACGATCGCTTTATTCTTGATAATCATCACAATTAAAACCTCGGAGAGTAAAATGGTGTTGAATATTGGGCTGGTTTAAATACCGCCATTTCTTCTTGCCCACCTGCAATTTCCGTCGCATAAACAAATTCCTTAAATGGCTTGACCCCTATCCGGCGCACAGTATCAATGAAACGCTCCGCTTCAAGACGTTCACGTAAATAAACCTGCAACAACCGGTCGATCACCTCAGGTACCTGATTAAACGAAAATGATGGACCAATAATTTTACCTATCGAACTATGATTTCCTTTTGAACCGCCCAATGAAACCTGATACCACTCACCGTGATCCTTTTTTTCAACACCGGTAATACCAATATTGCCGACAGAGTTATGCCCGCAGGCATTCATGCAACCAGAAATATTTAATTCAATCTCACCAATGTCATGTTGAAAATCAAGATGATCAAACCGTTCTGCTATCATTTTTGCCAGCGGTATTGAGCGGGCATTTGCCAGCGTACAGAACTCTGCGCCTGGGCAACTAATCATGTCAGTCAGCAAGCCAATATTTGGGGACGCTAAACCATTAGCCGTGGCTATTTTCCAAAGCGTAATAAGATCCGATTTTTTAACATCGGCCAAAACCAAATTCTGCTTGTGCGTAATACGCAATTCACCAAAACTGAACCGATCCGCCAGATCAGCCGCCGCATCCATCTGTTCGGCGCTTGCGTCACCGGGGGCTACGCCGGTTTTTTTCAGTGACAACACCACGATGGCATACCCGGGTACCCGATGAGGCTTTACATTTTGAAACAACCAATTAGCAAACGTCTCATTTTCTGATTTAAACGAGGCTAAGTCAGGATGAACATCCGTTATTTTTTCGTAGGCAGGCGCAGTAAAATAAGATGAAACACGATTCAACTCTTCGTTCGTTAATGTACCTGGCCCATCTTTAAGATCAGCCCATTCTGCTTCAACCTGGCGCTTAAATTCTGCTATTCCTAGCGCTTTAACCAAGATTTTGATACGCGCCTTGTAAATATTGTCACGGCGGCCATACTGATTATAGACGCGCACGATGGCTTCAATATAAGTCATGACATGCTGCCACGGCAAAAACTCACAAATCACGCTACCGATAATCGGTGTACGTCCCAATCCACCACCCACTAAGACACGAAAACCCACTTCGCCATGTGCATTCTTGAAAACGGACAAGCCAATATCATGCACTGAAATGGCTGCACGGTCTTCTTTTGCGCCACTGACAGCAATCTTGAATTTACGCGGCAGGTAAGCGAATTCCGGATGAAAGGTACTCCATTGACGGAGAATTTCAGCATATGGACGTGGATCTACCTCCTCATCCGCAGCCACACCGGCATACTCATCCGACGTAATATTACGAATGCAATTTCCGGAAGTCTGAATCGCATGCATTTCTACCGACGCCAAATTAGCCAGAATCTCCGGCGTGTCTTCCAATTTAATCCAGTTAAATTGTATATTTTGGCGCGTTGTAAAATGACCATAATCACGGTCGTATTTGCGCGCAATATGCGCGAACATACGCAGCTGCCTTGAAGATAACAAACCATAAGGCACGGCAATACGCAACATATATGCATGAATCTGCATATACAACCCATTTTGCAACCGCAACGGGCGAAACTCCGCTTCCGCTAATTCGTCGGATAAACGTCGACGCACTTGATCACGATATTGCGCGACACGTTCATTAACAATTTGCTGGTCGTATTGATCGTAACGATACATAGTAGACTCCTCAGATACCCGTTTCAGGCATCTTCCTCTGAATAACTTTTTGACGGTGGCAATAAAAGTGCTGCTTCAAGTGGAAATTTAGCGCCATACTGCATAATATGCTCGACATCTTCATCTTCATCATGTCTTAATGCCGCGCCAATATATGCATGGTCGCCGGTAACGCCGACAACAATACCGATACGTCCACCGCATCCATTAAACCATGTTACCTGTTTTGGTTTATTATCTTTGTTTGTACTCATTTATAATTCCTACTCACGCAAACGAAATAATAACAAGCCCCGTAGACTGGTTGAGATTCGCTCACAAAACATTTACTAAATAGATCTCATTTCCCACTTATATTTATTAGCTTGGCATCAATAATTTGGCACCAACAATAATAAGAATCGTCGACAAAATCGGACGCAATACATGATCCGGAATTCGCCCGCCAACATGACTGCCAATATAGATGCCCGGCAGTGATCCGATCAGCAAGCTACCCAGCAAACTGAAGTCAACCGTTCCCATATAGGCATGGCCCATACCGGCAATCAGTGTCAACGGCACAGCATGCGCAATATCACTGCCCACCAATGTTACCGAGGGAACACGTGGATATAACACGAGCAGTATAACCATACCCAGCGCACCCGCACCGACCGATGTAATTGTCACCAGGACACCCAGCACTACACCCGTAACAATCGTAATCGACGCAACATAACGATCCCGCCATTCTATCAAAAACCCAAAACGAGAGCTCGCCATACGCGATAATCGTTTACGCAGCAATAATGATAAAGCCGTAAGAATCAATGCCACCCCCAGCATACTGGTAATCAAGCTGGTAAAAGCCTTATCTTCAACCCCTATCGCATTTAGTATCAAAACCGTAATCAGTGCGGCTGGCAAGCTCCCCATCGCGAGTAACCCCACCAAACGCCAGTTTACCGAACCGCGGCGGCCATGTACCCACGCGCCGCCAGTTTTTGTCAAAGCGGCATATAGCAAGTCGGTACCCACTGCGGTAGCAGGTGAAATACCAAACATCAGTATCAATAATGGTGTCATCAACGAACCGCCACCCACACCGGTAACGCCGACAATAAATCCGACTATTAGTCCTGATAATGTATAACCCCACTCCACAGATTGATTCCGCTCACCCTATTTTAGGAAGGCGGCATCATACCAGCAGACTGATATACCACAAAATAATATTATGTTTGATTATTATAACTTATAATTATAAAAAGGCCCGGGGCTTACCCTTTGCACTAAAAAATTACCTGCCGCATGCACCCATTTTCTCGTAAAAACAGGTAAATAATGGGTACCACAACGGTTTATTACGCAGAGAATATTATGAAACTACAACAATTACGTTATTTATGCGAAATCGCCAGCCAAGACCTGAACCTGTCCAGAGCAGCAAAACACCTACACACATCACAACCAGGGATTAGCAAGCAGATTCAAATACTTGAAGAAGAGCTCGGGGTGGAAATTTTTGTACGTAGTGGCAAACGAATCGTTAAGATCACACCGCCCGGACAAATTATTCTAAAGATTGCCGGAAGAATAATCCGCGATACCGAAAACCTAAGAAAGGTTAGCCAGGAATTTACCGACGAATCAGGCGGCACACTGACAATTGCCACCACGCATACTCAAGCACGATACGCGCTGCCATCCGTAATCAAACGTTTCACTAAACGTTACCCAAAGGTAAAATTAATACTGCGTCAGGGTAGCCCAACACAGATAGCAGCGCTGGTCACTTCTGGCGAAGCGGATATCGCCATTGCAACGGAAGCCATTGAGTTATTTCATGAACTGGTCATGTTGCCTTGTTATGAATGGAATCGGTGCGTAATCGTACCACCCAAACATCCGCTACTAAAACTCAAGCAATTAACACTAAAGGCCATTAGCCAGTACCCGATCATCACTTACGATTTTGCCTTTACAGGCCGCTCTAAAATCAATCAGGCATTTGAAGCGCTTGGACTCACGCCAAATGTCGTACTAACGGCTATTGATTCGGATGTGATCAAAACCTATGTGGAATTGGAGTTAGGCATCGGCATCCTGGCAAAAATGGCATTTGAACCTCAACGGGACAAACATCTCAGATCAATCGACGCCAGCCATTTGTTCGAACCCAGTACAACGCGCATTGGCATTAGCCGTAACAGCTATCTTCGCAGTTATGTATTTGACTTCATAGAAATGTTCGCACCGCATCTTGATAAAACCAACATCACAACAGCCATGGAAAGCCGCGTCTAGAAAAGTTACCCGGCTCAAATAAATTGCAGAATTTCAATACCGAAGGTTGAGCAATATGATACTTTAGTCAAATAAAATGTTATTAATCAATATAAAAATCAATAGGGGAAATAAAAATGAAATCATTTATCATCCTATCATTTGTAGCTTTGTTAGTTATTCTTTTCGCCCTAAATTCGGGGGTTTACAACATGGCCGCCACCGAAAAACATTGGACAATCACAGAGAAAATTATTACATGGGTCCGTGAAAGCTCTATCGAAGTACGCGCGAAAGACCTGGAAGTCCCAACAATTGACGAAACAGACATATTCTTGATCGGCGCGGATCACTACAACGCCATGTGCACGATCTGCCATTTAGCGCCGGGCCGAGAACCCACTGAACTGGCGACTGGCCTTTATCCACAAGCACCAGTATTCCATGAAAGAACACCTGTTACTGATACAACAGAAAAACTGCATGCCACCAAAGAATACTTCTGGGTAATCAAAAACGGCATCAAAATGACTGCCATGCCTGCTTGGGGACCGACGCATGATGACGAATCCATTTGGGCGACGGCAGCCTTTGTTCTCACATTGCATGGTATGACAACTGAGCAGTACGAAGCACTTACAGAGACAGATGATCATGGCCATCAACATGACGATGATCATGGCCATCAACATTAAACTCCTTATGTCTTATGAACTGCCATTGCTTTTGGGCCAGGACTAACCTGGCCTATTCTTAGTTGGCAAAATCCGAAATTTCACCCGGTCTCATCGCCAGTTATAAAGCTGCCGATTATCAGGTATTTGTTGACACTGATGTCATCACCCTTCATATTGACCAATATTCTTCATCACTACACCAATTACTTAACAAGTCCGATCATCAATGCGCGGTTTTTATTACTGCTTGCAATCCACTGAGTCAGCCACAAAGCCCGTCAAAAAACCTGACCCGCAACGTAAAACTGCGCAAAGCATTAACTCAATATACCCATCTGGTATTTGAGAGTGCCAGTACAGATCCGTCGAAATTATGGCCAGCAGAACAAAGTTTTCTCGCGTTCGGAATAGACCTTAAGACCGCGATGACACTGGGCAAGCAATTTGGCCAAAATGCCATTGTTTGGATCGATACTGACGCCATTCCCCGATTGATTCTATTGCGCTAAACCCAGTTTGCTAAATTGCAGGGTATAAGAAAAACAAATGCCCTTTTTTATCATCTGCTACGGCGAATCAGGCAGCAAAACAGGGAGAAAAGGAACATTGAGGAATGTAATCTGCCCTGGAGGTGATTCAACGAAACCCTTGCTGCTCAGCATCTTGGCATCCTTATTTATTTCGACTCCGATTGCTTGCCAGCTGGATAGCGCCAACGACAAAACCTTGCAGATCACTGCTATTACCGTTAAGTAAATCTAACTCATCGGCTGAATATCTTTTTATTAGGTATTTTTGCTAACGCTTCACTAAATTATTAATTCATCGTCTCCTTATCAATACATTAGATATTCTGGAAAAACAGTGTCTTAATAATAACAATGATTTATCTGTCGAAATTAAACGACAACCTAACTCATTAGGCTCAATGAAGAATATTACAGCTATCTGTTTTTATTGGATAAATAATCTAGGCATAAATTTTGCTTTGTAGATTAACACCGTTAAGCACTTAATAAAAACTGGAGAAGTTTGGCGCCACTGCCAGCTTAATAAATTTATCAACTTTAATCAGAAATTTGAAAGGTAAACTGTTTATGAAAGAGAGAATTAATATAATATTAACCATAACTATATCATGGTTTTTATTGTTTGGGATAACGCTGTCAATTGCATCCGAAATTGGAAAGGAAGTTTCGGTACCCGAACACTTAAACGATGGAGATGAATTCCAGATAGATACACTTACGCTTATTGAACATGGGCAAAAGCTTTTCGATGCTAACTGGACAGCGCAGGAAGGTGCTGGACGGCCCTTGACTAAAGGAACAGGCGCGCCTCTAGTTGACCCATCTTCTCCTTTAGACTTTCCACACAACTTTAACCGGGTTTCTGCGCCGGAAGCTAATTCCTGCGCAGGTTGCCATATTAAACCACGTTCCGGCGGTGGTGGCGATTTCGTTGCCAATGTTTTTGTCACAGGGCAACGTTTCGACTTTGCTACCTTTGATAACAATGACAGCGTTCCGACACGTGGCGCGGTTGATGAAGAAGGAAAATTTGCTCAGCTTCAAACAATTGCCAATTCCCGTAATACGTTGGGCATGTTTGGGTCAGGCTATATCGAGATGCTGAGCCGTCAAATAACCACCGATTTGCGGAATATCCGTGACGCCATCGTGCCTGGCGATGCGGCGGAATTAATCAGCAAAGGAATTTCATTTGGCATTCTATCCAGAAACGAAGATGGCAGCTGGAACACCAGCGAAGTTACAGGTTTGCTGGACTCTAGCTTGGACAGCAGCGACGCAGATAATCCACCCAGTTTGATTATTAAACCATTTCATCAGGCTGGCGGCGTAACATCGTTGCGTGAATTTTCAAATAATGCCTATAACCACCATCACGGAATTCAATCAACAGAAAGATTTGGTGTTGGCACAGACCCTGATGGCGACGGATTTACAAATGAGTTGACAGTCGCTGATATGACCGCTGTCACCGTTTTTCAAGCGCAACTTGCTGTACCTGGCCGGGTAATCCCCAATGATCCGCAAATTGAAGAAGCGGTTGCCGTCGGAGAAGATGCCTTCAGGAAAACTGGCTGCTCAGGCTGCCATATCCCCGAACTACCGTTAGACGAAGAAGGATGGGTATATACCGAGCCTAATCCATATAATCCGTCTGGCAATCTACAACCCGGTGATGCGCCTGTCTATAGCCTTGATCTGAACAGTAAAGAACTTGATGCACCTAGATTGAAGGAAAAAGACGGTGTCGTCATGGTGCCCGCATTTACAGATTTCAAATTACATGACATCACAAGCGGTCCAGATGACCCTAATCGTGAACCTATTAACCAGAACGCGCCGGGCGGATCAGAAGCCTTTTTTGCCGGCAACGCTCGCTTTCTAACACGCAAGCTCTGGGGCACTGCCAACGAACCGCCTTATTTCCACCATGGCAAGTACACAACCATGCGCCAAGCGATTGAAGCGCATCGCGGAGAAGCTATGGAAAGTTATCAGAATTGGACAGCCCTTAGCGACTATGAACGCGATTCCATCATCGAGTTTCTGAAAACCTTACAGGTTCTCCCTAAAGACACCAAACATCTGGTTGTGGATGAAACAGGCAAAAAGAAAAAATGGGAATATTCGGATGATTAATTAAATACCATAAAATACCTTCCCAAATTGCCGCGAACCGTTACTTGAATCAAACGATCAGTTCGCGGCATCTTTTTCATTATCACAATTTTCCCAAGGTACTGCCAAACTTTGCCTTTCCACTCCTTCCATACGCTCTAGCCAGTTCTTTTTACGGTGGAATGGCCTGGGTATTGCGAATCAACCCGTGCAACAAAATCATTTTTTTTCTGAATACAAAATAAAATCTTGCCAGGCGCCCATTTGGGGCACGGCTACAAGCCTCAAAAAATCCCTTTTCCAGATTGCATCTCAATATTTAAAATGCCGTTGCTTGGGTCGATACTGACGCCATTCCACGGTTAATTCTAATGCGTTAAATTTAGTTTGCTAAAATTGCAGCAGCGAATAGTTTTCATTTGACACTTTTTAGGCTTTTTCTATGTCCCTACAATCAACTAACCCAGCAACCGGTCAAACAATCCAAACTTTTTCCGCCTGGCAAGCCGAAGAGGTCAATGCCGTTTTGAACCTGATGGATTCCGCGCAAACCGGCTGGGCTCAACTCGATTTTGAACAACGATCAATCTACATGCGCAACTTGGCAAAAATTTTCCGCCAGCGCAGCGACGAATACGCCAACTTGATTACCGATGAAATGGGCAAGTTATTAACAGAGGCTCACGCGGAGATTGAAAAATGTGCAATTGGGTGCGAATACTACGCCAACCATGCCAAAGTATTTCTTGCTGACGAAGAAATTACATCAGACGCCACGCGTAGTTTTGTTGTCTACCAACCCCTGGGAACCTTGTTTTGCATCATGCCGTGGAATTTTCCTTTCTGGCAACTCATCCGCGCGGCGGCACCGGCCATGATGGCGGGTAACACTGTAGCATTAAAGCACGCTTCTAACGTTCCCCGTTGCGCCCTGGCACTGGAAGATGCTTTTCGTGAAGCCGGTTTTCCTGCCAATACGTTTCGCACCCTCATGATAACTGCAGCACAAGCTGAAGCGGTCATCGCCGATAAGCGTATCGCCGCAATCACCCTGACAGGGAGCTGCGACGCCGGTCGAAAAGTAGCCGCAGTTGCTGGCCAGCACTTAAAAAAATGTGTTCTTGAACTGGGCGGATCAGATCCCTTTATCGTACTTGACGACGCCGATATCGAGTTTACCGTTACGCAAGCGGTCACGGCCCGTTTTCAGAACATGGGTCAAAGTTGTATCGCCGCTAAACGCTTCATCCTGGTTGATGCAATCGCCGATATATTCGTGGAGCGTTTTAAAACGCGGGTCAATCAATTACGCATGGGCGATCCCAAGGCGGATTCTACCGGCATCGCACCCATGGCACGCATTGACCTGCGTGACGAACTGCATGCCCAAGTCGAACGCAGCCTAGAACTGGGCGCAGAACTTATAACGGGCGGATCAATTCTTGGAACGACAGGGGCTTATTACGCACCCACCATTCTAGACCAGGTACAGCCCGGCATGCCTGCCTTTGATGAAGAACTATTCGGTCCCGTTGCAGCAATAATCCGGGTAAAAGATGCGCAAGACGCCATCAAATTAGCCAACCAAACCCAATTCGGCCTGGGCGCAAGTGTGTGGACGAGTGATGTAGCAAGCGGCCAAGCAGTGGCGCGTAAAATTCACGCCGGCTGCACCTTTGTCAATGGCATCGTTAAAAGTGATCCACGCTTACCTTTTGGTGGCGTGAAAGAATCCGGGTACGGGCGTGAATTGTCGTATCATGGCATCCGTGAGTTTGTAAATACTAAAACGGTATGGGTTAGATAAAGCCTTATAATACAAATTCAGGTGCAACTATTCAGAACAACGCAGTAACTGTTCAGATTGCCCCTAAAATTCATCAGTTCAAAGCGCAAAATGTTTTTTTACACGTGACAATAAACATTTTGTAACGCCGAGATGGCTAATTTTAAGGGTAAGCTGAATAGTTACACTCAGGTTTGTTAGTTTCGCATACTTATGGACTCTAAATTTAATATTACCGGTTTTTTTATTTTATCGCTGGCTTGGCTAGGCTTTGCTTACCAGGTGGGAAGCTCAATTCCCGATAAGCAACTTTGGTTTGCCGTATTCTCCACCTTGTTATTCGGGTTGCCATTGTATCTTGCCGCAACTTACGCCGTTACCGTCCGAAAGATTCATTACGCAAACCAGTTTCGCAACCTGGGCATTTTGCACTGGTTTTTAACGCGCCGCCTGTTGGCCTATATTGGCTGGCTGCTCTGGTCTATCACATTTGCCTATTTTTTGCTACTTTACCTTGGCACTGCAAAAACGCTGGAATGGATTGCCTTTGCAATGACTATTCCGGTATTTGCCATAATCCATGCGATTTTTACGCCCATTACCACACAAGAATATAAGCCATATATAGCGGCACATAAAACACTAGTCTGGGCGCGCTGGACGACAGCCCTGGTAATGGCAATATTTTATGTTTTCCTGGTGAAATTTATTGGCGGAAAGCATCAGTACACATCGTTAACACACGCTATAGAAATGAGCGAAAAAGTAAATGGCGCCAGCAGCAGTATTTTAGTGCTGGAAACAACGCGATTACTGGGTGTTCTTGAGGGATTTAAAAACTATGTGCTCAGCAATCTGCACACACTAAATGATGCGCTTTATCTGCTGTTAATCTTTATCGGCAGTTTGATGATTTTTTATCATGTCGCACTTGCGCTTTCCAGCTTTATGTTATCAATTTCCGAATATCGCCGGATACTTGGGCCAATACAGGATTCAGACCAGCCTCCCCGCATACCACCCCGGTCGCTAGCCATTACATCAGCGTTTGTTACATTTTTTGTGCTGTTTATTTTTGTTCCAACAACGGCTTATATGGATGAATGGCTACACGCCAGTCCAAAAGTAGTCGAACATTTACGCAAGTCACAAAATCTTGCAATTGATACCGTAGAAATGGTCGAAAATGAATACTATAAGCCGGGCACCATTGCGCAAACAACGCAAGCTTATCTCGATATTGCGAGTGAATTGGACGCTTCCATCAATGAATTAATGGCAGCATCGGATATCGGTTTTCAGCGTATGGCTGCCAATGTCGATGATTATTTGGATTGGTACTACAGTCTGACTGGAGAATATACGCGCATAGCGGCCCTAGCGACAGGCGCACTTGAAAAACAAATGGTTGAGAAACTTGAAAGTTATCTCATGAAAGAAAACGCATTTGGCCCAATACAGCAATCCATTGACGACGCACTTGAAAAGAACCAACAATTACGCACTAGATACCTAGAAAGTGTTGACCAGATTTTAGATGAAAATCGTATCCAGCCTACCACCGCACAAGTAGAAATCTCTCAGCAATCCCCACTCGATGCATTGAAACAACCCCCTAGTCACAGTGTTATTGTCAATCTGGAAAACCGTTTACTACTTTCAGGAGGTGCGGGTGCTGCGGGTGCAGTTACCGGTGCGATCGCAGGAAAAGTAACGGCCAAAGTTGTCGGTAAGGGTGCTATCAAACTCGGCGCTCAGGCCTTGATTAAAGTGACTGCTGGCAAAGCGGTCGGCGCGTTGGGTGGCGCCGCTGCTGGCGCGGCAAGCGGTGCAGCAATTGGCTCTGTTATTCCCGGTGCCGGAACCGCCATCGGTGCGGCAGTAGGTGGCATCATAGGTGGAATTACGGTTGGGGTGTCGGTAGAGAAATTACTGCTAATGCTTGAGGAATCCTTTTCACGGGAAGAATTTAAGCGTGAAATCATGGAATCCATTGAAGAAGCACGGATAGAGTACAAGGAATCACTGCAAACTCGATAATGGTATTTAAGCGTTGATCGCATGTTTTTGTTTCGGAGAAAAGGAGTTTGACGGTCAGGATATTTAAGTATCCCCGATTTGCGACATCACTACATTAAACAAGTGATTCACCACCACGATTTCCCAGAACGGCAGTCCGCGCAACCTGCTTGCAAAAATGCGCATGCCTGACTCAGTTAATGGCAACCGATTGCAAACTGAATCGCACCAATTTTTATTTGTGAAATTATCCTGAATAGGGCAAGATCACAATATTTCCATACTACTTAGAGATTAAACCGCTTGTGATTTGTTATGAACACCCGCTTAATGAACGTGTCCGCATTCTTTTAAGACTCGAAGATCTATTTGATAAAATAGCATTCTTTTCAATTAAAGATACGGCTATTGAACATCATGCCGCGTTAATGGCACTGTTTGAAGTACTCGATATAACAAATCGCGCGGATATTAAATCTGATTTACTGCAAGAACTGGAAAGACAAAAACTAGCGCTGGAAACGTTACGCAACAATCCAAATATTTCTGAATCAGTACTGGATCAACTATTACAGGATATTAATGCGACTTTTCGCAACATGTTAAACATTCCCGGAAAAGTTGGTGAACATTTGCGAGAAAATGAATGGTTAATGAGTATCAAACAACGTGCCGGTATCCCTGGCGGAATAAGTGAATTTGATTTGCCTTCTTACCACTACTGGTTACACCTGGACCCAGACTCACGCTGCAAGGATTTTGATGAATGGCTAACACCATTTCTACCGATCCGTGACAGCTTTAGTATTTTGCTGCATTTGTTGCGGAGTAGCGGTAAAACTTCTAGTTATGTTGCTGACCAAGGGATATTCCAGCAAACCGGATCTGGTTATATAGCGCATCTACTCCGTTTAAAGGTTAACGAGGAATTGCATTGCGTCCCAGAAATCAGTGCAAACAAGTCTGCGATTAACATTCGATTCTTTCCTTCCGAGCCAAGACAAAAAATCAAAGTGGTTGAAAATGATATTGCTTTTGAATTAACATTCTGCCATTTATAACTACGCGTCAGCGCCTTTTTCCTAGGGGCGATCACAGTCAATTTTATCTAAAGGAACATGGTCCCAGTTAAGTGAGCGGTAATCAAAACCATTTTTAATCGTTGGCTTGACGATGTCAAAAAAAGGAGAAATATCGAAGTCGCGCGGCGTGTATAAACTGTGATGGCGAATCCGGTAAATCTCCGCATAGCAATCAGTATACATTGGATCGTCAGACCATTTACGCCTGACCTCTGGCAATATCGGATAATCTACAGACTGGAAAGCTTGCGCAATCAACGTAGAACAGATCGCGCGAGTTGGTTCTCCGCTACCAAGCTCCAACAAGCGTCGTCGGTACCGTATAGGAACAGGTGGCGTGGGAAGAAGATAACGCGCAAGATCAAAAATATTCATGAGATCATACTGATGACCAATGCGCCCAGTAACATATTCCACAACCCGCCTGCGATCATCATCGCTCAAACCCACAGCGCGACAAATCCGTGTATTCATTTGTGCGTAGTGTGCGATTGTCACTGCCCGCACACCTTCTTGCAAATCAGCCTCGACCAGTATTAATGGGAGCTGCCATGATTCACGAGGAGGAAGCGCATCACCAATATACATCGCAGCGTGGGACCAAGTTGATTGTGTAAGATACTTAATGGGTGCGCTCAGACGTGTGTTACCTTCGACCAGAAGAACATCAGCAGGCTGCAATACTTCGGTAAGTTGCTCCTGGGAAGCTAGTGGAACCTGGATATTTTGACGTACCGGTTTGGCCAAGAATTTTGCCAGCTTGTGGCCCGCGAATTCAGTTACCCAGCCCATCTGCCCCCCCATTAAAGGGATGATCGTCGTAAAATCGCACCTTCATCTGAAAACCACAAAAATTAAAACAGTACAATCCTTTTCATTCCTTATCCACATCAGACATCAGAAATTTAAGCAATTGGACAATTACAAAGGGAATTGCGCTCAACCCGGTTACTAAATAATGTTCAGACGTAAATTGATCGCCCTCGTCCATAATGATATAGCCAATAAAAATAATAATCGGAAATGCAATGGTAAGAATTTGCAGCAACCAGAATAATCGTTTCATTAATATATTACTCCTCTCTTAAACTAGAAATATTTATCAGAATATATGTTCCAATACTTTTGTCATATTGAATAGTAAAACAATCAATATCCGATTGATGGAAATAGTGTCGACTAAAAAGTGTGTTCGTTTCAATTTCAAAAAACAATTCTAATTTCTACTACATAACCCTGATACTAAGTTAAAATTGCAATAGAAGAAACGTTATTAGCACTAAAACGGATTGTTAATAGTAATGGAACCCATACTGATCGTCACCAATTTCCCCGAGAAAAAGCAAGCCATTGCTTTTGCCAAAAAAATTGTCGGTGATCGACTGGCGGCTTGCGTCAATATTCTAGGGTCCTGCACTTCGGTTTATAGCTGGCAAGGGAAAACGGAATCTGCCGATGAAATACCGGTTTTAATTAAAACGCAAAAACAACACTATACTAAGGTTGAACAAGCTATAACGGCAATGCACCCTTATGAACTACCCGAAGTCATTACTGTCTCACTTAGTGGTGGATTGCCCGCTTATTTACGGTGGATTAAAAATTCAACATTACCTTTTGATGACAATAAATAACACTCAGCAAGTTATGCGTTTAATACAATATTTACTACTTCTATTCTGCCTGGCCAGTGCCAATGTATCTGCGCAGCAGGGCGAGTCTTTTAGCCTATTTTCCAAACTGCAGGAAATGGGTATTAATCTTGGCCAGCAAAATCAGCAGGCGCTATTGCCGCCAGATGAAGCATTTAAGATGTCAATTGAGGTACGCGACGCAAATACGTTAATCGCAAATTTTGAACCGGCGAAAGACTATTATATGTATCGCGACAAAATTGCGTTTGAACCAAAAGATTCCGAAACTTTCATCGAAAAAATCTCCCTGCCACCAGGGAAGATGAAAGACGACCAAACGTTTGGCGCAACCGAAGTTTATTACAAACCTTTCCAGGCGGTCATTTCATTAAAACGTGAAATATCTGAAACCGAACAACCGTTAAGCCTTGCCGCGACTTACCAAGGCTGCAATGAACCCATTGGCGTGTGCTATGCGCCGATCAACAAAGACGTTGATTTAATTCTACCCGCTATGAAAGCCGCAGTCGATATGGTCGCCGGTGCGATTAGTAGCAATGCGCAAGCCGCTACCCCAGACGCTGCAGAAGAATTATTTCAAATCCGCCCCAGTGTGCCTGCTATTGAAACTGAATCCTATAAAATTGACCGGATGTTCGAAACGGGTGATTTCTGGTTAATTCTGACCGGCTTTTTTGGCATTGGCCTTTTACTTGCATTTACACCCTGTGTTTTCCCAATGTTTCCAATTCTGTCAGGAATCATTGCAGCCAGAGGAAAGCACCTCACCAGACGCCGTGGATTTATTTTAGCACTGGCCTATGTGCTTGGCATGGCGATTACTTATGCGATAGCAGGCGTGGCGGCTGGACTTTCTGGCGCCATGTTATCCGCCGCACTACAAAATGCCTGGGTTTTGGGGACATTCGCTTTAGTATTTATTTTGCTGGCCCTTTCCATGTTTGGTTTTTATGAATTGCAACTGCCAGGGTCACTCCAAAGCAAACTTTCTGAGGAAGCCGGGCATTTAAAAGGCGGACATTTAACCAGTGTATTTGGTATGGGGGCGCTGTCTGCCTTGATTGTCGGACCTTGCGTTGCCGCGCCACTTGCTGGCGCGCTTATTTATATCAGTCAAACACGGGATGTCGTTCTCGGTGGCTCAGCACTCTTTGTCATGGCCTTGGGCATGGGCGTTCCACTTTTGTTATTAGGTGCATCCGCTGGCGCACTGCT
>Ga0224496_10000776_pt1 | contig 21386 bp, 23 predicted proteins | sample SF_Jul11_sed_USG_2_FD_168127 | JGI IMG/M metagenome (GOLD analysis project Ga0224496, IMG submission 168127) | Sediment microbial communities from San Francisco Bay, California, United States - SF_Jul11_sed_USGS_8_1 | ecosystem: Environmental > Aquatic > Marine > Sediment | place: USA...
GGACAGCATAATGGTCTTCCCCGATCCGGTCGGGGCCACCGCCAGGGTGTTTCCGTGCTGGTGGAGCGCCCCCAGGGAGCGCTCCACCAACTCTTTTTGTCTGGGTCGCAGGATCATGGTTACTGCGCCCAGCTAGGCCGGCCACCGGTGGTGGCCTGGGCGGCAGGAGCCGGAGCGGGTGCCTGAACCGCTCCCATCACCGCCGCGTACTCCTTGTGGTCGGGAGCGATGGCCTGTTTGATGGCGTTTTTGTCGTCGCCCTTGGCATCCTTCTCCAAGTCGATCTTGGCGATGAACTCGATGCCATCCAGATCAGCCAGACCACCGATACGCCGGGCATTCTGGGACTGGGGACTGTCGTCGTTGGGGTGGACACCACGGGCGGAGTTCAGGATGCCCTTGATGAAGGCCCGGCCCATGTGGGCCCACTCCGGCCCCTTCGGGCTGTGCAGGCCGATCAGGGACCAAACCTTGCGGCGGGCATACGGCCCCTCCGTCACCACGAACTCGGCATTCAGGTACACGGAGCCGGTCTCGGCCTTACGGGTAGCGTAGCCGCCGGTCCAGCCCTCGTTCGGGTCGTCATGCCCGCCCGGGCGGATGGTCATCCGCACCTTGGCGATGGTGCCCTTCGGGATCAGGTCGTAGGATTGCTGGTCGTCGGCGTTGTTGAAATCATTCCAGGTGCTCATCGTTGGTATTCCTTATGCGGTGGGGTTGGTGGCGGGGCGGGAAAAGTCGAGGCGATCCGGGGCGGGACGCCCGGGGCTCTGAATCTTCTCCATCAGCTTTTGGAGGTTCGGTTCCTCAACCAGGTCGAGACGGCCGGAACGGTCCTTGGCGGGGTAGCCCCAGGGGTTCAACGTCTGGCAGACGAAGGCCCGATAGTTAGCGCCGTCATCGTCCTTGAGCTCGGCCAGAGTGATGACCTCGTCGACGATGCCCGGAAGCTCCAGTCCGGTTTTCGAGCCCTCAATCTGGAGGCTGAACACGCGGCGGTTGAAGTCGTCCAACTTCTCGTCGAGGATCCCAACGAACCAGATGTTCTTGTTGCGGGTATGCTGCAAGTGGGTGAGCCAGCCGATCATTTCCTGCCCCATGAGCCCGTAGGCCCCGCGCATGTCCGGCTTGCCGGTTTTTTCCGATACCGCCTGAGGCTGCCCTGTACACCATTGGAAACAGAGGCGACCGGCCACGGTGATGGAGTCGACGAAGACGGTTTCGTATTTGCCGAGAGCGGACGGGTCGCCGAAGCACTCACACACGGCGTCGTAGTGGGCCTGGCTGTAGGGCTGTTCGTCCCGTAGGGCCGGGTTAGGGCCACCGATGAACACGGCAAGATCCCGGCATTCCTGCCAGGTGCGCGGTCGAATGGTGTCGCCGGCCCAGCCGTCCACGGCGAGGTCGCCGGCTTCCAGGTCGAAGAACAACGTGCTTTCGGCCGGCAGGGTCCAGAGCTGGGACGTCTTGCCGATGCCGGACTTGCCGATCATGACGCCCTTCACGCCACGGCGTTCGGCCAGGCGCTGGTCGGCGCTGATGATGGGCAACACGCCCGGCGCCGACACGGGCTGCGGCAGGGCTTCAACGGTCTTTGTCATGGGTATTTCCTTCCTTCAATACGTTGGTCAAGTAGGTGGTTGGGGGCCGAAACCTCAGTTCCACTTCCGTTGGTGGGCCACGCGTCAGGTGGATACCCAGCTTGGTGTGTTTGAACAGGGGCCTTGGCGCGGTGGTCACGGTCGCCCACTCCGGATATTCCGCAGAAACTCATCGACTGCCGGATGCCGGTGCATCGACGGCTGGTCCGGCGACTCCTGGTCGGGCGGAGACTCCTCGCCCAGGCGGCGCAGCACCTGGGTGCGGATGGCGTCCAGGCTTCGCATCAGGCGCCAGACGAACTCGTCATCCATCGGGTGCGTGGCCGCCAGCCCACCAATGACCAGGGCCTCCTTCTCAAACAGGTCATTGACGAGCGTTCTGGTTTCGGACGCGCTGAACATCAGGTCCTCCTTTCGCGGGCTTGTGGTTCTCACAAACTGGAAAGGGGGTGCGCCGGGAAACTCGGGGACATCGCCCATCACGCCGAGCCATCATCAACGCGTCGCAGGGTGGCCTCCGCCCGCTGGCGCCGTTTTTTGGCGGCCTCGTAGCCCACACCAACGCGCCGCGCGTAATCGGCCACTGATTCACCGTAGATCCGCATGCCGATGAGGAGCAGAAAGTCCGTTTCGCCGAGGCGCCCGGCCTTGCGGTGTCCGTGTAGCTTCCGCAGCTCGGCCTCCCGGAGTTCCTCCAGGGCAATCCGGTCAAAGTCGATGCCGTGACCCACAGCCAGGACATGGATTTCGTCGTCCCATGGGCGCTCAGGCTGAGTTCGGTCCCAGGTCCGTCGGTATTCCTCGTGGAGGTCGTGGACGGTGTCGTTGAACACCTTCTGGACCAGGCGGACAGGGCGGCGATCCACATCGATCCGGCAAACCACTCGCAGGAAGGTCCAGAGGACGTTCTGCCAGAGCTCCTCCGGGTCGGGATCCCAGGTCCGCTTCTGCCGATGGATGGACGCGAGCCCCGGCCAGAAAATGACCATGAGGAGGGTTCGCCACCGCGCGTCGCCATCCGCCCTGTGGGCGCGGAAGATGGGGCGCAGGATGTCATCCTTATGGGGATCCCGCGATGTGCCCTCGCGCATGAATGCCAAGACCTCATCCCAGTTGCCAAAGCGGCGCAGGAAGGGCTCGCCCTCCTGCAGCCCCCGGAGCAGGTCCTGGTACCCTTCTCCTTGAATCTCCTTTTCAAGTTGTTCACGGTTTCGATCCCTTGAGGCATACGCCATGACGTCCGACCTTTCCGGCCGGGCGTTCAGCGCCTCCTACTGGCCAGTCAGGGCGTCGCGCGCCTCGTGGTGTTGAATTAGTTGGTTACAGTGGCTGCCGGGGAATCCCGGCAATCTCATTCAGCGTTCCGCAGCCCCGGCACACGCCGGTCGCCGGGAAACTCACGAGGTACTCGTGGCCCCGGCCGAACCGGATGTGGATCCGTCCGCCATTCAAGACACCGAGCAATTTTTCACAGCGTTCACAGCGCCATTCCTGTTTCACCGAACCTCCTTTCCGTGCCGTTCCGGCACAAAAAAACCCCCTGGGAGATGGAGTCCGGCGAGGAACTCTCCCAGGGGGCTATCAGCCGGTTGCCCGGTTGATGTCGTTAAGGAGTGACGGCCTCGCCGGACCTATCAGCCCTTAAGGTGCGGTTTGGCGAGGGAATATGGAGAGAGAAGGGAGGGAGAATCGAGGGAGGGATACTCGGCTATGCCTGGGTCGGGAGGATGAGGCACCAGGCAATGCCGTCCGGCGGGGCGAACTCGAATGCCGTCTGGCCCCGCTCGGTCGCCTTGCGGGTTTGGAAACAGCACCATTCATAGCGCCCCAGCTTGATGTCCACCTTGCGGCGCGCACTGTTGAAAAGGCTCCGGGCGGTTTCCGCGGACTTTCCGGTTCCCGTCTTGGTCCCGGTCGGACGCATGATCTTTCGGGATTCGATGTACTCCGCAATCATGGCGAATTCGCCAGCCGTCAGTTTCCCGGGTGGCATCGCCTTTCCATCGTGGTAACGCGTGGCGGCTCCAGTCACACCGTCGATGAACACGGCGAACTCCGGACTCCGGGCGACGAGTGCTTTGTACTCGTCCGCATCCATGGTGAACGCACTCTCGTGGGTAATCGCGCGGCAATAGGCGGCTTGCTCAGTCGGCGGAAAGGCTTCGCCACGCAGCTTCGCTCTGGTCTCATCGAGAGTCTTGTGGGGGGACTGGGCGGGGGCCAGCGCACCTTTTTCGTCCCATGCCAGCAGGTCAGCCAGCGTCAGGAAACACACGTTCCGCCTCTCCAGAAGCGCCTCGTCTGCTGAACGGAGTAGGTCGTGGGTTGGCGCAACCAGGACGAAGGGTCCATCGGTCACGGCCACCAGCTTTCCAATCACGTGTTGAAAGTCATCCGCAGTAATCTGGGTGGTCATGTAGACTGGTGCGCGGCTGTCAGGGTCGATGGCGAAGGCTCCGATCCGCCAAGTCATGGCCAAGCCGTCTACGGCACTCCACGCTGACTCCGCCCCGACGGCTGCAGCCGCGGCAGCACCGAGCGTTTTCCGGTCCACTTCGTAGGCCACGATGTCCGAACGTTTCAGCGGGGCGGTTTCACACCGCCTCGGCTGGCACCGGCACACCGCCACGATATCGTCCGGGGAATGGGTGACGACGGCGTGGGTGCACTCGCACTTCGGGGCCGACGGACACGGGACGGAAGTCGCCAGGTCCTGCCGGGGCCGGAACAGGGACTGGGCGATATCCCACTCCTCTCCCAGGTGCTCTTGCCACTCGGCCGGCACAGCGGCCAGCCCGGGCACGCGCTCAAGCGCCCGCCATAGCCGCGGCTTGTCCATGACCTTCCTGATTGGCGGCGCGGATAAAGCCGCGCTTGGTCAGCCACTCTTCCACGACAGAACTATCGCCATCTCGAGTGTAGTCGGCGATATTGGACGGCCGGATGGTGACAGTTCGCGGCGTCTTTGCATCGGTGAACTTCACCTGAAAGCTGGCCCGAATGATCCGGGCCTTCTCCGGCAGGGACTTTTCCCGTACGGAAAGCGCGGCAAACACGTCGTCGGCCTTGCGGATCTCCACTTCGTTCTGGTGTCCGCCCCAATAGAACCGGACCTCCTTCATCCTGGCCCACTCCATCCCTTCGATATCGGAACAGACCAAGGCCGCCTCCCCGTCTGTCCGCAGGGGCTCCAGGGTGTACTTGCTCTCCTTGGGAAAGAAGTTTTCACTGCCAAACAAGTGCAGGCCGAACATTGCCCGGTATAGCTCCTTTTCCCCTTTGGATCCGGCATTCATCCTCAGTTCGCCCAAAGCCGGGTTGTACACGAGCACGTCGTGCTTTTCCGGCCGGTAGAAGACGCTCTTCGACTCCCCCTCTTCGATGCTCCCTTCCCGCTTGTAGGGCTCCCCGTGGCGCACCAGAAACCAGATGCCGTCGGGCTTCGGGTAGGCGAACACCCGCGAGTCGCGCCCCCGCTTCTTCTGCTCGAACCAGTCATCCATGGCTTCGGCCAAGGCCTTGAGCTTTTCCCGGGAAGGCGTCTTGAACACCGGAACCGGCGACTGGTCGGTCTGGAAGTATTCGAACGACCGGCGCTTGGTCAGGTACTGCTCGGCATGCTTGCGCTCGAGCAACTCACGGTCCGCCAGCCACACCTGCACGGCCACGTCCGCCGGAGTGGGGTCGGGCTTGCCGTTCAGGTCGATGTCGTTCTGTTCCGCCTCGTGGAGGAGTTGATCCATCCCCTCCGGCGTGGCCATCTCGTCAATGAAATAGAGGGCGTCCACCAGATCCGACGGCGTGCTGGTATCGGGGGACATAAAGACCCCGGCGAGGTCCTTGTACGGCACACCATCAGCCGCGCCGGCGGGCGGCAACGTCACGCCCCGCTCGGCGAAGTAGTCGGAATAGGGTTCAAGCAGGGTGAGCAGGTGGTCGGGTCCGATGGCCTTGAGTTCATCCGGCCGGGAAAACCGTCTCAGGTTGTATATCGCCACAATATCCCCCTTCTGCTACAGAACTAATGAGTGGTTAAAAGTTTAGCACAATGGGGGTGTCCCCATTCCCGGACCTCCGCCCCCCTTTACCCGGTAAGCGACCAGATTGGCCACGTTCAAGGAACGGGATAAAGGAAGGACAATGTACGAAGCTGACGAACATCACTGCGACCACTGCGATGAAATGGATCCGGCGGCCCCCCCTCCCGTCCTGCTCTCGGTGCGCCAGTTCGCCGAGCGGCACCCGGCCTTCCCGGAGGCGACGCTGCGCGACTTCATCTACCACGCCGACGAGCGGTACAGCAGCCGGGGGATCGTCCCCGGCAACGGCCTGCTGCCCGCGATCTACCGGGTTGGCCGGAAGGTGCTCATCGACGAGGCCGGTTTCTTCGAGTGGCTGGGGCGGTTTCGGGGGCGGGGGGCCTGATTTCTGGTCCGACTGTCCGGTCGCTACGTACAGGACCAGAGCTCGGTGGCGACCAACCAGAACGTGACTACGGCTCCGACAATCTGAATGCCGAGGAGGACACCGAACACCGCACTGGCATCGTCCGCACCCTTCTCCATGGCCTTCCATGCAGACTCGAACTTCTTGGTAAACGATCCTCGGCAGGCCTCGAGACGCGCCCGCCTCACTTGAACAGCTTGACGCAACCTCCGGAGAAACCACCATGCGACGCCCAGCACCAGAGCCGGGGCCGCAGTAAGGAGAATCTTGGGCGCGACGCCGGTATTAGAAGGCAAGAGTTGGTAGTTGATGAGCACGATTGCGGCGTGGAGCAACAGCCCGTAGTGACTCGTCCGCCACTGCTGATTCTTGAAGAAAGCGAGGTCCTGCACGCTGACTTGATAAAGGAGGCGCAACTCCTCGTGTTCCCGGTCGGTCAGTTCCTCATTTCCCATTCCGCTTCTCCTTCAAGCAGTAGTGCCCATTGTAAGGGAGCGCCACAGGAAGAAGCAGGCTTCGTCGCTCCGGCCGGAGAGTTTCCGGGGGAGGGGGGGCTGAAATTTCAGACGTTGCCGGAACAGTGTGGGGGAAGAGTGGGAATTCGAGCCTTCGACAACACTTCTGTTTGACAACAAAACATATCTGTTATACCTTTCACGCGATGAAGAGCGCGGAGTTCAAACGCTGGCTGGCCAAGCAGGGAGCGAGCTTCCAGCCCGGAAAAGGCGGGCATCTCAAGGTCTTCCTGAACGACCGGCAGTCGGTGCTCCCGATGCACTCCACGGAGTTGAAGACCGGCACCGTGGAGGCAATCAAGAAGCAGCTCGGATTGAAGTGAGGTGACGCGATGTTCGAATACCCGGTAGACCTGACCCCCGCCGAAGAAGGCGGCTTCGTGGTGACCTTCCCGGAGGTCCCGGAGGCCATCACCCAGGGGGAAACCGAGGATGAGGCCCTTCTGGTCGCCAAGGACGCCTTGGCGACGGCGCTCTCCATGTACGTGGAGGACCGTCGTGATCTCCCCCGCCCCGGCCCCGCGAAGGGGCGCGCCCTGGTGTCCCCGGACGCCCTGGAGTGTGCGAAGCTCGGCATCTACGCCTCCATGCGCGAACAGGGGGTTTCCAAGGCGGAGCTCGCGCGCCGGCTCCACTGGCACATGCCCCAAGTGGATCGGTTGCTCGACCTGGACCATGCTTCCCGCTTCTCCCAGGTGGAGCAGGCCGCCGCCGTGCTGGGCAAGCGGCTGGTGTTGGCGCTCGAGCCGGCCGCCTGAGTTCGGCCCTCTTCCGAAAGGAGAGCGAAGATGAGCAAGGACAAACTGCCGCCCGTCCATCCGGGGGAGGTACTGAACCTGGACTTCCTGGAGCCCATGGGCATCACGCCGTACCGGCTGGCGAAGGACATCGGCGTCACCCCCTCGCGGATCCACGCCATCGTCCACGGTGAGCGTGCGATCACCGCCGAAACCGCCCTGAAGCTGGCCCGCTATTTCGGCGTGGACCCGGTCTCGTGGATGAACCTCCAGACCCGCTACGACCTGGACGTCGCCCAGGACGCCCTGGAGGACTCCCTCAAGGAGATCAGGCCGCTCGAACCGGTGGAGGCGTAGTGGGGCCACGCTACGCGACTTCATCTACCACGCCGACGAGCGGTACAGCAGCCGCGGGATCATCCCCGGCAACGGCCTGCTGCCGGCGATCTACCGGGTCGGCCGGAAGGTGCTCATCGACGAGGCCGGGTTCTTCGAGTGGCTGGAGCGGTTTCGGGGAAAGGAGGCCTGAACTTAGAACCAGGGGCCAGACTGTCGGGCAAATACGAGACTGGTACAGGCCGAGGCAAGGCTGAATGAAATTATCTATTATTTAACCGAGCCCGTCATTTACCCTCCTTTAGATAATTCAGGGCGGCGTTCATACTATCCAGAATCTCAATGTCATCTGGCTCTATCTGAAGTGCGCTCTTGTACGATTCTACCGCCTCAGAATACCTGCCCATTTCGACTAGGCAATTCCCTAGATTGAAGTGACTAATACAGTCGTCCGGTTTATGCTGTATGGCCGCTTGAAAGTCACTCACCGCCTTCTCATACTGCTTTTGCATTTGGTATATTGTCCCCCTGTTGCAATACGACTTATACGTAGTAGATACTTCAACATCTTTCGGAGCAGCATGTATCGCACTTGTGTAGTCGATAATAGCATCATCGTATTTTCCTATATAATAATTACAGAGACCTCTTTCATAGTAGGGTGAAGGCATATAACTGAATAGATCGATGGCTCTATCGAATTCCTTGATAGCATCGTGGTAATTTCCACTATGACTTTTCTCCAATCCAGCTTCGAGGAACTCGAGGGATTTCTCTTTATCATCCTCCGATAGACGCGCGGCCGACCTGCCTGCCATTTTGCGATCAATTTCTGGCATGTGCCGCTTAAAGTCATCAAGGGTCTTGCCTTGAGGGAAGGTGACCAATAGGGTGCCATTATCACTCATGAACTTTGCGAAAAATTTCTCTTGGTCAGGTTGCGTCGGAGCCAGCCAATCAATCTTTTTAGATTTTGCCGTGCCCACTTCCAGTAAAGAAAATGTAGACAGGCTTTTCGAGTCCGAAGTTACTATTAATTTGTAAATATTTTTTAGAATTATTTTATTTCTGTCAATGAATTCTTTCTTAATGGCTAAATTGATAAAGGTGTTTCGCCACTGTGCGGACGGATAACAGATTATTTCTACGGCTCTCTCATACATCATTTTGTACGAGTATATAGCGGAGTTCGAATAGGGGTGGCGTTCGTGCAGAAAGATGTCTTGCAAGCCACCAAGTAGCTGCGTCCATTTGGCAAGACGGTCAGATCCACCCATGCGATCCAGTTCCTCTTCTATAAAAGGATGTATACTGGAGAAGGTGCCGTTTCCTATCGCTTCTCTAGATGCAATTACACAAAGCGATGCCGCGCAAGGACCAGCTAATTCCCACTCGCTCACATATAACAGATCACCCTCTTCTGCCCGTGCTTCAGAGATCGTTACCTTCATTGTATCGGAGCAGTAGAAAACGGGGTATCCGTGAACGTGTGCTCGACCGTTTTCTGTGCATAGATTTTGGCTTGGATAGGAATACGTAGTGGCTAGGCCGAGATTCTCGCGTTTCTCGTCTATATTCTTTCGAATTCGATAGAATGAACTCCTTTGACCCAACATGGCCACCACAACTGGTGTATTGACGCAGGCGTCATAAACCAGATCCGCATTGAAATTATTTACAAATAGGTCTCCATATTTGGCATAGCAATGATTTGCTGTATCAAGGGCCATGTGCAATCCTATTCCTTTGGTGTACGGAGGTTTTCTGCCGCTCGTTTGGAGGCGAAAGCCCGAGGAACACCCGGAGTAATTGTGAATGGCCAATCTCTATATATCAAGTGCCGCGATGGCGTAGAATCAGGGCGTGAGGCGTGTGGTTTGCCATACGGGCGCAGTGACCAACTACTAGGTTGGGCGTGTCCTGACGCCGGCACCCCGAAATTTGGGACAATTTTGGGACAGTGCGGGAGAAAAAACCGCCGAAATGTCCCGAATCCGATCGCAATCGGAACACCTCAACTCCTTGAATTTTCTTCGGTATTTGTCGGCCTTCATCGGAAACGGACTGCCTTAAAATCCCCCGGAACGCAATTCCGTCCTGGTTCGCTTTCCGGCTCCGGCACCAAATTGACGAATACGATGCGTTCTCGTGGTCACCAACTGTTGTCGAGGTGAAATGCGGGTGAAGGGCGCATCAGTTCCAACCTGCCATCATCCACGAGTTCTAATTCCAACTCATTCGCCCCACCTGCCCACGCCTTCCGGGGTCAATTTGTCACAAAACCTGTGGGGCGGATTGACACAATCTGAAAACTCACCAAAGATTGGGGGGTGCAGAGTGCACCGGAAAGTGTCCTTTCACGCTTGAGGGATCGGGTCCGGTAGCGGACCCCCCCATTTTTCCATTGGAGCCCGCCGGCAATGAAGGATCAGCTAATCGCAAAGCTTGGCCGCCACGAGGCCACGATTGGTGTGGTGGGGCTTGGTTATGTCGGCTTGCCCCTGGTGCTGCGTTATGTGGAATCCGGGTATCGTGTTCTCGGCCTGGATGTGGATCCGAAAAAGCCACCACGGCTGTTGCAGGGCCAAAGCTACATCGAACACATCACCGCCACGCCTCTGAAGGCTGCCGCCGAAGATAGGCGCTTTGACGCCACCACCGATTTTTCCCGGGCGGGAGAATGCGACGCCATCATTCTGTGCGTCCCAACACCGCTCACCCGCCACCGGGAACCCGATATGTCCTACGTGATCGGCTCCGTCGAGGCCCTGGTGCCCCATTTACGGGCGGGGCAGGCGCTTTCCTTGGAAAGCACCACCTACCCAGGAACCACCCGCGATCATATTTTTCCGCGGGTGACCGCAGCCGGCTTCAGCCCGGGTGAAAACCTGTTCTTGATCTACTCGCCGGAACGCGAAGATCCGGCCAACCCGGATTTCACCACACGCACGATTCCGAAGGTGGTGGGCGGATTCACCCCTGCATGTCTGGAGGTGGGGGTTGCCCTGTACCAAGGGGTGATCGACCGGCTGGTTCCGGTGTCGTCCTGCGAGGTGGCTGAGATGACCAAGATTCTGGAAAACACCTACCGAGCGGTGAATATCGCGTTGGTCAACGAACTTAAACAGGTAACCGAGCGGATGGGGATCGACGTATTCGAGGTCATTCGCGCTTCGGCCACCAAACCCTTTGGCTTCACCCCGTTTTTTCCCGGGCCTGGGCTGGGGGGGCACTGCATTCCGATCGATCCCTTTTATCTCACCTGGAAAGCACGGGAATACGGGGTGGCCACCCGTTTTATCGAATTGGCCGGTGAGGTGAATACCGCAATGCCGGACTATGTGGTGCACAAGGTGGGTGAGGTGCTCAATCAGAGCGGAATGGCGTTGCGGGGATCCCGGGTGATGATCCTGGGGGTGGCCTACAAGAAAAACGTGGATGACGTGCGCGAAACCCCAGCAGCAGTCATTATTGAGCGCCTGACCGCCCTGGGTGCTGAAGTGTCCTACTCGGACCCCCATGTTCCAGTGTTTCCTCACACCCGGAAACACCAATTGGACCTGAAGAGTATCCCGCTTTCGAAGGAGTCGCTGAGCGCCGTTGACGTGGTGCTGCTGGTAACGGATCACGATCGGATCGATTGGGACCTGGTACGGAATCACGCCCCCCGGATTGTCGATCCGCGCGGGCGTTTTGTTCCGGATGGGAAAAAGGTCTTTCGCGCATGAAACAGGTTGCGGCAACAGCAAAGAGCCGGGTGGAACTCCCTCGAGGTGCCCGTTTTCTGGTGACTGGCGCCGCCGGATTCATCGGCTCGTCGCTGACGGAGGCATTGCTGGAATACGGCCATTTCGTGCGTGGTCTGGACAACCTGTCTACCGGAAAGCAGGCCAACGTGGACGAACTTTCCGAAATGGCCCAACAGGAGCAGATCAAGGGCCGTTTCGAGTTTCAGTTGGGAGACATTCGCGATCCCGTGGCGTGCGCCAAGGCAATGGAAGGCGTCGACTTTGTGCTGCATCAGGCGGCCCTGGGTTCCGTGCCGCGTTCCATCGAGGACCCGGCCACCAGCAACGCAGTAAACGTGGATGGGACCCTGAACGTGCTGGCTGCCGCCCGGGATGCCGGGGTAAAGCGCGTAGTGTATGCGAGTTCCTCCTCCGTTTATGGGGACCACCCGGCCCTGTGCAAGGTCGAGGACGATACCGGGCGTCCCATGTCGCCCTATGCGGTTACTAAGGCGGTCAACGAGTTGTATGCACACGTGTTTCAATCGGTTTACAAGCTTCCCGTTGTCGGCATGCGGTACTTCAACGTGTTCGGCAAGCGGCAGGATACGGAGTCGGCCTACGCGGCGGTCATCCCGTGCTTTGTGTCGGCGCTGCTGGCGGGGAAGCGGCCAGTGATTTTCGGCGACGGTGAGCAAACCCGCGATTTTACCTACGTTGGCAATGTGGTGCAGGCGAACCTGCGTGCCGTGGTCGCGCCGGAGTCCGCAACCGGTACCGCCTACAACGTCGGATGTGGCGAAACAACTACGGTAAACGCACTGTTCAAGCGTTTGCGGGCCCTGCTTGGGGAGCGGCGGCCGGAGGTGCTGGATATTGAGCCGGAATACCGCCCGGAGCGGGCGGGGGACGTGCGGCAGAGCTTGGCGGATATCGGTCGTGCGCAGCGGGCCCTTGGCTATCTGGTGGAGGATCACGTGGAGTCGGGGCTTGCGCGGGCCATCGACTGGTACCGGGACCACCTGTAAGAGGCCGCGATCCTTACGCATGGTCACGGTTCCGCGTCCCCGATTCGTCGCACTATTGACATTTACACGCATGATTCTATACTCCAACTATAGCTTGTTCGTCATAAATTTGACGATGTGCGCGCGACCTGCGGTGCAATGTGTGGATGGATGTGAGCGTGTGTATCAGACAGTCCGTTTATGGGCCATGTGTTGATTCCGAAAACCCCGCAAATTCCGCTCTGAAAATCCACAGATCGGCGGGGAGACTCCCCTCCTCCGAATACCGATGTCTTCTGCCGGCAAATCAGAGCCGGAAATGTATCCAGCGGGCCGTTGACTTCGCCTTCCACCTGACGGACACTCGTAATAGAAACATGGTGCGTGATGGGGAAACACGGCACCTCTGGCTTGCGCCAGGGGTGTGGCGGTGTGTGCCGTTTCCGTTGGATGGAAAGGCGGCGCCGGGGAAAGATGTGGTGGGAATGTGAGGGTCGAAGCGCTTTTTACGGCTTTTCGGGCCAGCATGTGGCAGGGCGCCACGGGGGCAACTCTATCCATTTTGCTGTTGGCCGGGTGCGCCATCACCCATATGGACAGTGATACCGCGCGCTACCTGGAGACCCTGCCCGGCAGGCAGGATACCGAACTGATGAGCAATTACCGCGTGGGCCCGGAGGATGTTCTGGAGATCCGCGTGTGGGGCGACGAGGCCCTTTCCAAGACCGTCATCGTGCGTCCGGACGGGCTGATTGGTTTGCCTTTGATCGGCGATGTGGCGGTGGCAGGCCGCAGTTCCGCTGAGATTGCACAACTGGTGGAAGCCAAGCTCAAAGAATACAAGGCGGTTCCCCGTGTGGACGTGTCCATTGCGGAGATCAACAGCTACCGGATCTACCTGCTGGGAGAGGTGGAGCGCCCGGGCATGGTGCAGGTGCGCAACTACACCACCGTGTTGCAGGGAATCGCCCTGGTGGGTGGTCCGACCCGTTTCGCCTCAAACGAAATTCTGGTGTTGCGCAAGGAAGGTGATGCAGGGGTGGAACGGGTGCTGTACCTGGACTACCGGGTGCTCATTTCCCGCAAGGCCAAACACAGGCCGTTTAATCTGGTGCTGCTGCCAGGGGACACGGTGATCGTGAAATAAGCCATGGTCAGGATACGCACATGGGTACTGCTTCTCCTTGTGGGGGCGGTGTGTGTGCCTGGCCCCTCGTTCGCTTTTCGGCACGTCAAACTAATCCCCGACGCTACCGGAACCAGTTCCTACGTGCTGGTGCAGACCAATGATACTGCCCAGGAAGTACTGGAGGACGTGCAGTCCTCCCAGGGGGCCGGGGCTTCCCTTTTATACGATACTGCCGGCGTGCACGTGGGCGTTCGCTACGACGTGCAGGCGGTGCAGTACGCACGGCATGACTTTCTCAACCGGACGGACAGGCAACTGGGGATCCTTTTGGATGCCCGGCGTCTCATGCAACGGTATACCCCTACCGGCAGGTTGACCTTTACCGCAACCGCCCGTTTCACTCCAGCATTGAGTCCGCTTGACACTGCGCAGGCCCAGCCATTCGACACCCCGGCGGAGCAGGAGCTTGGAACGGGCATGTCTGGCGATCCAGCGGATGAACTCACTCCAAACCTGGTCGCCGGCCTGCTTGCCAACCAGTATCTGCTGAACAACGTGGCGACCCGCGCCCCTGGGAGGGTCTATGTTTATGGGCTTGATTTTGGGAACGAAGCGGGAATCTCCGGTTGGTACGAAATGGGCTGGCTGGTATCTGACGCCCGCTACGAAAGCGACCTGCTGGCGGACCGGGCTCAATTCGACGGACATTTCCGCTACGTCCACCGACTGCTGAAGGGGGAGACGGGTCTCGAGCTTACCCATACCGGTTTCTTTCGGGGGGAGAGCACGGACCAGCGCATCTGGACCTTGGGAACTTTTTTGGCCAATACCCGCTACCGCTTCAGTTGGCGGGTGGGGGGTGGAAGCGCCTGGCGGGTTGAGGACGACCGGGGACGATTCAGCGGAAATGGTTCTCTGCGCGTTGGATATCGTTGGCGCCGCACGGAGTTGAAGGCCAGCTACCGTAGTGACATGGGCTTTCAGACCTTTGGCCAGATACGGCCGGAACGTGTTCAAAACATGTACTTCACCCTTGCCAACAAGCCGAACCGGCGCTGGGAGCGGGCAGTCTCCCTGAACAGGAAAGAGGCTGGTGGCGACAACTCCCACCGGATTCTTGCCAGTCAGGAGTATATGCACCGTAACGGGATGCGCGCCGGGCTGTACTACACGCGGGACGGGTTGCGTTGGACTAAGGACAGTGGTGAGCTCAGTAAACGCTCCGCAGACATCGTGACGTTCAAGATGACGTGGGAGATGTGACCACATAAAACCCGATTCCACCATCCGGGGACGGTGGGACTGGAAACCGGAAAGAAACCGATGGATATTTATATTCGCTATTTTCGAATCCTGCAACGCAACCGGCTTTGGGTGGGGATGATCTGGGCCGGGGTATTCGCCGGCGCCGTGCTGGTGGCGATGGTGCTGCCCAACATCTATCAGTCCACCACCATGATCCTGGTGGAGCGCCAGAAGGTGCCGGAGGCTTACGTGCGTACGACGGTAACCGAAAGCATGCAAGAGCGGCTGAAAACCATCACCCAGGAAATTCTCAGCCGTAATCAGATCCGCCAGATCATCCGCGATTATCAATTGCTCGACCGGCCTGTATTCGAAGAGCGTCTGATCACGCGAATGGACCTCTCCGACGAAGGTGTGGCCGCCCGGTTACTGAGGGGGATCGCCGGTATCCGCATCCGGGAAAGTGACCTGAGTGATGCGGCGCAACTGGAAATGGCAGTGGATGAATTCAAACAGCATGTCACGGTAAAAGTGGTTGGAAATCAGGCTTTTTCGGTTACTTACGAGGGGCAGGAGCCGGTTACAGTCATGCAGATCACCAACGATCTGGCCGGCATGTTTATCACCGAAAACCTGCGGGTGCGTGAGGCCCGCGCCGAAAGCACCACCGATTTTCTGGAGCACCAACTTGAGAAAGCCCGCGTTGCCCTGGAGGAACGGGAAAATGCGCGGCAGGCGTTCCGTACCGCCAACATGGGCAGTCTTCCGGAACAGATGGGCGCCAACCTGCACACCCTGGACCGTTTGCAGGCGGAATCCCAACGGGTGGAGAGCCGCCTCGGGGTGCTGGCCCAACAACGCTCGTTCATCCAGAGTCAGATTCTGGCCGACCATTTCAATCTGGCGGATCTCCCGGAGGAAACCCGGTTGATGTTGGCGCAACTCGATCCCCTCTCCCGGGAACTGGCAATTGCCGAGGAGCGTCTTGCAAACCTGCGCACCCGCTATACGGAGCGGCACCCTGAAATCATCCAACTCGAGAGCCAGGTGGATGAGTTGCGGGAGGCGGTTGCCCAGCGGAGGAAATCCGGGGATGGCGATGACCAGAACACCGGATTGCACCTGGCTCGGATCGACCGGGACGAGACCGAGTTGCTGAAAAAACGCGAGAATCTGGAGCAGGACATCATCATGTATCAGCAGCGGGTGGAGCGTACCCCCAAAGTGGAGCAGGAACTCCAAAAGCTCGAGCGTGATTACAAGATCATGCAGGCCAACTACCAGTCGTTGCTGGAAAAGAAAATGGATGCCCGCCTTGCGGAAAGCCTGGAGCGGCGCCAGCAGGGGGAGCAGTTCCGGGTAATCGATTCCGCCAACCTGCCAGTGGAGCCGGTGCGTCCCAATCGAAAAATCATTCTGTTGTTCGGGTTGTTCGCGGGGCTTGGCCTGGGGGGAGGGTGGTTCATTCTGCTCGACATGCTGCGCCCCACCTTTCAGAGCCCGGAGGACGTTACCGCACTGCTCGGTCTGCCGGTGCTGATGGCAACATCTCAAGTAAAGGAGTTTGACCGTGTCAAGTAGGGTGGATTTTGGTCATTCCGGTGAAGACGTTCAGCGCCCGAAAATCGCTGACCTGGGGCGCTGGCGCATGCCACGCAATCATCCGGAGGTGGAACAGTACCGGTCTCTATGCGCCCGCTTGCGGCAATTGACTGCGGAAAACGAAAAGGGAAAGGGTCGGGTGGTGGGGATTACCAGCGCGATGCCCGGAGAAGGGAAAACCACCACCGCCGTCAACCTTTCAGTCACCCTCGCGAGAGATTTTCACTGTCGGGTGCTGCTTCTGGAGGCGGATCTGAGGCAACCATCGATCCATGCCGCAATATGTCCAACGGGGGGACTAGTGGACCATATAACGAGACGCACTCCGCTGGAGGAAGTGCTGATTCATACTTCGCTGCCCCAGTTGAGTGTGTTGACCGCAGGTGCGCTGGACGGAGGCTCCTCCACGGAACATCTGGGAACCAGTTCCATTGACCCCGTGCTGGCAACGCTTCGGGAGTTTTTCGATTACGTCATTGTCGATTGTCCCCCGTTGTTGCCGGCGGCCGACATGGGGCTGATCAGTGAATGGCTGGACCAGATTCTGCTGGTGATCCGTGCCGGAATCACCAGCAGGGACACCGTAAGGCGCGCGGTGATTGGGACGGATCGAGCCAAGTTTTCCGGGGCGGTATTGAACGGTATGATCGGGACCGGGAAGGTGTTTGGATACGATTACTAAATTGGGAGTTCGGGGGGGCTTCGAGATGCATTACGTTTCAGACCATTATCTGAGTGCAAACCGGATGGCGTTGGTGATGGCGGACATCGCCACAATTGCCGCATCAACCTGTTTCGCAGTATGGGCGCGCCTGGGTCACCCGCCCGCCTACACCCTGTCCGCCGAAGGCTTTCTTTATCCGGTGAGCGTGATCGTGGCGGTTCACATGCTGGTGCTCAGCGCCCACAACCTGTATGCGAATGGCTTGCAGCTTCGGGTGGCGATGTCTCGGCTCATGTTGCAGTTGATGCAGTCGGTAATTGTTGCCTCCTGCATTCTGTGGGGGCTTTATTACCTGATTCCACAACTGTGGGTGGGCCGCGGTGTATTTTTGATCAACATGCTTGTGTTGCCGCCGTTTCTGGCCGTGGTGCGCATGATGTGCTGGTGGTTGGGAATTGTTGAGGCGCAGGGGCGGCGTGTGCTGGTTATTGGCGAGCCAGGCGAGGTGCGCGAGGTTTGGGAGCGCATGGAGGGCATTAGCGATTTCCCGTTGATCGGGGCGGTAATTCCAGATGGCGAGAGCATGGCCGAGGCGGGAGTGCCAGTGCTGGGAACCATGCAGCAACTAAAGGATCTGGTCCGGAAACACCATATTCACGACGTGGTGGTAGCACTGAAGGAACGACGCGGGCGTCTGCCCTTGCAGGACCTTCTGGTGCTCAAAATGCTCGGAGTTCAGGTGGACACCAAGGACAGCTTCCTGGAACGGGCGATCGGACGATTGCCTGTGACCGGCCTGACACCGAGTGCCCTCGTGTTTGCAGACGGTTTCAAGAACCTCACCATCTATGCGCGCATCAAGATCGTGCCCGACATGGTGGTCGCGGGCATCCTGCTGGTGGTGCTTTCGCCGCTGCTGGGCCTGATAGGACTGCTGGTGTGGCTGGATTCTCCCGGGCCGGTGCTCTACCGTCAGACCCGCGTTGGGTACGCCGGGGAGTTGTTCGAGATCCTCAAATTTCGCACCATGCGCGTGGATGCCGAGACCAATGGTGGGGCTCGCTTCGCCTCGGTGGGAGACACCCGTGTGACGAGGCTGGGCCGCTTTCTACGGCGCAGCCGGCTAGATGAATTGCCGCAGTTGGTTAATGTGCTAAGGGGGCAGATGGCTTTCGTTGGTCCTCGCCCGGAGCGCCCGGAGTTTGTGGAACAGTTGCAGGAGAAGATCCCCTTCTTCTATCTGCGCACAATGGTGCGGCCGGGTCTTACCGGCTGGGCCCAGGTGCGCTACCCGTATGGCGTTACGGTGACTGAACACCGGGAAAAGCTGGAACACGACCTGTTTTACATCAAGAACATGTCGCTGACCCTTGATGCGCTGATCGTGGCCGAAACCAGCCGGGTGGTTCTTTTTGGCAAGGGGGCACACTAGAGGCGCCGCGATGCTGCAAGCTCACATGAGTAATATCCGGCTCAAGGTGTTGGACGGGGTCGCCGCCGCCATGTACTGGGCGAAGGTATGGCAGCCGTATTTTCGAATGCGCCGTGCTGCGGGAAAAGGGGCACTGATCCTTACCTTTCACCGGTTGGTGGATGATGACAGCCACTACCTGTTCAAGGCGCATTCCGTGCAGACCCACGTTCGCATGTTTGAGCAAATCCTGGCGGATATCAGCCGACACTACCGGGTGATGGATCTGAATACCCTGGTGGATTACCTTTGTGAAGGCAGGCCGTTTGAGCGTGACAGCATAACGGTGGTGTTCGATGACGGGTACGAGGACAATTTTCGTCTGGGAATGCCGTTGTGCACGCGCTATGGAGTGCCCGCCGCTTTATACGTGGCAACCGGCTGTGTCGCCACGGATGGAGGCAGCCACGGGGCGTTGTGGAACGACCGCCTGGAACAGGCCCTGCTGGGCACCTGTTACACCGCGCTGAATCCGGGGGATTTGGGTATTGAAGGGCATCCTTCCCTTAATCTGAAGCACCGACCGGACCTGCTGCAGGCCAATGTAATCCTGGGCCGCGCCGCAAAAGCGCTGGCCCCGGTAGAGCGTAACGATCTGCTTACCCGGCTGGAGAAGCTGTTGGCAATTGACCCCGCCACCTATCGGCGCGTCATGCTTACGTGGGACGAGGTGCGTGGGCTGGCCAGGGCCGGATGGGAAATCGGCTCGCATGGGATCAGCCACACCATCATGACGCGCTTGCCCTTCGCCGATGCTTGTGACGAATTGCGGGAAAGCAAACGGCAGATTGAGGAGCAAATCAACCGACCGGTACGGCACTTTGCATTTCCCAACGGCAATGCGGAGGATTTCAGCGAGCAACTGGCTACCGCTTGTCAGGAGGCGGGCTATCGGAGCGTTGCCAGCTGCGTAACCGGTTTGAATATGCCCGGAGCCAACCCGTTGAGCCTGCGGCGGATGGGAATCACCCGCTCCGTGCCGCGCACTTTGCTGGCTATGGAACGTCATTTCATGGCTGCCGCATGATCCCCCATGGAGTCAACAACCGGCCGTTACGGCTGCTAATTTTGATCGACACCAACGTGGGAGGAAAGGGTGGAGCCGAGCAGCATCTGCAGCACTTGTGTGGCGCGCTCGATGCCCACGGTTGCACTGCGCACGTGCTACAACTGGGAAATCGGGTGCCATGCGCGGAAGGGCGCATCGGGATGACCACATTCAGTCACCTTCCCACCGGGCGCCTGTGGTCTTTGCACGGAATACGGCGCATTTTCCAAGTTCACCGCCTAATTCGTCGTGAACGGTACGATGCGGTCCTGTCCTATTTCGAGTCTGCCGATTTGATTGCCACCATCGCGGGAATGCTGTCCGGGGTTTCCGCCCGGGTTTCCAGCCGACGGGATACCGGGTTTCGATACGGCCCTGGCATGCGCCTGGCCTATCGAGTGATCAATCCGCGGTTCCGGTCGATCATCGCCGTATCGGACGCGGTGATGGACTCCCTGCGCGAACAGGGGATCCCCGACAGCCGGATTCATCGGATCCACAACGGCGTGGATCCGGTCCGCTTTGACGGTGAGAAGGACTCAGGGCTGCGGGTTGAACTGGGGATCGAGACCGGCGAACCGGTAATCGTGATGGTAGCCAATCTCAACCCGGTCAAAGACCACGCTACGGCGCTGGCCGCCATAGACGCTCTACATCGTTCCGGGTGTCACCCTCATCTGGTGGTAGCGGGCGAGGGGCCATTGCGGGAAAGACTGAAAGAAAAAGCGCGGCAGCTTGGGTTGGAAAAATGGACCCACTTCATTGGCCGTCGGGACGATGTTTCGCCGGTGTTGAAAGCGGGTGATCTGTTTCTGCTGTGCAGCCACACCGAGGGGCTGTCCAACGCGGTACTGGAGGCGATGGCGGCCCGTATGCCGGTGGTGGCCACTCGCGTCGGCGGCAACCCGGAAGTGGTGGTGGATGGCGAAACCGGGTTTCTGGTGGCGGCGGGAGATACGGAGGGGATCGCCGGTGCGCTGGAAAAACTGATCCATGATCCGGTGCTTCGGGAAAAAATGGGTCTGGCCGGATGGCGGCGTGTGGTGGAAGAGTTTTCCCTGGACCGGATGGTCCGGGCTTATGTTGGGGTGATGTGTGATGCGACCAGGCGGAGCGTATGACTGCCCGTCTAATGCCGGAGCAACTTCCGCCGAATCGCAGTCAGGCGCTCGCGGGTTATCTGATACGCCGGGTTCGGGTCGCTCGCGTCCCAGTAGGCGAACGAGCGGCACTTCAGAAGGGAATACAACCATTCCAAGAAAGACAGCCTGCGCTGTTTGCGAACCTCCCGGAAGGTATTAAAATCCGTCCAAAAATTCACCCACAACCTATGCCGCAAGCGGGGAATGAGCGGCAGGTTTCCCATTGGCTCCCCGATCAACTCCCGGTAAGCAAGCAGTGGCAGATTCAGGCCGCAATCCTGAAGGTGCCCCACCGACACGAACGGCCGCGCATTGAAATCGATCAGATAAAATGTTCCGGTCGCACGGTCCCGCAGCCACTCGATATCGAAAATTCCGTGGTAGCGCACCACGTTCAGCAATTGACACGTCTGGGAAAACAGCACCTCTTGATCCGCTTCTTTGAGGGCGGCCGGGATCTCTCCATAGGTGGTGGTGCCCCGGTTCGGCGGATTCTGGCGCAGGCATGTGCGGGTGGCCAGCACCGTTGGCTGCCCATCCTCTGCGCACATTCCGTAACAGTCAAATACGTGTCCGTCCCCTCCCTCAATGAGCCGCTGCACGATCAACTCCGCGGAGCCGTTGCGGTCCACATAGTCGAGAAGTTCCGCGGAAGTATCGAAAATCCTGTTTTTCATCCCCAGAGCGCATCCGGGAACCGCCTCGTAGTAGGGCT
>Ga0224496_10000780_pt1 | contig 21309 bp, 20 predicted proteins | sample SF_Jul11_sed_USG_2_FD_168127 | JGI IMG/M metagenome (GOLD analysis project Ga0224496, IMG submission 168127) | Sediment microbial communities from San Francisco Bay, California, United States - SF_Jul11_sed_USGS_8_1 | ecosystem: Environmental > Aquatic > Marine > Sediment | place: USA...
GCCCAACACACTTGATTCTAGATTTATCTCAAGTCTCATTTATTGACTGTGCAGCGGTAGGAATTTTAGTACGAGCCAAACAAGATCTCGCCGACGCACAGATTACACTCTCTCTCCGAACGGCCCCGGGCCGCGTATTCGATGTTCTAAAGCTTCTCAATGTCGACAAAATGCTCCCTGTGGCCATCCCAACCCAAACGGCCTAAGATTTCGCCTGAAATCCCTGCCATTTTTTACCTCACAAGTTTTTCCAAATTTTATTGGGAATAACGGAGTCTGCCCCTGGCAATACCACGAGCATGTGGACAACAAGTGAGGAATATGTTGTCGAACTAAACTACTCCGATTTTTTGATGAAGGACTTGGATGAGGACTGATACCAGATGAGAAAAATGTCTCATGCTCATCCTGTTTGCTAGCTGCGTCTGGGGTTACGCATTATGTTCCGTGGCATTTTTTGTATTTTTTGCCGCTTCCACAGGGGCAGGGGTCGTTGCGGCCGACTTTGTCTTCGGTTCGTTGGACGGGTTGCTTGGCAGCGGCCGCCGCTTCTCCACGGTTGAGGCTAATTTGTGGAGGACGAGGCGCCGCGACTTCTTCTGGAGGACGTTCCCCACGCACCAATTGAAACTTAAAGAGGCGCTCCAGAGTATCGCCTTTGATGCGATCCATCATTCCGGCAAACATGTCATAGCCTTCCCGCTTATATTCAGCTAGCGGATCTTTTTGGCCATACCCGCGCAAGCCAATCCCGTCTTTCAATTGATCCATCCCCCACAGATGATCTTTCCATTGTTGATCGATCATCTGTAATAAAATGGTCCGCTCAATATAATGAATGAGTTCGTCGCTCGCGCCATGCTCATTCACCAAATTGTGCACTTTGTCACGATAGGCTTGCTTGAGTTTTGCGGGGAGGTCTTCTTTGAGGGCATCACGCCCCAATTCCTTTAAGTCATCGACCTTGAGCGTCTCAATGCCAAATTGCCCGTGAACCGACTCAACGAGGCCGGCAAAATCCCATTCCTCGGAATATTGCTCCTCAGGGCAGTAAGTCTCCACCAGGCCCTCGCCAATCCCGTCCAGCATATCCATCACTTCTTCGCGAACATCCGTGGCTTTCAGCACGCTTTGTCGATGCTTATAGATGACCTCGCGTTGCTTATTCATCACATCGTCATATTCCAGAAGATGTTTACGAATTTCAAAATTATGTCCTTCGACTTTCTTCTGCGCATTTTCAATCGACTTGGTGACCATCCGATGCTCGATAGGAATGCCTTCTTCCATGCCTAATTTCAGCATGAGGTTGGACACGCGCTCCGACGCAAAAATGCGTAACAAGTCATCTTCTAACGACAAGAAAAATCGCGAAGATCCTGGATCCCCTTGTCGACCCGCCCGGCCTCGCAATTGATTATCAATGCGCCGGCTTTCATGACGTTCGGTCCCGACAATATGCAAACCACCCGCCGACAGGACTTCAACCTTATTCGCTTCACAGGTCGTTTTAATTTTCTCGAATTCCCTGGCAAGATCTTCTTCGCTCAACTCCTCACCCTTATAGATGAATTGCTGTTTGAAGAGCGCTTCGAAGCTGCCCCCTAATAAAATATCGGTTCCTCGACCCGCCATATTCGTGGCAATCGTGACCGCCCCCTTCTGCCCGGCTTGCGCGATAATTTCGGCTTCTTTTTCGTGGAACTTGGCATTCAACACATTGTGCTTGACGCCGCGTTTATTCAGGAGAGCCGACAGTCGTTCTGATTTTTCAATGGATACCGTCCCGATTAATGTGGGTTGGCCTTTTTCATGATGTTCTTTAATATCATCTGCGATCGCTTCAAATTTCTCTTTTTCCGTGCGGTACACCACATCAGGATGATCGATCCGAACCATGGAACGATTGGTGGGAATGACATTGACTTCCAGATTATAGATCTTGGCAAACTCTGCCGCTTCCGTGTCGGCCGTCCCGGTCATGCCCCCGAGCTTTTTATACATTCGGAAATAATTCTGGAAGGTGACCGACGCCAAGGTCTGATTTTCATTCGCGATCTTGACCCCTTCCTTGGCCTCCACCGCTTGATGCAGCCCATCACTCCAGCGACGCCCTGGCATCATCCGCCCGGTAAACTCATCGACGATGACCACCTCACCGTCCTTCACGACATATTCCACATCTCGTTTATACAGAGCATGGGCCTGCAAGGCTTTGACCACATGATGCACCAAACTTAGATGTTTCAAATCATAGAGATTGTCGACCCCGAGTAATTTTTCGACTTTGACATTGCCTTCATCCGTCAACGACACGGTTTTCGTTTTTTCTTCAATCGTAAAGTCCTCGTCCCGTGTCAGCTTGGGAATAATGTGGTCGATTTGATAATACAGGTCGGTACTTTGTTCAGTCGGGCCGGAGATAATCAACGGGGTTCGAGCTTCGTCGATGAGAATGCTATCCACTTCATCCACGATGGCATAATTAGGCTCTCGCTGAACGCCCTGTTCGGCACTCGTGACGATGAGATTATCCCGCAGATAATCAAACCCAAATTCATTGTTCGTCCCATAGGTAATATCTGCACCATACGCCTCTTGCCGAGAACAGGGACGGAGAAATTGCAGCCGTTTATCAGACGCATCGTATGTCGGATCAAACTGAAACGAGGCTTCGTGCTGAATGATCCCGACGGACAGCCCTAGACTATGATAAAGCGGCCCCATCCATTGCGCGTCCCGCTTGGCCAAATAATCGTTCACTGTCACCAAATGCGCCCCTTTTCCATCCAGGGCATTCAGATAAATGGGCAGAGTCGCAACCAGGGTTTTGCCTTCCCCCGTCCGCATTTCCGCAATGCGGCCCTGATGCAAGACCATGCCGCCAAGCAATTGTACGTCAAAGTGCCGCATTCCCAATTTTCGCTTGGACATTTCCCGACACACGGCAAAGGCTTCAGGAAGAATATCGTCGAGCGTTTCTCCGGCTTCCAACCGCTTCTTAAAGTCTGCCGTCTTCTCCGCCAAACCCTCATCAGATAACGATTGAAGCGAGGCTTCGCACGCATTCGCTTTGTCAACTTGGGGCTTGAGCCGCTTGAGCTCTCGATCATTGTTACTGCCAAACAGAATATTCAGAAGACGTACAAACATAGGCCTACGCTACCTTGAAATAAGAAAATAGATGTGGGGTGACCCAATAAAGAGATAGGAATTGTTGGCTGGAAAGCCTTCTGCTCTCTTGAATGTCCTTAGTATACCGAAATATCGATGGGAATCAACTCGAAAGACTCAACATTATCAGGAAATCCCAGCCTCTAGAGCGGCAAAGTTCCTTTCCATCTCACCCGCTATAACTTGACAGGATATTGACGAGTTTCATACGATTTTTTCCCTAGATTCTTGAATTTTTCTTGAGGCCGCTCTTCTGATACGTCACCATGCAACGATTGATCAAACCATTCGCCCTCTCACTCAGCTTCGCGCTCCTCCTCATCATGGGCACGATGCAGCTCAATGTCGGCTCGCATACTGTTGAACATCAACACCATTCAGCCCAAACCCATACCACAGGTATGTGCGCTTGGATGTGCGCAGCGGCACAAAGCATAACCTCGGACTCTCATGTCTATTCCTTCCGACTTTCCCTACTAGACATTCTTCAGACCTTCCCGATTTCTTCTCATATCACTCTTCCCCAAACCTTTCTTCCGTCTCGTGCTCCTCCCTACTAAGCCTGTTCTTCAGTTCATCGATCCCTCCGAGCATTCAATCTCTTAATTTTTATTGGATGAGTCGAGGCTAATGTGCCGTAGGGATGAGAATTCTTTTGATGGTCCACATCATCTAGAACCCTGAAATGGAGTCGGCTCCCGAGAAGCAAGGAGATTCCGTGATACGAAAACCATTAGCCAAACTCAGCATATATCTCACCACGACATTTCTCTGCTTGGGAATGGGATTGTCGGCATCATGGGGCATGGCGAGTCGTCCGCCTCTTCTGGGGAGCCCGGCCCCCTCGTTTCAACTCACAAACCTGGCCGGCGAGAACGGTTCGCTGGACCAATACCGAGGAAAAGTCGTGTTGCTTAATTTCTGGGCGACCTGGTGCAAACCATGTACAAAAGAAATGCCGGCCATGCAAACAGCCTATGATGCCTTACGCGATCAAGGCTTTGTGGTATTAGCCATCAACGAATTGGAAGACGTCCCCAAAGTTCGTGAGCATATTGCCGAACACCGCCATACGTTTGAAGTACTGCTTGACCCGGATAATCATGTGGCCAATCAATATGGAGTCGTCGGTCTGCCCGTCAGTATTTTTATTGACAAAACCGGACATGTCCGAAAGATCGTCAAAGGTGGGTTACTGACGGAAGAATCCATCACCGAAACCGTCCGGCCATTGCTTCAAGAATCAACCGTTTCCAGAAAATAGCCAACTGCTGTGAATCGCCCGATCACCCATCGTATCGCCGTTGCCCTAGCAGGCATGCTTTTAGGAATGAGTGTGTGGCTCCCGTTCCAAATGATGGGGCATGCCAAGATACACCATACCCATCATCAAGCCGCCACACATGCCTCCCCTTTCTGCACGTTATTGTGCAGTGCCGGGCAAATGGCGCAGATCACAGACCCGACTCCACACTTTGGTCAACCCTACCTCTATCATCTCGAATTCTCTACCTTCACGTCCCATCTCACAGTCGCCGTTTCCCCGCTCCTGGCCCGAGGCCCCCCGTCACATTTTCCGTCATCCGTCATCATCTAACGTCATTGAAATTTTGTGCGCCTTCTCGTGGTCCTTTTCTGGGTTGACGAATTGTCTCGCGGCGCCTCGATTATTTATCTGCTTACTCAAAGGAATATCGTTCATGAACATCCCATTGGTTAAGAAAATTTCTGGTCTCATTTTTCTTTCATTTTTCAGCCTTACTCTCATTCTTACGCCTGCTCAGGCCAGTTGCGGATCAGCTTCGTGTTTTCTGAACATCGGCAATCAACCCAGCATCCAGCCCACCGGCACCTTACGCACAGACCTTTCTTATAGCTATATCCCTCAAAAGGGGCCACAAGGACGAGTAGCAGCCGTCAATCTCAAGACGCAGGAGCAAATCTTAGACGAACATGAAGAAATTTCTACCATTAACCAACAACTTCAAATGAATCTTAATTATGGCGTCACCGATAATTTCACCCTTCAACTCACGGTACCGGTCATTTTCCGTGAGCACGATCATCGCGTTGAAGTTGGCATTGAGCCCGATACCGGAGGGCATCATGATGGAGAAGGGACATTTGAAAACTTCGATACGAACGGGCTGGGGGACATTCGGCTCATGGCTAAATATGGCATCTTGCCTTCTCTTCGAAGCATGGTCGTCATTGGCGCAGGGGTAGAATTTCCAACAGGGCAATTTGAAGCACAAACTGGGGGGCATGGCACCAATGTGGTGGAAGAACCCACCTTACAAGCAGGGCGTGGGGATTATGGCGTCCTGGGTCATGTGTACCAAGCCTATGAACTCATACCTCACACGCTCAATCAGTTTCTTTCCTACACATACCGCCACACCTTCAGGAATAAATTCGGCTACCAGTTCGGGGATACCCATGTCGTGTCAGGTGGGTTGATCTACAATATCACCCCTCGCATCGCTTTTTCCGGACAGCTCAATTATATTTACAATGTGCGGGATACGTTCCGTAGCACCCTCTCCCAGGCGGGAGGAATCGGGCCAGGGCTTGCGAGCGAAACTGACGTGGATACCAATCTAAGCCGACGCTCCGTTAATAATACCGGTTCAACCAATCTTCTTTTTACCCCAGGTATTACGTTGAACTTCGATGACTCAACAAGTTGGTACTTCTACACGCAGGTACCATTGGTCCAAGATTTCAATGGCGGGCTGGAACAGGGCGTGAGCTTCCTGACAGGATTCGTCAAATTTTTTAACATCAACAGCAACACCTAAACAGCCCTCTGCGACTAATCCATGCCAACGACAATACCCTTTGGTCTGTGGCCACTTCGATCCCCATGCACCGGCTTCTTTTTTGGGTGCATGGGGATTATCCTCTTGATCCCTCTCTCAACCAGCTGGGGGATGGCACCACTCGAAGAAGAAATTGAAACATTGGACACCATTGAAATTACGGGGACCGTCATCGAGCAACAGGAAAGAACTCTCGATTTCCCTCTTCCCCACATTCAACCTGTTGCCCATCTTAATCCAAGGAAGAACCTGCCCCTTCCTACGCGACAACTTCACAAATCCATCCCAACTCCTTCACGCATCCTTCTCGATCACACGGCCCAAACCGGCAATCTTCATACACCGGTCAAGCCGCTGAAGGCCGAACGTCCCCTCTACCCCAGACGAGCTCGGGAACAGGGTTGGCAAGGACGCGTCATCGTCCATTTGAAGGTTTTGGCGAACGGGACGGTGGAATCAGCCACCATTCAAAAAAGTTCCGGGCATCAATTATTGGATGACAACGCCGTCAAGTCTGCGAGACAATGGACATTTGAACCGGCTAAAAATGGGGGGTTCCCTGTAGCCACAGCGGTCAATATTCCCATCCAGTTTGATCTGGTAGAGTAAAGACAGCCCGACACACTCTAAAGGACGGACAGATGTTTTCCATCCAACGCACTCACCTTTTGATCGTGTGTGCATTCATCTTCATTCTGGGTCCCAAGCCTTGCAGTTTTGCTGGGGAAGCCCAAGACCTCTTCGCCCAAGCCTACACCGCCTATCAACACAAGCAATGGAGTTCCGCTCAAGCGCCCTTGGAGCATGCGATCACGCTTTACCCCAGCTATGCCGAAGCGTATCACCTTCTTGGCTTAGTCTTGGGGCAACTCAACCAACCGGAGCATGCCATTGCTGCGCTGCAACAAGCGGTCAAGGCCTACCCTTCATTTGCGCAGGCGTACCTGGATTTAGGATTTGCCTTTCAAGACCACGGAGACCTTGAACAAGCCGAACAGGCTTTTCAACAAGCATCCACCCTCTACCCGAATTACCTAGAAAGCTGGACCGCCCTCGCGGCGCTTTTTGATCAACGTCGAGAAGCGCCAAAGGCCATAGAGGCCCATCAAAAGGTCTTAGAATTGGACCCCCATCACGCTGAGGCTCTCTACGGTCTGGCCTTTTGGTACATGCAGCAAGGGCATCCCGAACTGGCACAGCCCTATGTCGAACAATTAACGGCTCAGAACCCAACACATATTAATGGGTGGTTGATGACGGGTTCGTTAGCGCAACACACAAACCAGACGGAAAAAGCCATCAAGGCCTATCAGCACGTCGTGACGCTTCAACACCAACTAGTTGCCCCATACTTCAATCTTGGAATTTTGTATCAACAACAAAAACAATACACAAAATCGGCCGAGGCTTTTGAGAATGTTCTCCGCCTGGATCAAGACAACCCGGAAGCCCATATCAACTTAGGAGTCGTCTATACGGCTCTGGAAAAATTGAAGCCGGCGGAAGAACAGTACCAGGCCGCCTTAGCTCTCAATCCTCGTTTGTCAGAAGCCCATTACAACCTGGGACTCCTTTATGAATTCCATCATAATGCGCCTGAAAAAGCGCTGGAATATTACAAAGAATATATCAATCTGGGCGGACAGGATGAACGGGTGACGAAACTTCTCAAGCGGGTGGGATCATGACCTCGACATTTTCTGACCAACATTCGGATACCCGAATATTTGTGCTCAGCGCATTGGGCAGCGTTCTCTTGCATGGCGTCATCATCGCTGGCCTGACCTATTGGCCAAAACCCCTGATCGTGGAGGAAAAACCCGCAACCGTTCAGGTCACCTTATTGCCAACACCAGAAACCTCTCAGACCTCACAGACGCCACCCCCTCTCGTTCAACCACAAGCGCTCATGACCACACCACCCTCGACTCTCCCCCTGCCGACAACAGGAACCAAGAGAGCAGAACCTTCGATACCACCGGCACAGGCTTTCCTAACCCGGCCACCTTTGGTTACGCCATCCCCTTTGACCCCACCAAAACCTACTCAACCCATCTTACGAGATACCCATGCCTCTCAAGCCCTGAAAGCAAGAGAGATGATGAAAATGCAGATGCCAAGCCGGGTCCAACCGACATCACCAACCTTGCCACCGGCATTCCAAAGGCATCAGGACTCTGTCAAAAATATCATGCCGCAGATATCACCAAGAAGAGAACGCCCAACAACGTCTTCCCTACCAGCCCCACAGACAGTCGCCAAACCTCAAACACTGACCGCCACTCCACCAGATCAGACTGGATCAACGGTGACTCGTCCCACCATCATGTCTTCCGCTAAACCAGTCTACCCACGAGTGGCAAGAGAAGCCGGATGGGAAGGAACGGTCATTGTCCGTACACTCATCGATACAAAGGGCCTTCCCACTCAGATCTCAATTCGTCAAAGTTGCGGGCATCCGACATTAGATCTGGCCGCACAAGACGCCGTGAAGAGCTGGACATTTCATCCCGCGAAAGATGGGAATATTCCTATCACCAAGTGGGTCGATATTCCTATCAAATTCGATCTCAATAGTTAATCGTTCAACTCTAGGAAAGAGCACACCTCAATGGCATTCCTCAATATACTCATGAAGGGCGGTTGGATGATGATTCCCATCATCGGATGCTCCCTCCTCGCGCTGACCGTCACCATTGAGCGTGTCATGTATTTTAAAAAGTTCAAAGCCAGTCGCGTCGCCCCGAAGATGCTCTCCCTGATCGAACAAGAGAAATTTAGCGATGCCCTCGCCATCGCGGAACAGCAACCCAGTCCGGTGCTTCGGGTCATGGCCACAGGGATTCACCAACGAACCAACTGCCCTAGCAAAGCCATGGAAGCCACCGCCATTGTCGAACTCACCAAAATGAAACGTGGCCTTCCCGTGTTGGATACCATAATTACGCTCGGTCCACTTTTGGGGCTGCTAGGAACCATTATCGGCATGGTGGATTCATTCGGCATCATGTCCCAATCCGGCCTAGGAAATCCTCACGCGGTGACGGGAGGAGTCGCCGAAGCCCTGATCTGCACCGCCGCGGGAATTGTGGTCGCGGTGACCACGCTTATTCCCTACAACTTTTTTGTCGCACGCCTGGAACGAGAAACCGAAAAAATCGAGCATTACGCCACAAAAACGGAGGCCACGCTCCAACGCGTGCTCAAATCAAACCAACAATGAGACTGCCAGCCGCTGCCAAAAAGAAACCCCGCATCGAAATCATTCCCATGATTGACACCATGTTTTTCCTCCTGGTGTTTTTCATGATCGCGACATTGTCCATGACCATTCAGCAGGGCATGCCCGTTTCCCTCCCCACAGCTGAATCGTCAACCGATTCTCTCGACGAGCATGTGTCTCTCACGCTGACTCGAGAAGGCACCCTTTATTACAACAAAGAAGCCATCACCTTACAGGTCCTCGAAAAACGATTGGCACATCTTCGCCAAACCTCTTCAAAGCCATCGTTATTGATCAATGCCGATGAACAAGTCCCGCATGGACACGTCATTAAAGTGATGGACTTGATCCGATTAAGTGGAATTACAAGCATGGCGATCGCGACACAACCTTCCTCAGAGTCTTGATATTCACTGAAACCCATGCGAAGAGGAATCTTTCCATTCAAGGGGTATCTCCCCATTGTGGTCTTTCTCAGTTTTTGGCCAATGTCCGCATTCAGTCACCCTGCCGGGGATCTCTACCATCAAGCTATTTCCGCCATCCAAAGCCAGGACTTCCAACAAGCTGAATCACTGCTCCAACAGGCGATCACCGAATTTCCCGCTTACGCCGAAGCCCATCATCTTCTGGGGATCGTACAGTATCAGCGCACTCAGGACCCCAGCACCGCGATCCCGCCCATCCTGCAGGCTGTTCAGCTACACCCCAACTTTGCCCAAGCTCACTATGATTTAGGATTACTGTTGTTGAAGCAAGACAAGATGAAAGAAGCTGAACTGGTGATCCAACAAGCCCTGACTCTTTATCCTGGATTTTGGGAAGCCCGACTGACTCGGGCAAAAATATTTGATCAGATCGGTGAGACCGACAAAGCCATTCAAGAATATGAAATAGTCCTCAAACAGGAATCTTTAGTCTCGGAGGCACTGTTTCACCTTGCCTATCATTTGGTGCAAAGGAATCAAAAGGATCGCGCCCAAGAACTTCTCACTCGTCTCACCACACACGATCCACAACATGCTGAAGGCTGGTATCTTTTAGGCCGACTTTCCGAACAAAACCAGCGATTCGAGCAAGCCATTGACGCGTACACACACGTTGTACAAATTGTACCGGACCATTCAGTTGCCCATTACAATTTGGGGTTTTTGTATCAACAGGACAAGCAGCCCCAACAAGCGATTAAACATTTTCAGCGAGTGACGCAACTCAAACCCACCGACGCTGAGGCCTATGTCAATTTGGGTGTGCTGTTGGTTGCAGAAAAACAGTTCAACCAAGCGGAGGAGGCATATCAGAAAGGGTTGGCCTTACAACCAAATTCGGTGGAAGGCCAATTTAATATGGGAGCCTTTTATGAATTTCACAAAGCCGACCTGGATAAAGCCAAATACCACTATCAGAAATTTTTAAACTTGGGTGGATCGGACGTACGGATTCAAACTCTCATGAAATAACGACATGTCTACGCGTTTTTTACACCACGTCTCGTGTTCAGGTCTTTCCCTTCAGTTGGCTGATGGCGTGCCATATGGCCTTGGGGTCGCTTGAATCAACCCTAATCACATGTGCTTGTTCCTCTGGGGTGAACGATTCCTGGTTGTCTTGTTGACGCTTCATCACCTCGACCGTGGCATCTGAGGCATCATGGCCGTCACGAGAACGCTGTTCAATTCTCTCCGCCAAAACTGCTTCGGGAGCAAAAACATCCACAACACACCACGCACATCCTTGCTCTTGGGCCAACCGCCTAAATAATGCTCTCTGCTGTTGTTGAAGAAAGGTGGCATCAACAACCACAGAAAAACCCGCCTCCAGCAGGGTTTTTGCCAAATTTCGCAATTGCTCGTATGTGCGCACCGTCATATTCGATTGGTAGAGTCCCGCCTCTGGTACGTTCTCCTTAGGCCCCAGTCCTTCTCCAAACAGCCGCTTTCGTTCCACATCGGATCGTATGCGTATCGCAGCAATGGCTTTGATGATTTCTGTGGACACGGTTGTTTTCCCCGTTCCCGAAACCCCATGCATAAGAATGAGTGCTGGAGTGGTTCCAGTTGTCAAACGATGTGCGAGTTCCAGATATCCAAGCAATTCGCATTTGGCCTTTTCTTCCTCCCCGCTATGTTCGGCCAACTGAGCGGACCGTAACCCTGCCACTTTGGCTCGCACTAACGCCCGATAGACCTGATACAACCGAAAGACTCGTAAGCCCTCATAGTCTCCGGTCAATTCCAGGTAGCGATTCAAAAACAGAAACGCCAGATCTTGATGGCCCTGATTTTCGAGATCCATCACCATAAAGGCCACTTCACTCATGACATCAATCCAGCGAAGGCGTGGTTCAAATTCCAAGGCATCAAACACGCAGACGTTTCCTTCGAATATGGCGATATTTCCGAGATGAAGGTCTCCATGACATTCTCGAATACAACCTTCTTGTTTCCGGGAAGACAGGACATCCGCCAATTTTCGCCATTCCGTCTGTATCCATTGCTCAATGCGTGACAAAAGCTCTTGCGTGTGCGGCGTGAGCAGTTGGAGAGGGATTTCCTGTAGACATTCTTGTATGGGCTGCCACACCATCGTTGAAGTCCCATAGGGTGAGTCTTCATCAGCTTTTTCAATTTTGGCATGAAATGTTGCAATTCTATCAGCTAATTGGGAAATACAGGCTTCAGCCTTTTTCCCACTGGTCAAGATGTCAGGAATGTCCTGGTCAGACGAGAATTGTTTCATTTTGACTGCAAATTCAAACGGGGCCCCCTGACCCTCAATCTGAGGGTGCGCCGGGGAACCCGTCATCGGAACAACCCCCAGGTACACCTCCGGTGCTAGCCGACGATTCAGGCGCACTTCTTCCTCACAAAACCACCGCCGCCTTTCTAAGGTTGAAAAATCCACAAACGAATATGTGACCGGCTTTTTGATTTTATAGGCGTACGATCCAGTAAGAACCACCCAAGAAATATGGGTTTCCACCACCCTCACCTGATCAGCCGGATGAGGGTAACAGTGTGGATTCTTTAACCCTTGTACCCATGTTGAGGAAATCTCATTCATGGGAATGGACCTTTCAGGCACACATGTCTGACCTTGGAGCCTACCCGACGCGTCATTTTCTCTACGGCCCATTGCACGGCGTTCCGTCTAGCGATCACGACTCAATTATCTCCCATTTTCCTACTATAGCTTGTAACGAAAATCGCTGACCAGGTACACTGATTCATAGGAACAATCTATGCTAAGAAAAATTAAATGGCTCTTTTTTCTGTGTGTCCTCCTTCTGATTGGAGGAATCCTAACCGCGTTGTGGGTATTGCCTGGGATGTTTTCTGCCAAGGGGACTCCACCTGAATGGGAAGTCAAAGCAGCCCGGTTCATCCGCCACATGGCCACCCCAAGTCATTTTCTTAAAATGTCGAATCCGGTCCGCTTTTCTCCTGAGGTATTAGCCGAGGCACGCCATCATTTTGCCGACCATTGCGCAACCTGTCATGCCAATGATGGAAGCGGCAAAACCCACATGGGGCCAAATTTTTATCCACCCGTCCCCGATCTCCGCGAGCCAGTTATTCAATCCATGCCGGACGGGGAGCTCTTTTATGTCATTCACCATGGTATTCGGTTTACTGGCATGCCGGCTTGGGGCAAGGGCTCTCCAGAGGAAGATGAGGAAAGCTGGCAATTAGTATGGTTCATTCGGCACTTACCGACGATTACCCCTGAGGAAATTGTGGAAATGAAAAAAGACAATCCTCTGACTCGTGCGGAACGCGAGCAGCAAGAGATCCTCGATCAATTTTTATCCGGTGAAGACGTGGAGCCTGCCACTCCACACCATCATTAATAGATCTATGCAAGGAGTCCGCCCATGAATCGAATTTGTCGCTTTTGCATTTGTCTTTCCATCTTCCTTATTCCAACATTTGCCTGGGCCCATGGAGATGCCTCCCATGTGATGGGCACCGTGACCGCCAGTGAGGAGGATCACGTCGTCGTGAAAACGACCAAAGGCGATTCCCTTACTCTGGCGTTGCAACCAAAAACCGTGTTTCAACAAAATGGGATTCATCAAAAAGACGCCCGCCCGCAAGTGGGCGACCGCTTGGTCGCTGAGGTCACCAAGAAAGGATTACCTGACAATCGGGACTGGGTCGCGACGGGAATCACTTTTTCGACACCCAAGAAGATACACTAGGCTCAACACGCGTCTTTCATGAGGTCACGCGATGATACGACTTGTTCACTTGGGTAAGGATTCTATCCCTTTCGCCTTTCCACTGGCTCTGGTCTGTGGAATGCTTCTTCTGGTAACCGGCTGTGTTCAACCCTACAAAAAAACGCTTCCCCCGGATCTGGCGAACCAACTTCAAGACGGGCTATCTTTTGCACAGATAAAAGCCTTCCCCGAGGAGCATAAAGGAAAACTCGTTGTGCTCGGAGGGCAAATCCTTTCAGCCAAACGACTCCAAGATTCGACGGAACTGATCATCCTTCAATTGCCTCTCATCCAGGAGCGCGAACCAGCCACAGATTTGACCCATTCTCAAGGTCGCTTTATTGCCTACCAACAGACCTTCTTAGACCCAGCCACGCTGCCAGCAGGAACGCGGATCACCCTTGTCGGAGAATTGTCTGGAACGGTCATTCAAAAACTCGATGAGACGGACTATACCTACCCCACCCTCACTATCAAACAACTCAAAACCTGGCCTGCCCAATCAGACTACCCTCGCTACCAACCATACCCGTATTGGGGACCGTATCCCTACGCCTATCCCTTTTGGGGGCCACGTGGACGATTCTATGGACATTATCCTTATTGGTATTGGTAAAAGAAGACGTTTTCAAGTTGAAGGGGAGGCGAGGGAAATCGTCCGGCTTCAATCTGATACCCAGCGAACGTCCAGTGGAAGATAAGAAAAAACAGTTATCCCTTAAAAAAAATGCTAGGAGAATGTTTCCACTCTCCTAGCATTACATTGAGAAAATTCTTAGGCTTTTGCTTTACACGTTCTGGCTTTTGACACCCTCTAACATTAGAGGTGTTGCGGTGCTAATTCTGTGTCAGCTTCCATCATTTGCTCCACCATTTCTTCCTCTGTGACGGCTTGTTCGCCCTCTTCGGCACCCACTGAGGCGTGGACGGTCGCGTCGGCTTCTACCAGAGTTTCCTCAATCACGGATTCTGGATTGCCCAACGCTTGCGCAGCCTGATCCTCCATTGGGGCTATCTCACTCACGGGCTCAACCATACTACTATCCACCGGCCCGCCTTCAGTCACAGGCTCACCTGTTTCCTGTATAGGAAATTCTTCGTTAAGCATCTGTTCAATTTCTTGCAAATCCTGGATGTCGTGTTCCGATGTTTGGGAAGCCACCTCTGTTTCAGAGTGAAATTCCCCGCTTCCCCCCATGACGGGTGATGAATCTTGCACCGCCGCTTCTTCGACGACTGGATCTGAGAGTGGTTCGTTTGGCAAGGCCTCTTGGATTGTCGTATCTTCAATGACTTCTTGGACTTGTTGCGCTGCGCTTTCCGTATCTAACGACACAGGAACAACAAACGTGGTACTCGCAAAGTCAGCCACTAATCCAACCGTATCATCCCCTCCGTCCAACACAAGAACAATGTCCGTCCCAGGGTTTTTCCACTCCGCCACCATCACCAAATGACCACGCTTCAGGGCTTGGCCCCACAAACTCTTATCATATTGATAGAGCGTATCAAGCCAAATTTCTTGAGCAGACGCCGGCGCTCCATAACTTTGGCTGATCCAGCCTTTAATGGTCTGGAAGTCCTGCACGTACTCCACCGCATCCTCATGTTGCGGCTCAAAGACATATTTCGCCTGCCCTAAATGATTGTGATAAAACGTATAGGTTAACGCCGCCTCCACCCCTTCGATTTGGGTGTGGTACGCCACTCGTTGTTCAAAGTCGCCCAAGACTGGAGGCTGGAGTTCCCAGATGGATTGAATAGGTTCATTCTCCTGAACCTCCTGGACGCTCATACCCCAGTCGGTACTCCGTCGCTCAAAGGTCTTTGGCTGGGACGGCATCACCATTTTTTGCACCACGGATGGTTCTGCCTGGTGTTGCGTCGGCCCCATGAGCAAATTGCCATTGGAATCGCGATGACGCGTGAAATGGAGGTATTCCGAAGGAGGAGCCGCATAACTTGTGGTTACCAACGATGCGCCCAATACCGCCACCGTACTCATCAAGATAAATTGTGTTTTCATAGCCGTTCCCATTTTCCTCATGGTTTCTAATCGCTTCAGGTGATCAAAAAACACCTAAGGGTTAGCCAAAGATGTGCGACAGCGCATCCTCGCCTCAATCTGTATACAATAATGTCGGTTAGTGTGAGGAGAACTTTAGAGGAGGGAAGAAATTCGTACCAGGATGAAGGAGAAATCCACCATGTTCAGATAAGCCGAGAAGGCTGGCTAGGGAGGCACTTCTTCATTCCCACGCCGAGAAAACTTGAAGAATCCCAAGTCGGGAAAAGGCAAGAAACACTAAGGGTTTATAGCAAATTTTTCCGATTGTCTTTTCGCCCAAGGTGCTTGAGATACTGAGCCATACTGTGGTCCTTTACCCCATCAGTTCCGGGTTTCCCAAGGTCGGCCACCCGCCCCGCCACCCGATCCAAAAAATGATTCCAGAAATGTAAGTCCGTTTGAAGCTTTCCAAAAGTATCGAACATGAGGACTTGCCCGACATGGCGAAAGCCCATTTCTCTCGTCGGAACACGGGTGACCACATCGTTATTATTCACAAATCGAAACATCCGGGCCTTAAAATCAAGGTCAAAATTCCGTGCGAAGGTCGTTCCTCCAACCCGAGGCTGTCCAAAGGTATACAACCCATGGACAGGTTTCGCTTCTTCCCCCAGAGAGGCCATGGCCAACGTGGCTAACGCCCCACCCAAACTGTGCCCGGTTAACCATAATGATTGGGCCTGAGTTTGCCACTTCGCCACTGTGGCCCGAATTTCTGGCCATAGCACTTGAAACCCCTTTAAAAACCCTCGATGGACCTTTCCATACGGCCCGGTTTTTCGACGAATCCGCAAATCAGTCATCCAATCCCTGAGATTCGTGGGCTCGGTTCCGCGAAAGGCGATAATAATCATGTCGGCATTCCCCGCCATAAAGGCTTGGGAATCCTTTCGATCCATGAAGGCAAATTGCGGAAACCCCCATTGCTCAACCTCCGGTTGGATGACATCGGAAGATTGATACGCCATCAATGACGCCTTGGCCAACAGACACGCGTTTTGATGACGATAGTGAGTCGTGTGTGGGTCAAACAAATTAAGCTTCATACGCATCCTCCACGGCGAAAAAGTAGACGAGGGAGAGTCACGCTCGTCAACAAGAGTCGGACTGATCAGAAGAATCATACGTGAGGCAGACAGACAAATCTAGATTTTTTTCAAGGCGGGCATGCTGCAGGCTACCCTGTACAACAAAAGGATCAGGTGTGCCGAGGCGAGGAAGAAATCTGTATTAACACCAGGCGAGATTGCCGCTCCAATCCTCTCCCCCACGGGAAAGAGGACGGTCAAGGATTTCCCCCCAATGATCTCGAAGATTGGAAAAAATTTGGAGGTATCCTGCAAAGGTATTGGGTTTCTGCATATAGCCGTTCACGCCCAAACCGGCCGTTTGCAGGATATCTCTGGGAGCTTTTGAGGTCGTCAAAATCACAACGGGAATACAGGCAAGATCCGGAACGCGTTTGATTTCTTGCAAGACTTCAGCTCCGGACAGACCAGGCATGTTGAGATCTAATAAAATAACACTGGGACGCGGTGCAGATGTAGATAACTCGAACGGACCTCGGCGGTATAAATAATCAAGAAGCTCCGTTCCAGAGTTCACCATTCGAAGGCGATCTCCGACGGGTGATTCCGCCCAAGCCTCTTGAATCAATTCGCAATCATCGGGGTTATCATCAACCAAAACAATGGTGTGCAGCGGTGGATAGACCATTATCTTCCTGACCGTATTATCCGATGAACCATGTCGGATGAAGCGTTGTGGGTGGTACAGACCTCAAGCGGAGCATATCCATCGTTCCTCTTATCGGTGTCTATCGGCCAAATCTTGCGACATGGTACGAAAGAAGGATCAATTGGAAAACCGCAGGGCCTCACCCTTACGCAGGAATTGAGAGGGGGTTCCAGAGTTGGTGAGGAGAGGGAGTCTCAGACACCCGGTTCGACCAGGGGTGACAATCCCGGAAATGCCACCACTGCAAGAGAGAATCCCATCCACTGACACGGATCACATGCGAATTCTCCACCTGACGATTCCAGGGTTGATCCATGACAAAAACCCGTGCTCCGATTGCTCGATAACTGTCAAGATGCTCGGGATGATCGTCAATGGCCACGGTGATCGATTCAGGAATCCCCGTTTTTTCTTCGGTATGGTACAGCGCATCGAAGGGAAGCCCGTGGGCGGTCAGCCACGCCAATGTTTGTGGCCGCGAATAGGGCCGTCGTGCTGTCACAATAATGATCCGACACGTTTGGTGAAGAATATCCAAAACATATTTCGCACCAGGGTACAAGGCCAACTGAGGGATCGATTCTTCATGAAACCGCGAAAAAATCTCCTCAATGACCGAGCGCTCGATTTGGCTCGAATCCAACCCTCCTGCACTGCCATATTGACCGATGGGCCAAGGGGATCCCGTGATTTCATGAAACAGCCGTTGAACTTCCGGTTCTGCCCGCCCTAAGACATTATCAATATCCACCGCAAAACACGTCTGGCCTTCAGCAATCATAGTTCACCCTGCCCTCTCACGAGAACCAAACAAAAGAAGGATGTCGAGTCAGCCTCAAAAACATCTTCCCACCATAGAAATATTCACCATGAAGAATCAAGCATTCCTTCATTATCTTTTCGGCCATGTAGGAAACGTCTACAGTGAGGACGGATCGGTTTTTTCCTTGAGGGGAACACACCATCGTTCGATTTCGAAAATATGTCAGAAAGACAACCCCCTCTAAGGGGTCAACCCGGCGGTGAGGGGATGTTTCACGAATGACGTTCGAAGTGGACGGTTCGTCAAGGCGAGATAGGCTTTACTAATGGAACCAACGGGAAGCACCTCCATAAGAAACGGAGTTTCCCAATCGCCATCAGCCACATCCGATTCTTCCGGAATGAGGACTTTGCGATAATGTTGGGCGTGAGCCGCTAAAATTTTTAATGGGACGCCGCCGACCGTTCCGACATGCCCATCCTCAGTTACCGTGCCTGTCATGACCGTTTCTTCGTCGATCGGTTCATTTTTTGCCAGTGAGACAATCGTGAGGGCCGCCATGGCCGAAAGACTTTCGCCATAGAGGGTCACGCCCGGATAGGGCAACGAAAAACGAATGGTCCATGAGTCGGGGTTCAAGCCGGCAGCCTCTACTACTCGGTAGAGGGCTTCTATCACTGACTGTTGCGCATAGTGCGAAAATTTTCCAGGTGTCGTGTAAAATTGAAGATCCAATCCGTCATGATCCGCACGCTGAAGAAAGTCCAATTGAATTTCAGCCACAATACCAATCGGCTCCTGAACCTCATTCATGGTGGTCCCTAAAATGGGGATGGAGGTTCGAATCGGTTCTTGAGACGTGTCACCAGCCGGTGCGGCTCCGCTATTCGAAGGCCAAATCAGGAAACAACCGACAAGCGCGACCACACTGACCAGCCACACACTACAAAACCAAGCCCCAGGAAGATCAGCACGAGAGATGGACCGGCTGCAATCACGTAAAACCAGGGAAGGACCGCTACAGAAGGATGTTGGAAAACCAGCCATGGTGTTTCTCCATTACTGACTACCTGTTCCCCTTCGGTCTTAGGAAAAGGAAACTTAAGACCGAGGAGTCCGTTGGCTGGTTGAGACATATCCTACCCTGTATGGTTCAGTGATCTATGACTGCATCAGTACTCCGTTCTCTATAGGAAAATTTCCCCGTTAGCTTGGCGAATCATCACACACCGCATTCTGCATCCTCGTCCCTTAGAGAAACGCACTCCCCACTTGGCCAATCACATTAAGAACGAATCTGAGAACACCGATAATGAACCAGAATGGTGGACCCACTCCCAATGATGAACGTTCTCGACTAAACCCCTTGTTGGAAACCCCGTATTATGGCTAAAAAACGCATCCCCATCACATCGGTGAAAGTGGGCATGTATCTTTGCGGGATTGATCGCTCCTGGTTGGATACCCCATTTCTGAGACATCGTTTTCTGATTCGTGCAGCCGAAGACCTGGTCAAATTACAAGGATGTGGGATTCAAGAAATCACCATCGATACTGAACGTGGCCTTGATGTCGACTCCGAGGAACGCACGGACACGCCTGAAGTCGCCCCCGTCTCGCCTCCGCCCCCAGCGCCGCGAGTCACGGCCACGGTCGCCATCGCACCAGAAGTCACACGGATTCAAAACCTTCCAGAAACCGTTCAAGGAAAAGCACTGGGAGCTGAACTCTCCTCCATTACTCAGACACGCCAATATATGTTGCAAGGGGTGCAGGACATCCTGGAAACATTGGCCCAAACAGGGGGACTCGCGCTTGAACAGGTCAATCATGTGACCCAATCCATCATGGCCGACACGCTTGACCATGAAGAAGCTTATATTGCGCTCATTCGTACCAGGGAATTTTCACCTGCGTTGTATGATCATGCGTTAGCGGTCAGTACCTTATCAGTCCTCTTAGCGCGGGCAGTCGGGCTGGAAGATTCCGAATGCCAAGACCTAGCGGTGGCCGGCCTTCTGCACGATGCCGGGCTGTCCAAAATTCCACAAACGATCCATCGGCCACTTCATGATTTATCCGATTCTGAGATGGCCATCTATCAAACCCATCCCAAACGAGGATTAGATTTTTTACTGCAACAATCTCCCTTGACCGACCAGGTCCAAACATATATCCGAGAACATCACGTGGCCTTGGATGGATCCGGGTATCCGGCCAATATCGATCCAGCCACCATTCAACCCGGCAGCCGTATTCTTCGCCTCGTCGATGAATATGATGAACTCTTAAGCGGCCACCACAGCGGCAGCCCCCTCACCGTCCGGAAAGCGCTTCAATCCTTATATCAACAAGGAAAGAAAGGAACGTTGGATGCAGAATTAGTCGGGAAGTTCATTAATCTCATTGGCATTTACCCCACCTACAGCTTTGTCGAGCTGAGTACTGGCGAACGCGGCATTGTCACCGCCAATTCCCGAGAAAATCTCCTGCATCCCACCATTTTGCTCATTCAGGATGCCGCACACCAACCCCTCCCTGAACCGATCCCGTTTAATTTCTCCGTGTTGGGAACCGACGCCCCAGGCCCCGAGATCGTGAAAATTTTGCCACCAGAAGAAGCGGGAATTCAGCTCGACTCGGCCTTGGAGGACTGGGTCAGCCTCTGATCTTGAGCTGTCCAGTGTTCTACATAACAGAAGACCATTTTCCCGCCTCTTAGGCTTTTCTGCAAAAGCCACCCCAGTCTGCGAAATGTCCAACACATTCGCCCAACATCCAAGAACAGTCCCGAATCGGACTTACAAAAGTCCCTCTAACCAGACTTTCAAGCTTTTCCCACCTAGACCGATAATGGCAGGAACATCGGCCATACCCCAAATGGGGGAGTTCAATCACCTTCATCAAATGAGATCTGCTATGAACTCCGCACAATCAGAACCAAAATCCAACATTTTTTGTTTGACAGGAATTCTGGCCGCATTACTCCTCATTTTTGGAATTGTCGGTGAAGGGCATGCCGATACGCTGTCACGCAATACTGGGCCTCACACGATACATGTCTCCTCCATGGGAGAGGACATGTCTGAAACCTGGACCGTGAAATCCCTCAAAGGGAAAAAGGTAGGGACGGCGACAATCAATCGCCATCATGAGGTCGCATCTGGTGTGGATATCGGAAAAGCGGATGAACAACCAAAAAAGAAAAGGATGGGATTGGCTCTTATGTTTTTAGGGATCTTGGCTGAAGAAGGGTAGGCATCAAGCCCTTCTTAAAGCTTGAGGGTCCTCCGCGAACCC
>Ga0224496_10000781_pt1 | contig 21302 bp, 12 predicted proteins | sample SF_Jul11_sed_USG_2_FD_168127 | JGI IMG/M metagenome (GOLD analysis project Ga0224496, IMG submission 168127) | Sediment microbial communities from San Francisco Bay, California, United States - SF_Jul11_sed_USGS_8_1 | ecosystem: Environmental > Aquatic > Marine > Sediment | place: USA...
AGCGCTCTCCGGCTTCGCACGCTCTTCGAGGCTGCGCGAACGCGAAATCGAGCAGACCCTGCGGACGACACCCAGTGCCGCGAGCTTCTCGAAGCACCTGCTGTTTCTGACCGAAGAGCCGCACCAGACGGGCACGCCGCGCAACATGCTGCTGGCAGAGTACGTGCGGGATCGCTTCGTCGAATACGGGCTGGAGAACGTCCACTTTCACGACACTCCGGCGCTGATGAGCTACGGGCGCTCCGTTTCCGCCGAGATCGTCGCGCCCGTGCACGTTCAGCTCGAGCTCGCCGAAGATCCCAATCCGCGCGACAAGGACAGCTACACCTACAGTGATCCGAGCCAAGCTCCGTTTCACGCTTACGCGAACGACGGCGATGTCAGCGCCGAGATCGTCTACGCCAACGCCGGAAGTCCGGAAGATTTCGCCAAGCTCGACGAGCTCGGGGTCGATGTGGCGGGCAAGATCGTCGTCATGCGGTATTCCGAGCCCTACAGCTACCGCGGCTACAAGGTCTATCTCGCCGAGTCGCGCGGCGCCGTGGGGACCGTGATCTACTCCGATCCCCAGGACGACGGCTACGGGCGCGGCGAAACCTATCCGGACGGTCCCTGGGGATCGGCCAGCCACATCCAGTGGGGCGCGATCGTCTACGACTGGTTCGGCTCGACGCCGTTCACCTTCCACTGGAAGAAGCGCGGGGGCCGCTGGGTAGAGGGAGACGAACGCGACCGGCGCCTGCCCCGGATTCCTTCCGTCCCCATGTCGCACGAGGACGCCGCGCAGATCCTCTCCCGTCTCGCAGGTCCGAACGTGCCGCCCGGATGGCAGGGCGGACTGCCGTTCGCCTACCACGTCGGCCCCGGCCCGGTTCGCATGCGCCTGCGCGTGGACAACGACGAGCAGATCGGAACGATGCGCAATGTGATCGGCCAGATCCGCGGCGCGGAGCAGCCGGAGCGCTGGGTGGTGATCGGCAACCACCGCGATGCCTGGCTCTACGGCGCGTACGATCCGAGCAGCGGCACGGCGGCGCTGCTCGAGGTGGCCCGGGCCTTCGGCGCCGCGCTCGAGGCGGGCTACCGGCCCAAGCGCACGGTGGTGTTCGCCAACTGGGATGCGGAGGAGCAGCTGCTCGGCGGCTCGACGAGCTGGGCGCTCGACCAGCGCGACAAGCTCCGCAAGGATGGGATCGTCTACGTCAACGTGGACAGCTCGGCAGCGGGCAGCGCGTTCGAGCCGGGAGCCGTCCCCTCGCTCGCCGATTTCGTCCGGGAGGTGTCGAAGGCCATCGACGACCCGGACAGCGGCGGCAGCATCTACGACGCCTGGGTCGCGCGCTCGAAGACCGGCGAGGCCGAGGTGAGCAAGATCGTCGGTGCGACCGACTACACGGCCTTTCTCGGGAATGTCGGTATGAGCTGCATCGACATGTCGTTCAGCGGCCCCTACGGCGTCTACCACTCCCAGTACGACAACTACTTCTGGATGAGTCGCATCGGCGATCCGGGCTTCCGCTACAACACGACGCTCGCGCGTCTGTGGGCAGTCCTCACCTGGCGCCTCGCGGACGCCGACATCCTGCCCATGCGCTACTCGCGCTATGCGTCGGAGGTGGCGAGCTATCTCGAGCAGATGGAGCAGCGCGCCGAGCGGCAGGGAGGGCGCAAGATCGCGCTCGATGTCGCACGCCAGGCGGCGGCGCGTTGGCGCGAAGCGGCCGAGGCCTTCGAAGAGGCGCTGGCACAGCGTTTGGGCAGCGACACCCCCTTGCCCGGGCAGGACGCCGCGCGCGTCAACGCGCTGCTGGTCGGCATTGAACGGGCCATGACCGAAGATGCGGGGCTCCTGCGCCGACCGTTCTTCAAGCATCTCATCTACGCCCCCCAACCGACGTATCGCGAGGAGGTCCTGCCGCGCATCTTCGAAGCCATCGACGACGGGCGCTGGGAATCCATCGCACAATACGAGAAGGAGCTGGCCGCCGGCTTCGGCCGCGCCGCGGAGATGTTGGAGCAAGCGAGGGCGCTTCTGGGAGAAGCGATGTGAGCAGCGGGAGTCGGGTCTCGATCGGCATGCGAAGACGGAAGACGCTGAAGGACGCAGCTGCCCATTCGCGAAGCGCGCACGCCGCGCCGCGCCGTGCCCTGGGCTGCGCAGCGGCGTCGTTGTTGCTCTGCGTCGCGACGCCGAACCTTCTCCGCGCATCCGAGCCGACCGCGCAGCTCCCGAGCGACGCTCCGCGCGGCTTCACCCGAGAACGCGCAATCGAGCAGGGCAAGCTGGAGCAACGCCTGCGTGCGAGTCTCTCCCGCGAGCGGATGCGCGCGGATCTCGAGCGGCTGGCTTCGAAGCCCCATCGCGCCGGCAGCGACGCCGGTCGGGAGATCGCCCACTCCATCGCCGCGGAGCTGCGGCGGGCGGGCCTGCAGGCGGAGACGGTCGAATACGTCCACTATCTGTCCTCCCCGGAGCGCGTTCGGGCGGAGATCGTGCTGCCGGATCCCGTGCCGTTGCAGCTCACCGAGGACGTGATCGCCTCGGACCCCTACACGCAGGCGGCGGCCGCACACCCCGGCTGGAACGCCTATTCGGCGTCCGGCGCGGTCACCGCGCAGATCGTCTACGCCCACCACGGCGCTGCGCAAGACTTCGCCGAGCTGGATCGCCTGGGCGTCGACTTGCGCGACCGGATCTTGCTCATGCGCTATTTCGGCAGTGACGAAGGAGAGAAGGTCTTGCGCGCGCAGCGCGCGGGTGCGGCAGCCGTGGTCCTCTACTCGGATCCGGCGGAAGACGGCTACGTCTACGGCGATACCTATCCGGACGGCCCCTGGCGCCCTCCCGGAAGCATCATGCGCCGCAGCGTCGTCGACTCGATCGGAGATCCGCTGTCTCCGGGCTGGGCGTCCCGCCCGGGAGCCCGGCGTCTGGCCCCCGGCGACGTCGAGGGCATTCCGCGCATTCCGGTTCTCCCCATCTCCTATCGGGACGCCGAGAAGATTCTGCGCCGCCTGGCGGGCCCGCTGGCCCCGGCGCACTGGCAGGGCGCCCTGCCCCTCTCCTACCACCTGGGTCCGGGTCCGTGCACGCTCGCTCTCGACGTGAAGATGAAGAACGCGGACGGGCGCATCTGGAACGCCATCGCCCGCATCCCCGGCAGTGAGTTTCCGGATCAGTGGATCCTGCTCGGCAACCACCACGACGCCTGGATCTACGGCGCGGGCGATCCCTCGAGCGGCACGGCAGCCTTTCTCGAGACCGGTCGCGCACTCGGCTCGCTGCTCGCGGAGGGCTGGCGGCCGCGGCGCACGCTCATCCTGGCCGCATTCGACGCCGAGGAGCTCACGCTCGGCGGCGCCGCGGAGTGGATGGAGGATCACGCCCCGGAGCTCCGCGCCAAGGCGGTGGCGATGCTGAACATGGATTCCGCCGTATTCAACCCGGATCGCCCGCTGTCGTTGAGTGCGAGCGGATCCCTGCGCGGGCTGTGGCTCGACGTTGCGCGCGCCGTGCCGGATCCGCGGCGCGGCATCCCGACCTACGACGTGTGGCTGGAGGCGCAGAACCGCTTCCGAAACACGCCGTCGGTCGATCTCCTGGGATCCGCGCCGGAGCGCGCGCCGCGCGGCGAGCCCCGCATCTTCAGCGACCCGATCGGCGACGACCAGACCGTCTTCTACCTGCACCTGGCGCTTCCCGTGAGCGACATGTACTACGGCGCGGACTACGGCATGTATCACTCCCTCTACGAGAATCCGCACTGGATGGAGACGATCGTCGATCCGGACTTCGCGTACCACGAGGTGATGGCCGCGCTGCTGGCGACGGCCGCCCTGCGCATGTCCGAGGCGGATCTCCTGCCGTTCGACCTCGCGGCGGCTGCCTCCGACTGGCGCGCCGCGCTCGCGAGCCTCGAAGAGGCGTTCGACCTGGGTACGGGGAAACGATCGAAGCTCGAGCCGCTCCCGTCGATCGCCGAAGCGTGGCGCGCGGCGGCTGTGGATCTCGAGGCGGCGCGCGCCGCGCTGCTCGCCGCGGAGGCTGCGTCCGCCATCCCGGCGGCGGACTGGCTCGATTGGAACGAGCGGCTCCTGCAGGTGGAGCGATCCTTCTACGCGGACGCTGGACTGCCGGGCTCTCCCTGGTCGCGCAACCTCTTCTCCGCACTGCGCTTCGAATCGAACGAATCCACCCTGCCCGGCCTGCGCTGGGCGCTCGAAGACGGGGACGCGACGCGGTTCGAGAGCCAGAAGGCGTCCTACGCCCAGGCGCTCGCACGCGCGCGCGATCTGACGCGGGCCCTCGCCGACGCGCTGGGCACGCAGATTGACGCCACACCTCGCTAATCGAACCAGGCACTCTTGCCCAGCGATCGCGATCCGCTCGCCGCGCTCGGTTTCGTGAAAGGGCGGAGCAAACGCGCCACCCGTGCGAACCCTCCAGCCGATGACGCGGTCCTGGGCATTCCGGTGCGGCGCATCTTCGCGCGCGCGAGCCGCGCCGGTCCTGCCGATCTTCTGTGCCTCACTTCGCATCCAGCGCACGGCGCAGCACCGTGCCGAGCTTCTTCAGCGTGTAGGGCTTCTGCAGGAAGTTGACGCCCTCTTCGAAGATGTCGCTGCGAACGTCGCTGTCCGGGGTGTAACCAGAAACGTAGAGAATGGTCAGCTCTGGCCGCGCCGTTCGGAGCTGCTCTGCGATCTCGGGCCCGCGCATGTCGGTCAGCACCACGTCCGTCACGAGCGCATCGATCAAGCCTTGGTATCGCGTGGCGCGCTCGAGCGCGTCGCCGCCGCTGGCTGCGGTGAGCACGTGGTAGCCGAGCCGCTCGAGGGCCTGCGCGCACAGCAAGCGCACCGGCGCCTCATCCTCGATCAGCAGGATCGTCTCCTGCCCGCCCTGTACCTCCTCGTCCAGGGGCAGCCCCTCTTCCGGCTCGGGCTCGGCCTCCACGCGCGGCAGGTAGATCTCGAAGATCGCGCCGCTTTCCGGATCGCTGCGCAGCCAGATGTATCCGCTGTTCTGCTTGACGATGCCGTGACAGGTGGCGAGGCCCAGGCCCGTGCCCTCTCCTGTGGCCTTGGTGGTGAAGAACGGCTCGAAGATGTGCTCCCGCACCGAAGCATCCACGCCGCTGCCGGTGTCGCGCACCACGAGCTTCACGTACGAGCCCGGGATGACCTCAGGGTGCTCAGCCTGGAACGCCGCGTCCAGGATCACGTTGTCGGTACAGATCTCCAGCGTGCCCCCATTCGGCATGGCATCGCGCGCATTCACCGCCAGATTCACCAGCAGCTGCTCGAACTGGCCCGGATCGATCTGGATCCGCCAACTCGGCTCGATCGTGGAAACCTCCAGCTCGATCTGCTCCCCCAGGAGCGGCTCGAGCAGGCGCTGCAGCGTCCGGATCTGCGCGGTCGGGTCGACCGCGCGCGGCTTGATGACCTGTTTGCGCGCAAAGGCGAGCAGCTGAGCGGTCAGCTCCGCCGCCCGCTCGGCGGCCTCCTTGATCGCCGCGAGCTCCGTCACGGGCGGCGATCCCGAGCGCACGCCTTCCTGCGCGATCTCCACGTTGCCGAGCACGACCGTGAGCAGGTTGTTGAAATCGTGCGCGATGCCTCCGGCCAGGCGTCCGATCGCTTCGAGCTTCTCCCGGTGGAGCGATTGCTCGGCGAGGCGTTTGTACTCCGTGATGTCCTCGTAGGTGCCGAGCACGCCGAAGATCTCTCCGTTGGCGGCGCGCAACGGGATCTTGCTGGTGCGCAGCCAGAGGATCTTGCCGTCGGGAGTCGTCTGCGGCTCCTCGTAGTTCAGCTTCGATTCGCCGCTCTCGATGACCGCACGATCATCCGCGCGATACAGGTCCGCCTGGTCTCGCCAGCCCATGGCGAAGTCGTCGCGTCCGAGCAGTTGCGACGGATGTTCGAAGCCGGCGTCTCTCGCGAAGCGGGTGTTGCATCCCAGATACTCGAGATTCCTGTCCTTCCAGAACACCCGCACCGGAATTGCGTCGAGAACGGTCTGCAACATCCGGCTGGCATCGCCGACACGCGACTCGTCCCGGCGCATCGCGTGCTCGGCGGCGAGCGCGTCGGTGACCTCGATGCCGACGCCAAAGAGCCGCCCCGGGCGACCGCTGGCATCTCGCGCGACCTCCCCGACCCAGCGGACGCGGCGCTCGTCACCGCTCGCAAGCACGACGCGATGGACGAAGCTCTTAAAAACCCCTGTCTCCCGGGCGCCGGCGAAGGCGGCATCGATCGCAGCGAGAGCGTCAGCGGGAGCCAGCTTCGCGAGCGCCTCGCGACCCGGCTGCACCGATCCCGGCTTCAATCCGAAGATGCGGAAGAGCGCGTCGGACCACCACGCGGTATCGGTGGCGAGATCGAGCTCCCAGAACCCGACGCGCGCCAGGCTCTGGAGCTGCGCGAGGCGGTGCTCGCTGTCCTGGTTTCGATCCCCGCCCAAGCTTTCCACACCCCTTCGCGTGGCTGCACGTTTCCAAACCTAGCACCCGCGCGCACGCTCCGAAACGAACGCGCGTCTCCGCATCCCGCGTTGTCGATGCACATCGCGAATCCAGGAGACACCAGCGGCTGACATTTCGTCGGCGGCGATGGTGTCGGGACGCTCGTTCTGCAAGCGCCGGATGCGGGCGGAGAGCTCGAATACGCGCCCTCCCTGCGCCGCGAGGCGCACGGGCAGCTCCGCGCATCGCGTGCGCGGGATCGGACCCGGCAGCCGGCCGAGCTTTCCCCCAATCTCGAAAAGCCCCTTGAATCGCCGACCCGCAATGAGGGATAAACTGTCTTTGCCGCGCCCAGAATCCAGGGGAAAGCCATGAGAGCGTCGAGAGAGCCGCGTTCGAACGGATCCGGAACGCAACCGATCGGCGAGGCACCGAGCGCCCGGGCGTCCGGCTACCGGCTGCTGGCCGACTCCCAGCTCGAGGAGATGCACCTGGCCGCGCTGGAGATCCTCAGGCGCACCGGTGTCCGGGTGTACGAGCCCGAGGTCGTGGCGATGCTCGGCGACGCCGGCTGCAGCGTGACCGACACCAGCCTGGTCCGCTTCCCGCCCGCCGTCATCGAGGATGCATTGCGCTGGGCGCCCTCCCGCGTCCCCCTCTGCGACCGCACCGGGCAGGCGCGCGTGCTTCTCGAGGCGCACCGCACCTACTTCGGAACCGGATCCGATCTTCCGAACACCCGAGATCTGGAGACCGGGGAGCGCCGCCTCTCCCGGCTCTCCGATGTGCGCGACACCGCGCGACTGGCGGACGCGCTCCCGAATCTCGACTTCATCATGTCGATGGCGCTGCCGTCCGACGTGCCCTCCACGACGTCGGATCGACACGCCTTCCGGGCGATGATCGAGAACACGGCCAAGCCGGTGGTGTTCACCGCGTGGGACGAGAGCGGCATCGACGACATTCTGGCGATGGCCGAGTGCGTGGCGGGAGGCCGCGACGAGCTCCGCATGAAGCCGTTTCTGCTCGGCTATTTCGAGCCGACCTCCCCGCTGCAGCACTTCGACGTGGTGCTGCGCAAGCTGCTGCGCATGGTCGACCGGGGACTCCCCGTGGTGTATGCACCCGGTGCGGTGGATGGCGCGTCCGCGCCGGTCACGGGGGCCGGCAGCCTGGCGCTGGGCACGGCCGAGGTGCTGAGCGGGCTGGCGATCGCCCAGCTGCGGCGGCGGGGAACGCCCTTCGTGCTCGGGTCCGGATCCGGCCCTCTCGACATGCGCACGCTGGTAGCGACCTACGTGTCGCCGGAGTTCATGCGGCACACGATGGCGATCGCCGAGCTGGCGCATCACTACTACCGCCTGCCGGTCTGGGGATTTGGCGGCTGCTCGGACTCGAAGCTGCCCGACATGCAGGCGGGGATCGACAGCACGCTGTGGACCCTCTGCGCCGCGCTGAGCGGAGCCAACCTGGTGCACGACGTCGGCTACATCGAGTCGGGGCTGACGTGCTCGTACGAGATGATCGTCGTGAGCGACGAGATCATCGGCTTCGTGCGGCGCCTGCTCGCGGGATTCCGGATCGACGCCGAAACCCTTGCGCTCGACACCATCCACGAGATCGGACCCAAGGCCGATTACGTGACCGCGAAACACACGACGCGCCACTACCGCGAGGTCTGGTATCCGCGCGTCCTGGATCGCCGCGGGCACGGCGCATGGGTCAGTGCGGGGCGCCCCACCGCGGTCGAGACGGCGCGCGCGATCGCGCGCGAGACGATCGCGAACCATGTCCCGGCGCCCCTGCCGAACGGCGCGGGCGAAACGCTCGCCGCGATCATCGCCGAGGCCGATGCCCGGGCGGCGGCGGAGGCGCCAGCGTCCGGAGGCTGATGCAAAGCCGCGCAGCGCTCTCGACCGCGATCTCGATCCCCCGTCCGCACGAACGCAGCCGCTCTCGCCGCGAATGCGCCGAGGATCGATGCTCCCCGGATCGAAGAAAAGCCTTGAAACGCGAGCCGAAGCCGCGTCTAATGCCGGCTTCCCCGAGACCCGAGGTGATTGCATCCCGCGGTCCTGACGCGACGCGTTCACGCAGGGCCCCATCCGTCGGCGCAGCGGCAGAATCAACGCCTCCACAAGGATAGGAGCCGCCGAGCTGCCGCCGGCATGGACGCCTGGCGCATGAACTCTTCGCCTGTCGAGAGCACCCGGCCCACCTCCGTACGCTGGGTGGTCCTCGCCCTGTTGTTCGCGGTCAGCTTCGCGGCGTACGTCCAGCGCCTGAACTTCAACGTCGCCGGGAAGTTCATGATCGAGGATCTGGGGCTTTCCAAGGCCCAGCTCGGCTGGTCGATCAGCGCCTTCATCGCCTGCTACACGTTGTTCCAGCTGCCCGGCGGCATGGCCGGTGAACGCTTCGGATCGCGTCGCACACTCACCTGGATCGTCGTGCTGTGGGGCGCGTTCACGCTCCTGACGGGCCTGCTGCCCGGCTTGATCCTGGGCGGCGCAACGCTCAGCCTGATCTCCCTGCTGCTCGTGCGGGCGCTGATGGGTGTGTTCCAGGCCCCGGTCTTTCCCGTGCTGGCGGGCAGCATCGCGAGCTGGTTTCCCGTGGCCCGCTGGGCGCTGCCCAACGCGCTCTCCAGCTCGGGCCTCACGCTCGGCGCCATGGCGACATCGCCGGTGGTCGCCTGGCTCGCCGTGACCTACGGGTGGCGCGCCTCGCTGGTTCTGACGGCGCCGTTCACGCTCGTGATCGCCGCGCTGTGGTGGTGGTACGCACGCGACGAACCGGCCGAACACGCCAGCGTCAACGCCGCCGAGCTGCGCATGATCCAGGCGGGACGCGCGCCAGCGCAGGAGGAGAGCGGAAAGCACCCGTGGCTGAAGGTGCTGGCAAACCGCGAGGTGCTGCTGCTGACGGCCAGCTACTTCTGCTCGAATTACGCCTTCTACTTCTTCTTCTCGTGGTTCTTCATCTATCTGGTCGAGGATCGCGGATTTACCGCGCTGGAAGGCGGCTTCGCGGCGTCCGTGCCGTGGCTCACGGGCGCGCTGGGCGCCGCGATCGGCGGTGCCATCTGCGACTGGGCGTGCAAGCGCTTTGGGCCGCGCTGGGGGTGCAGGGGGCCCTGCGTCGCGGCCCTCGTTCTGGTCGCCATCACGCTCCTGATCGGCGCCGCCGTCAAGAACGCCTACGTCGCCCTCGTCTTCCTGTCGCTGGCGTTCGCGCTCCAGCAGTTCACCGAAGGCACCTACTGGGCGGGGACGACCTTCGTGGCCGGACGGCACACGGCCACGGCCAGCGGCATCCTGAACACCGGCGGCAATCTGGTGGGAATCCTGTCGACCCAGATGTTCGTCCTGCTCGAGGATCGCTTCGGGGCCATGGTGGCCGTGGCCAGCGGCGCCGTGTTCGCGCTGCTCGGAGCGGCCCTGTGGCTGCTCATCCGCGTGGACCATCCGCTGCAGATCGAGGAGAAGCCTTGAGCATCGCGTCGAATCAATAGTAGGACTCGATCGGCCCCTTGTATTCTTGCAGCGTGTTGCCACCGTCGATGATGATGAGCTGGCCGGTGATGTAGCGGGATTCATCCGAGGCCAGGAAGGCGATCAGATCCGCCACTTCATCCGGGGTGCCGGAACGGCGCAGGGGCGTGTTGAAGCCTCCGATGGCCTCCTCCGGCAATTGGGAGCCCGTGCTGATCCAGCCCGGCGCCACGTTGTTGACGGTGATGCCTTGCGCACCCACCTCGATCGCGAGGCTGAGGCTCATGCCCACCATGGCGGCCTTGGCCGCGCTGTAGGCCGCCGAGGCCGGATTGCTGACCACGGGGCCCGTCACCGACGACACGTTCACGATGCGGCCGTAGCGGTGTTCGATCATGCCGGGCAGGAAGACCTGGGTGACATGGAAACAGGTGTTCAGGTTGCGCTCGATGGATTCGCGCCAGGCCTGCTCGGAGAGCGTGGCCAGGGGAGCGGACTCTTCTTCTCCTGGCTTTCCGACCTGCACCATGCCGGCATTGTTGATCAGGATGTCGACCCGACCCAGTGCGGACAGCACGTGTCTGCCCAGGTCCTCGACCTGCCCGCGATCGGTCAGATCCGCGACGAAGCCATGCGCCTCGATCCCGAGCGCCTGCAGCTCCGAGACTCGCTCGAAGATCCGGTCCGTGGTGGAGGTGATGGCGACCCGGCACCCCCCCAGACCCAGGTTCCGCGCCGCGGCGAAGCCAATGCCGCGCTCACTCCCGGCGCCGGTGAGCACGGCGGCCTTGTCGGCGAAGCGCTCTCGATCCACGTTCGGCTCCGATTCCTGCGGTCGTTGCGAAAGCCACGAGGAGCAGGCGACGCGCGGCTCCGGCGCGGCTCGTCTCCGCTCGGGACCGGAAGACTATCACCTCCGCCCGAACGCGGCGTCGTCCCTGCCGCATGCGCCTCACGGCGGCGTTCCATCCGCGATCGTGCCGTGGCATGCTCCAGCTTCCTGCAAACCGGAGAGATCATGACGCGCTGGCTCCTCGCAATCTCGGCGATCGCCATCGGGCTCGGCTGTGGTGGCGCGCAGACCGTGCGGCCAGATCCCGGATCCGCATGGCCCGATTTCGCCGATGCGTTCATCGACGCCTACTTCGAGATCGAGCCCAGCTACGCCGTCTGGTCCGGGCGCCACGAATTCGACGGACGCCTGCCGGATTGGAGCGCGGCGGGCGTCGCGCGTTCCGCGCACGCGTTGCGAGATTGGCGGGGCCGCGCGCTGGCCTTCGAGGCCTCGGCGCTCTCCGCGGACGAGCGCCTCGAACGGGAGCATCTCGTCGCGGTGACCGACGATTGGCTGTTCTGGAATGTTCGCGCGAAGCAGCTCGAACGCAATCCGGCGGCGTACCGCGGTGCGCTCTCGCCCAGCGTGTATCTCACCCTCCCCTACGCGCCCCTCGAGGAGCGCATGCGCGCCTTCGTGCGCTACCAGCAGGCCGTGCCCGCCGCCGTGGCGCAGCTGCGGGAGAACCTGAGAACGCCCCTGCCGCGCACCTACGTCGAGCTGGGCCTGAGCTTCTTCGGCGGCCTGGCGAGCTACTTCGAGAGCGACGTGCCGGGGATCTTCGCGGGCGTCGAGGACGAGGCCCTGCAGCAGCGCTTTGCCGCGTCGAACCGCAAGGCGGCGGCAAGCATGCGAGCGGTCGAGGCGTGGCTGCGCGCGGAGCTCGCGCGCGCGACCGACGACTTCGCATTGGGAGCGGAGCTCTTCAGCGAGATGCTCTGGTCGACGGAGCGCGTGGATATTCCGCTGGATGAGCTCAAGCGCATGGGCAACGCCGATCTGGAGCGCAATCTCGCGGCGATCCGCGCGGCGTGCGCCCAGGTGACCCCGGGCCAATCGATCCCGAAATGTGTCGAGACGATGCAAGCGGACAAGCCCGCCGCGGGGCCGGTGGCCGGCGCGACGCAACAGCTCGCCGCGCTCAAGGCATTCGTCCAGCGGGAGGATGTCGTCTCGATTCCGGGCACGGAGGACGCCCTCGTGGCGGAGGCGCCTCCGTATCAGCGGAGCAACGCGGCCTACATCGAGATTCCCGGCCCCTACGAGAAGGACCTGCCCGCCACCTACTACATCGCGCCGCCCGATCCCGCGTGGTCCGAGGCCGAGCAACGCGCCTACCTGCCGGGGCGTGCGGACCTGATGTTCGTGTCGATCCACGAGGTGTGGCCCGGCCACTTCCTGCAGTTCCTGCACGCCAATCGCTCCTCTTCGAGAATCGGCCGGGTGTTCGTCGGGTATGCATTCGCCGAGGGATGGGCGCACTACAGCGAAGAGCTGATGTGGGAGCTGGGCTTCGGGGACGGCGATCCGAAGCTCCACGTGGGACAGCTCATCAACGCCCTGCTGCGCAACGTGCGCTTGCTCTCGGCCATCGGACTGCACACGGGAGACATGACGGTCGCGGCCTCCGAAGCGATGTTCCGGGAGATGGCGTATCAGGATCCGGGCAACGCGCGCCAGCAAGCGGCGCGCGGGACCTACGACCCGGCCTACCTGAATTACACGCTGGGCAAGCTGCTGATCCGCGAGCTGCGCGACGACTGGTCGGCGCGCCGCGGCGGGCGCGCGGCGTGGAAGGCGTTTCACGACGCACTGCTCGCGCACGGCGGCCCGCCGCTCCCCCTGCTCCGCGCGCAGCTGCTCGCCGATTGAGCCGACACGGCCAGCCGCCCGGCGATCGCGCCGCGGTGTAGCGCGCCGGAGGCAGCCGGGCCCGGCTGCGATCGCGCGTCTAGTCGTTCTCCGGCGCGCCCACGAGAATGCGGACGACCGCGATCGCGGTCTCGAGCACGCGACTCTGCGAAGCGTCCGGCGCATCTTCGAAGAGAGCCTGCAGTTCCGCGCCGTCGATCAGCGCCAGGATCGCGTCGGTCGCAGACTCGGCGCTCACCAGCGGACGAAACTCTCCGCTCGCCACGCCGCTCTCGAGGGCCGCGAGCAGCGGCGCGCGCCAGGCAGCCTGGACCCGGGCCGCGTGCCCGTGGAGCTCGAGATCCCGGGAGCCCGCGGCGCAGAGCTCGATCCACACGCGGGAGCGCGCCCCGAGGTCGGATCCTCCCATCGCGTAGCGCAGACAGCGCTCGATCCGGCTCCATGCCGAGCCCGCGCCGGCGGAGATCTCCGCGAAACGCGCGGCCCGTTCGCCACAGACGAATGCGAACGCCTGCCGGCCGAGCTGCTCGCGCGTCTCGAAGTAGTGCTGCAGCAGGCCGATCGATACGCCCGCCTCGGCGGCCACGTCGCGCAGCCGCATCCGGTCGAAGCCCGTCCGGCTCATCACGCTGGCCGCCGCGGCCAGGAGGGCTTCGCGGCGGGGATTGGACTCGCCCGGCTCCCCCGCAACGCTCTGGGCCATCACCGCATCCTCGCATAGAAATCGCGCCTCATAATAACATACTATTGACATTCGCTCCGGCACGGGTCACGCTCCTCTCCAGAGTGGACCGGTGGAGAGCGAACGCCTCGGGCCCCGCATGGGCCGGGGAGCCGCGCGAGGCGGAAACGGCGGGCGAATGCACGGGATCGATGCAGCGGCGGTGGACACATGCGTACGTGCGGGGACGGCCCGGCGTTGCCCGGGGGATCCGTCCAACGCCCTGCGCATCCAGCCGGCGCGCATCGGGATCGCAGCGTGCGCGCGCCATCCCCGTCGCTCTTCGCTCGTGGCAGCGCCGCGCGTGTCTTCGCTGCCTGCCGAGCGTGTCAGTGACCTCTCGCGTGCAAGATGCGTGCTTGAATTTCAGGGAGAATGAGAGTATCAACAGGCGTTTCAGTTGCAGCCTTTGCAGACGAAGCCATCGCGACGCAAGGCATCGCTGAAGCCCAGACCTCCGGAGGAATCTCATGGCGAATCAATACGACGCGATCATCGTCGGCGCTGGCCACAATGGGTTGATCTGCGCCGCCTATCTGGCCAAGGCGGGTCGCAAGGTTCTGGTGCTCGAGCGCCGCGGCAACATCGGCGGGGCGACGGCCACCGAGGAAGTCTGGCCCGGCTATCACGTCTCCACGGCTTCGTACGTGATGAGCATGATGCAGTGGAAGGTGATCAAGGATCTCGATCTCCCGAAGTATGGCTGGGAGATGCTTCCCATGGACTGCCTCTTCGTGCCCTTCGAAGACGGCCGCTACCTGGCCATGTGGGACGACATGGCGAAGACGCAGGCCGAGGTCGCCAAGTACTCGAAGAAGGACGCCGAGATGTACCCGGTCTTCGAGCACTTCCTGGCAGACGCCGCCAAGTTCGTGCGCGAGATGCTGTTCCTCACGCCGCCGAACCCGACCTCCTACAAGCTGCGCGATCTCAAGAATCTGCTCGCAATGGCGAACAAGGTGCGCAAGCTGCGCGGCAAGATCTTCCGCATCGCCGACCTCATGACCATGAGCGTCAGTGAATTCCTGGACATGTATTTCGAGTCCGACCAGATCAAGGCGGTCAAGGCCTACTACGGCTCGATCGGTACCTTCCTCGCGCCGCGCTCGCCCGGCACCGCCTACGTGCTCCTGCACCACCTGATGGGCGATCTCGGCGGCGCCGGCGGCTGGGGATACATGCGCGGCGGCATGGGCGCGGTCCCGAAGGCCATCGCGGGCTGTGCCACGGCCCACGGCGCAACCGTCCGCACCGATGCGGAGGTCGCCCAGATCCTGGTCGAGAACGGCCAGGCCACGGGCGTCGCGCTGCAATCCGGCGAGGAGATCCGCTCGAAGCTGGTCGTCACCGGCGCCGATCCGAAGACGAGTTTCCTCAAGCTCCTCGACACGAAGCAGCTCCCCGACGACTTCGTCGAGGAGATTCGCAACTTCCGGACCTTCAGCACCGCGTTCAAGATCAACTTCGCGATCGACACGCCGCCCCGGTACACGGCCTTCGATGCGAAGGCGCTCGGCATCAAGTACCCGAGCTACGTCCACATCGGGCCCACGATGGACTACCTGGAGAAGGCCTACGACGACGCCAAGTACGGGCGCTGGTCCGAGCGGCCGTTCTTCACGCCGTGCGTGCCGACGGTCGTCGATCCCGATCTGGCGCCCCCCGGAAAGCACATCCTGAACATCTTCGGCGGCCACGCCCCGTATGAATTGCGGGACGCCAGCTGGGACCAGGAGCGCGACAAGCTGGCCGACCGCGTGGTGGACATCCTGTCCGAGTATGCACCGGGCTTCAAGGACTCGATCATCGATCGCCAGATCCTGACCCCGGTGGATCTCGAGCGCATCTTCGCGCTACCGCAGGGACACATCTTCCACGGCGAGCTGACGCTCGACCAGCTCGCGTTCATGCGTCCGGCCCCGGGCTATGCGGACTATCGCACCCCGATCAAGGGGCTGTGGCAGTGCGGCTCCGGCACGCATCCCGGCGGAGGTGTGATGGGGATGGGCGGACACAACGCCGCACGCGAGATCCTCAAGGGCTGAGCGGGGAATCGGGCCGCCCCTCGACCGACTAGGAGAAGCCGCAGCATGAAGCTCACACCCCTCTATCACAAACACCTCGAACTCGGCGCGAAGATGTACACCACGGGCATGGGCTATGCGATGCCCGCCTATTATTCGAGCGTCGAGGAAGAGGCGCGCAACGTACGCGAGCGGGTCGGGATGAACGATGTCTCGCTCATGGGGCGACTGGACCTCAAGGGCAGGGATGCCCTGGCGCTGACCCAGAAGCTCATCGTGAACAACGCCGCGCGGCTGGAAGATGGACAGGCGCTGTATTCCGTCCTGTGCAACGACAAGGGGCTGATCGTGGACGACGTCGTCGTCCTGCGCTTCGAACAGGAGCACTTCCGGATCATCACCTCGTCCATGTACCGGGCGAAGACCCAGGTCTGGATCCGGAAGCACATGCGGGGCATGAACGTCTATCTGACGGACGTCAGCTCCAGCCTGGCCATGATCGGCGTGCAGGGGCCGAAATCGCGGGACCTGCTGAGCGGGATCACGGACATCGATCTCTCGAAGCTGGGCTTCTTCCGCTTCGCGTTCGGCAAGTTCGGGAACGCCCCCTGCATGATCGCGCGGCTCGGATTCTCCGGAGAGCTGGGATACGAGTGCTACGTGAACACGGAGGACGCCGTCGACACGTGGGACATGATCGCGGAGGCCGGCAAGCCGCACGGCGTGATGCCCTACGGAATGGACACGCTCGACGCCTTGCGCTGGGAGAAGGGCTTCGTCTTCTTCGGCTTCGACGCCACGGAGAAGGAGAACCCCTACGAGTGCAGGCTGTGGCCCTTCATCCGTTACAACTGCGGCGACTTCATCGGGCGCGAGGCGCTGCTCAAGATCAAGGAGAAGGGACCCGCCAAGAAGCTGATGGGGCTCGAGGTCAGCGGCGAGAAGCTGATCGCAGCCAATCAGCCGGTCAAGATCGGCGGGAAGACCGTCGGCGAGACCATGGCCGGGTTCCGCTCCGCGAACCTCGGCAGAAATCTCGGCTACGCGTACCTGAACGCACCGCACTTCGCGGAGGGCACCCAGGTCAGCGTGGCAATCAACGGCGTCGAGACGCCGGCCACGGTCGCCGAGATGCCCTTCTACGATCCCGAGGGCAAGCGACTGCGCATGTGAGCGCACGTGACGCCGGCGTGCAGTGCTTCCCCGCCCTCCCGCGCGGCGCGAAGCCGTCGCGCTGAGCGGAGCCGCTGACCCGGTGCCGGACCCCAACATCGATCCTCCCGCGTTGTCGCTGGAAGGCTTCGAGCATCTGGCGCCGCGCGTGCAGCCGACCCAGAAACGCGCCCGGCAGACGCTGGAGCGGATCCTGGAAACCGCCGCGCGCCTCATCGACGAGGTGGGCATCGAGGCGTTCAACACGAACCTGCTCGCGCAGCGCGCCGGCGTCCGCATCCGCACCGTGTATCGCTACTTTCCGAACAAGACTGCGGTGATCGCGGCACTCATGATTCGATTCCACCAGCAATCCGACCAGGCGATGGGTCCGATCCAGGATCTCGGCGACCCGGAGCGCGACTGGCGTGCCCTCATCAACCACTGGGCGGATGCGCTGCTGAGCTGGGCAGCGCGCACGCCGGGCGCACTCCTGCTGACCGGCGACCTGCAGGGCATTCCGGAGCTCCTGGCGCTGCAGGAGCATCTGGACACGGCGATCGCCACCGAGCTGGTGCGAGCCATGCAAGCCCGCGGCCTGTCGATTCCCGAAGAGGAGCTCTGCGTCATCTGCAGAACGTTCATCGACACGGCGGACGCACTGACGGCGCTGGCGGTGGCGAAGCGAAGCGACCGCTCCGCCGAAGTGGCAGAAGAGCTGAAGCTGGTGCTCACCAGCTACCTCGCGAACTATCTCGATTGAGCCCCGGCAGCGTGCCGCCCGCCCGCCCGAGGCGCGCGGCCGATCACGTGGGCGCCGCGCGGAGCGCCAACTCGCCGCGGCGTTCCAGCGCCCGCAGCTGCACGAGCTGGCCCGCCATCTCCGCTTCGACCTCGGCCATCCGCGACCGGAACTCCGGCAGGTCCCAGAGCAGCTCGAAGGTCGGATCGACCCGCAGCAGCCACCACGCCCAGCGCCAGCCCGCATCGAGATCGCTCCCGAGCGCAGCCATGGCGCGGCTCGGCGCTGCGGCGATGACGTGGGCCATGACATCCGCGAAGCCATGGCCTGCCATCCCCGCGATGGGCATGTCTTCCATGACGGCCAGGCTCTCACGCAACAGGCGCAATCCCGCGTCGCGCTCGCCGGATTCCATGTGCATCAGCGCGAGACCTGCTGCGGCCACGTAGTTGCTCGCATCCACGCGCACCGGATCGCCCGTCAGCTCCGGGTACATCCGTTCGTACACCGCGCGCGCCGCGTCGGGATCGGCCGACTGGAGATGCCGCAGCCACGCGAGGTCGGCCACGTACTCGTACGCGATGCTGCGCTCGACCTGCGCCCCGATCTGCCGCGACGTCTGCAGCGCTTCTTCTTCTGCCCCGCGCTGCCGTTGGACCAGGTAGCGACTCATCAGCGCGAAATCGCTGCCGGGGCTCGCGCGATCGAGCTCATCCAGCCACTGCTCGGCGCGGTCGAGATCTCCCAGGCTCAGATGCGAGCGCACGATTGCATCGACCATCCAGGCCTCTCGAGCGATCGCGATCGCACGGCCGTACCAGGCGATTGCCTGATCCATGCGCCCCTGATTGAGCGCGTAGATCGCTCCGAGCTGCCCATAGTTGTCGGCGTAGCCGGGATCGGCCGCGATGCTGGACCTCAGCAGCTCGACCGCTTCGTCCACGCGCCCCGCAGCAGCCAGCGCCCCGCCGAGCCTCGATCGCGCGAGCGACCACAGGGGATCGAGCGCCACGGCTTGCTCGAGGCGCCGCACGGCATCCACCGGACGTTTCGACGCGTACAGCAGGAGATGTCCATGATTTGCGTAGGCCAGGCTGTCGTTCGGATTGAGCGCGATGGCTCGCTCGAAGGCGCGCTCCGCGCCTGCCCGGTCGCCGAGCGTTTGCCTGATGAAGCCGAGCGCTGCGTACGCCCGGCCGGAGCGGGGGTTCAGCTCCAGCGCCCGCTCGATGGCGGCGGTCGCGGGCGCTTCGAATGCCTCGCGGGAACGCGCGGCGCGATCCCGCAGCAGCGCGTAGACGTGGGCGACCCCGACGTGCGCATCGACGAAGTCCGGATCCAACGCGATGGCGCGCTCATACCAGGCGAGCGCCTCCTCGAGATTGGGAATGCTCGGCGCGTGGTGGAGCTCTCGACCTTTCAGGTAGGCCTTGTAGGCCTCCGCGCTCCCGGATCTGCGCACCGGGTCGGAAGCCACGGGGGGCACCCCGAGCTCGATTCCGAGTGCATGGAGAATCGACCGCGCGATCTCGTGCTGGATTGCGAAGATGTCTTCGAACTCGCGTTGATAGGTGTTCGACCACAGGTTGAAGCCGTCGTCGGCGTCCACGAGCGTGGCGGTAATCCGCAAGCGATTACCGGACCTGCGCACACTGCCTTCGACGATTCCCTGAACCCCGAGCGCTTCGCCGATCGCCTTCAGGTTCGCATCCGAACCCCGGAACGCGAGCGAGGAAATCCATCCAGCGACTCGCAAGCCCTCGGTTTCCATGAGGAGCTGCGACAGCGCCTCCGCGATGCCATGGGCCAGGTAATCGTCATTGGATGCGGCGGACAGGCTCACGAAGGGGAGCACCGCGATGGAGCGGATGGGGGCCGCCTCGCCGCCCGGTCGGCTCAGCAGCCAGGCGACACTGCCCGCGAGCAGCGCCACCGCGACGCCGCCCGCGACGAGCCAGCGCGGCCGGGATCTTCCCGGGGCCGAAGGCGCTCCCCCCGGGACCGATACGACGCAGACGTCCGCCACGCAACGGAATCCGTGCCCGTACTCGGTGCGCAGCACCGCCTGGCGCGCACCGTCGTCACCGACTGCGTAACGCGCCTTGTGCACGGCCTGGGAGAGCGCCGCCGGCCCCCCGCTCGACTCGGACCAGTGCGCTTCGAGCAGCTCGTCCGCGGGCACCACGCGATCGCGGCTCTCGATCAGGTGGACGAGGACGTCGAACACCTTCGGCTCGATCGGGACCCGCCGTCCAGCGCGCGTGAGGGCGCGCATCTCGGTATCGAGCTCGCTGTCCCCGAAAGCAAAACGCATCGGAGGGGGGCCCTCCCCGCCTCGCCGGGCCCCAGTATGCCAGCACGCACCGCAACCGCCAAGGAGCCGCGCGGGAAATCGAGGAAATCTAAATCAAGAAACCGTCTCGAAATGGTCGGATGAGCGTCAAGCATTCACCCGGGGCGTGCTGCTACAAGCGACACCGATCCGATTCGCATCGAAGTCGACGCGAATCGGGGAGAGACCCACGGGTCTCTGGCAGGAGGCATCGACAATGAGGGAAAGCAAGCTTGCGATGGGCGCCAGCCTAATCTTCGTTGTGGGGATTCTGCTGCTGACCGCGCTCCCGTCCTCCGCACACGAGGAGGACATGCTGACTGGCTATGTGGTTGCTTTTCAGAGCTACACACTCGACGACAACGTCTGGTGGGATTCGAGTGGAACCATGCACGTGCGCAAGCAGCGCCAGAACATGATCCTCGAGGGGGATCTCTCTGGGCGACTCATCGTGTTCGAGAGCATGACGGAGGACGCAGCGACGGCCGAGGCAAAGTGTCACGGCAATCTCGCGTTCGCCGGAACGATCGGACCTGACCCGGCCTCGGGAACCGGGAAGTTCACAGGTTGGTGCGACGCCGAGACGGGCGAGGACCTGTGTGTCTTCGAGTACGCGTGGAACATTCCGGGGGGCGAACAGATCCGGATCCTCGTGGCGAGGCCGCATGATGGCAGCGCCTTGGACTGGGCGTATGTCGGAAGCCGCCACCTTCCCTCCGGAAGGCAGTGAGTCGGCAGCGGCGAGCGACGCACCTGCACCGCTCCGCGCTGCGCTGAAGTGACTGCTGTGAGCACCCATCGACGCATGGCACGCCGTCAGGATTCCGCGCTCGGACGCTCCTGGCGGCGCTGCCACCCACGGGCAGCGCCCCCCGCACTTCATCCGCTGGGATCGCGACGAGCGGCCATCCACGACGTCCGTCACGGCCGCCCGCGCCCCGCCCGTCGAGCCCAGCGAGATCCTCAGACCTGCTTCTCGAGTCCGAGGCGCTCACGGGCCTCTTGCGGCCCGAGCACGCGACCGCCGAGCACCTCGATGATCGCCACGGCCTTCTCGACGAGCTGTGCGTTGCTCGCGAAGACGCCCTTCGAGACATAGAGGTTGTCTTCCAGCCCGACCCGCACGTGGCCGCCGAGCAGCATCGCCTGGGCCAGCATGGGAAACTCCAGTTGCCCGATGCCGAAGGCCGCCCAGCGCGCGCCCTGCGGCAGCATGTCGCGCATCACCCGCAGCGTCTCGGGGTTCGCCTCGGCGCCCCACGGTATGCCGAGGCAGATCTGGAAGAGCGGCGGCGCATCGATCAGCCCCTCCGCGATGAGCTGCTTCGCCAGCCAGATGTGACCCAGCTCGAAGACCTCGAGCTCGGGCTTCACCCCGCAGCGCTGGATGCGCTGCGCCATCACGCGCAGATGGTCCGGCGTGTTGACGGCCAGCCCGGATCCGAAGTTCATCGATCCGCAGTCGAGGCTGCAGATCTCCGGACGCAGCGCCTCGACGTGCCGCACGCGCTCCTCGGGCGGCGCGAAATCCGTCCCCGGGCCGGCGACCGCGGGATCCTCCACGCCCGGAAACCAATCGCCGCCCATGCCCGTGGTGAGATTGAGCACGACGTCGGTGTCGCTCGCCCGGATCCGCTCCACGGTCTCGCGAAACAGC
>Ga0224496_10000783_pt1 | contig 21291 bp, 19 predicted proteins | sample SF_Jul11_sed_USG_2_FD_168127 | JGI IMG/M metagenome (GOLD analysis project Ga0224496, IMG submission 168127) | Sediment microbial communities from San Francisco Bay, California, United States - SF_Jul11_sed_USGS_8_1 | ecosystem: Environmental > Aquatic > Marine > Sediment | place: USA...
TAACCGGACAACACTGATAAAAACCTACAAAATAGTTTTTTTTTTACTTATCAGTCGCAGCCAGTCAGCATCCGGGCCGCTCCCCCCAAACGAGACCTTGCTCCCATGTCAACCGAAACACCGTGCCATCCTCCCGGGCGGATTATCATCCTCGAGCCCTATTTCGGCGGCTCGCACCGCGCCTTTCTGGAAGGACTCAGGCGCCACCTGCCGTTCGCCTGTGAATTCCTGACCCTGCCGGCCCGGGGCTGGAAATGGCGGATGCGGCTGGCGGCACCCCATCTGGCGACGGAACTCCGCAACCTCCCGGCCCCTCTTCCGGGCGTGCCCTGCTGCCTGCTCTGTTCGTCCTTTGTCGACGTGGCGACCCTCAAGGGAATGCTGCCTGCCCAGTGGCACGGCCTGCCGATCCGCACTTATTTTCACGAAAACCAATTTGCCTACCCGGTGCAGGCTGAAGACCAGCGGGATCTTCACTTCGGCATCACCAATCTCACCACCGCCCTGGCCTCGGACCGAACCGCCTTTAACTCGTCCCATAACCTGGAAACATTTCTCGCCGGTTGCCGCGGCATGGTCAAAAAAGCCCCGGACATGGCCTTGCCGGACTTCGAGGCCACCATTCGCGCCCAGGCCGTCGTCCTGCCGCCTCCTCTCGATTTTACCGACATCGATGCCGCACCGGCACTTCCCTCCAACCCGACACCGGTTATTCTCTGGAATCACCGCTGGGAACACGACAAGAACCCGGATCTCTTTTTCAACGCCCTCTTGGAACTGGATCAGCGGGACGTGCCATTCCATCTGGTGGTGATCGGCCAGTCCTTCCGCCAGCAACCGCCGGTCTTCGCCACGGCCAGGGAGCGGCTGGCTCACCGCCTGCTCCACTTCGGCACCGTGACCACCCGTCAGGAATATGTCCGGTGGCTCAAAAACGCCGACCTGGTTGTCTCCACGGCAGGCCATGAATTTTTCGGCCTCGCCGTACTGGAAGCGGTGCGGGCCGGATGCCGGCCGCTGCTGCCCAACCGTCTGGCCTATCCGGAACTGTTTCCACCGGAATTTCTTTACGAAGAGGAGGATTTTACCAAGGAACTGGAAAGGGTGTTGCGAGGAAGGCCCCGGCTCGCGCCGGCAAGGGCCAGAGAACTCACCGAACCGTTTTCGTGGCCAGCTCTGGCCGGCCGCTACCGCGAATGGCTGTTTCCAGCCGCCGGCCCGGCCGGGGCCCAAGAACGGTGAGCATCCCTGCCGGTTGCGCAAACGGTCCGAAACCGGCAGGGGGAATTTACCGATCGGGGGGGAGGAGAAGAAATCAACTGCTGATTTGGCCGCCGTCCTGCTGACAGCCGCCGAATTTACTGTCCAGGAAGCGACACTCCCTGGGGGAGAGATCAAAACGGATTTCCGCCTCCCGAATCACCGCCAGCCGTTCTTTTTCGGGGTGTTCAGCAAGCACATCACACATCCAACGCACCGCCTTGCGTATCTTGTCGCCCGGCGGCTGCAATTCTTCCGCTTCGCCCATTGCTCTCTCCCTGCCCCTTCTCTTTAATCGGTGCTCCTCCAGGCTGCGGAGCCATCACGATCCGTCGCGCACCGGCTTCAGAATGATACCGCCCAGGGGGGGGACCGAGACCTTGACGTGGCACGGCGCCTCGCCAAACGGTTCATTGAAGGTTGCCTTCAGGTGGGGATTGTCAACGCCACTGCCGCCATACTCGCGCCGGTCCGAGGAGAAAATCTCCCGATAGGCTACCTGCTCCGGCACCCCGACCCGGTAGTCATGGTGAACCTGGGGCGTAAAATTGAGCAGACAGACCACATGGTCCTCCCGGTTCTTGGCAAACCGGGCAAAGGAGACAATGCTGTGGTCAACATCCTTGAAGTCCATCCACTGGAAGCCCTCGTAGGAGAAATCAACTTCCCAGAGCGCCGGGTTGTCACGGTACAAATGGTTGAGCATCTTTACAAAAACCTGCGTCTGACGGTGCAGTTCTTCATGTTCCACCAGATGCCAGTCGAGACTCACCTTGCAGTACCACTCCGAAATCTGGCCGAACTCATCGCCCATGAATAAAAGCTTCTTGCCGGGATGAGCCCACATGAAGAGAAACAACAACCTCAGGTTGGCAAACTGCTGCCAGCGGTCCCCGGGCATCTTGCCCAACAACGACCGTTTGCCGTGCACCACCTCGTCATGGGAAAACGGCAGAATGAAATTTTCCGTAAAGGCATAGAGCAACGAAAATGTCAGGGCGTTATGATGATATTTCCGATAGAGAGGATCGGTGGAAAAGTACTGGAGGATATCGTTCATCCAGCCCATGTTCCACTTGAAACCGAAACCCAGGCCGCCCTGGTCGGCGGGCTTGGACACCCCGTAGAAACTGGTGGATTCCTCGGCGATCATCAGGGCATGGGGAAAACGGTCGTAGATGATGCTGTTGAGATGCTTGATGAACTCGATGGCCTCCAGATTCTCCTTGGTGCCGTAGCGGTTGGGAAGCCACTCCCCCTCCCGGCGGGCATAGTCGAGATAGAGCATGGAGGCGACGGCATCCACCCGCAAGCCGTCGAGATGAAACTTGTCGAACCAGAAAAGAGCGCCGGCCAACAGAAAGTTGGCCACCTCATGGCGGCCGTAGTTGAAGATCAACGTCCCCCACTCCGGATGCGCCCCCTGACGCGGATCTGCGTGCTCGTAAAGAGCGGTGCCGTCGAACCGGCTCAGACTGTGACCGTCGGTGGGGAAATGCGACGGCACCCAGTCGAGGATGACGCCGATGTTCTCCTGATGGCAACGATCGACAAAATACATGAAATCCTGCGGGGTGCCGAAACGGCTGCTCACCGCGAAATACCCGGTCACCTGGTAGCCCCAGGACTCATCCAGGGGATGCTCCATCACCGGCATCAACTCGATATGGGTAAACCCCATCTCCTTGACATAGGGGATAAGGGACTCGGCCATCTCCCGGAAACTCAGGAATCGGGAGGGCTCGGAAGGGTCACGCTGCCAGGAACCGGGGTGAACCTCATAGACGGACATGGGGCTCGTGTAGGGGGAGGCGTTGCCACGCCCATCCTGCCAGGCCTGGTCGTGCCAGTTGTAGCTGTCCATATCCCAGACAATGGACGCGCTTTTAGGCCGAAGTTCCGCAAAAAACTGGAAGGGATCGGCCTTTTCCAGTAAATCCATGTCAGGCGTACGGATCTCGAACTTGTAGGATTCTCCCGAGCCAATGCCGGGGATAAACAGCTCCCATACGCCGGAACTGCCCAGCACTCGCATCTGGTGCACCCGGCCGTCCCAGTAATTGAAATCGCCGATCACGCTCACCCGCCGCGCTCCTGGAGCCCAGACCCGGAAGACAGTGCCCTTGATCCCGTCAACCGCCACGGGATGGGCTCCCAGCTTGTTGTAGAGTTCGTAATGGGTGCCACTGTTAAAAAGATGCCTGTCAAACTCGCTGAGTAACGGCAGAAACCGATACGGATCGTGAAAGCTGCTCACCGATCCGTCGTGGGCCGTAGCCTCCAGGCTATAGGCAGGCGGCTGTTCGCCGGCATCAATGATGAGCTCGAAGAGACCTTCGTCACGCATCTTGTACATGTCCTGCCGCTGATCACCGATGAGCACCCGTACCGACTCGGCATGGGGCTGAAAAGTACGGATAATGGCCTTGCCGGAATCATGCCCGAGACCATGATAGCCAAGGAGCATGAAAGGATCATGATGATCGGATTGGACAATGCGGTCCAGCTCTCTCGGAACGTCGATATACATGCTGTTTTCCTTCTTTATTGTGATGACAGAAAAAGGGGACGTACCCGACCGCCGAAAAGGAACAACCTCGGCAGGCACTACGCTTCGATAACGTTAGCACACATGAATTGCGGAATACTATCCATTTTTATCCTTCACGGCCACATTCACCGGCCCTGCCCGGTGGCCGCCATATCCGCCTTGACGCTCATCGCCGCACGGTGCTAGATTGAAACAAACCAGCGAGGGCCCGGCCGCATCAGCAACCGTGGGAAATCGCGCCATGACGGGAGGCCGAAAAATATGGCCACCGACTCACCGAACGCATCTGCCAGGCCACGCCACGCCAGCGGCCAATAAACATGCCAGGAAACCATGGAAAGCCTCAAGGGACACTTCCTCATCGCCACCGCTCAAATGCCGGACCCACGCTTTCGGGAACAGGTGGTGTATATCTGCGCCCACACCGCCGAGGGGGCCATGGGCCTGGTGGTAAATCACCCCATTCCGGATCTCACTCTGGCCGACATCCTGGAAAGCACCGACCTGCCGGTGCCGAGCCATCAACTGCCCTCGGTATACATGGGCGGGCCGGTGGAGATTGAGAACGGTTTTTTCCTCCACTCCGCCGAATACCATCCCCGGAACTACATCGAGGTGAGCGACAAGGTCATTCTCTCACGGGATCCCGATATCCTCCGCGACATCACCCAAGGCCGGGGGCCGGCGCAATACCTCTTTCTCCTCGGCTATGCCGGCTGGGCGCCGGGTCAGCTCGAACACGAGCTCACCGTCAACGGCTGGCTCACCGTGCCGGGCGACGAACACATCCTTTTCCACACCCCCGACGAGCAGAAATGGAAAGAGGCCGCCAAGGGGTATGGCATCGACATATCTCTGTACGGCGACGTCATCGGTTCCGCCTGACCGCCATGGCCCGCACCTTCTATCGAGTTGTCGAACATCCGGCGGACACCGGTTTTGAAACCACGGCCCCGGACCTGGCCGGGCTCTTTCAAAACGCCGCTCTGGCCCTTTTCGATCTCATGTGGGAAACTACGCCCGGAGAAGATGACCGGATGGTCAATCTTACCGTTTCCGGCGGTGATCTGGAAGAACTGATGGTCAACTTTCTGGAAGAATTTCTCTATCTCCTCGACACCCGACAACTGGTGATGAACCGAATCGCAATCGATACCATCGAGCCGCAAATCCTCACGGGAAAAGCCTGGGGGCATCCCGTGACCGCCGGGCGGGACCAGGAACTCCTCGGCGTGAAGGCCATCACCTATCATCAGCTCTTTGTCGGCCACACCGATCAGGGCTGGCGGGCACGGGTTCTGCTCGACATCTGACGGTTGACGGCTGTTGGCTCCTCCGGGCTACGCGCGATCAGGGCAACGGCCGGCAGACAAAACGACAAGGAACCGCCGAAATGTATCAGTATTCCCTCTCCGACCTGATCCAGCTCGACGACTACCGCTGGTTGGTGCCCCGGCGCGGGGCGATGCGCACCGAGGCCCTGCTCTTTGTCGACCGCGCCCTGCTCCGCCAGGTACTCAAGGACATCTCCATCGCCCAGGCAGCCAATGTTGCATGCCTGCCCGGCATTGTCGGCCGCAGCCTGGCCATGCCCGACATGCACCAGGGCTACGGCTTCCCCATCGGCGGAGTTGCCGCCTTTGATCCGGAAGAAGGCGTCGTGTCGCCGGGCGGCGTCGGCTACGACATCAACTGCGGCGTCCGGCTGCTGCGCTCTGATCTTCATCGTGACGAAATCGGCGACCACATCGAACAACTGATCAACGGTCTCTTCACAGCAGTTCCCACCGGCGTCGGCGCCAGACAGAAACAGCACCGGCTCAATCAAACCACTCTCAAAAAAGTGCTCACCAAGGGAGCGGCCTGGGCGGCGCAGAACGGCTTCGGCACCGCCGCCGACCTTGGACACATTGAGGAGAACGGCTGCCTGGCCTGGGCGGAGCCGAACCTTCTCTCGGACCGGGCACTGGAAAGGGGCCTCGCGCAGCTGGGTACCCTGGGTTCGGGAAACCACTTTGTCGAAATCGGCTACGTGGACACCATCTACGATGCCGCCGCGGCCCAGGCCATCGGCCTTTTCGAGGCGCAAGTGACCGTAATCATCCACACCGGTTCCCGGGGGCTTGGCCATCAGGTCTGCGGCGACTTTATCCGCCTGCTGCAGGGGGCGGCGCGCCGTTACCACATCGAACTCCCCGACCGGGAACTGTGCTGTGCGCCAATCCGCTCCAGCGAAGGGCGGCAATATCTCGGCGCCATGGCGGCGGCGGCCAATTTCGCCTTTGCCAACCGGCAGATGATCACCAGCGAAGTGCGTGACACCTTTGCGATGATACTGGGGCGCGGCGCGGATGCCCTCGGGCTCTCGCTGGTATATGATGTCTGCCACAATATCGCCAAATTCGAGGATCATCTGGTGGACGGCGCCAAGCGGCAGGTCCTGGTGCATCGCAAGGGCGCCACCCGCGCCTTTCCGCCTCACCACCCCGAGGTTCCGGAGGCATACCGCGCCACCGGGCAACCGGTGCTGATCCCCGGGGACATGGGCCGCTATTCCTATGTGCTGGTGGGGGCCGACGGGGCCATGGCCGAAAGCTTCGGCAGCACCTGTCACGGTGCCGGCCGTTTGATGAGCCGCCATGCCGCCAAAAAGGCGGCCCGGGGTCACAACATCCTTGCCGAACTGGAGGAGATGGGGGTTCGGGTACGCGGTGCCGGCATGGGGACCATTGTCGAAGAGATTCCCCAGGCGTATAAAGATGTGGCCGATGTGGTGCGGGTGGTCCACGAGGCCGGAATCGCCCGCAAGGTGGCGCGCCTTCGCCCCCTGGGGGTCATCAAAGGGTAGACACAGCCACAAAAATAAGGTATCAAGGCAAATCTGCAACAAGCAATATTCATAGGTGTCTTGAAAAATCAGGATTTTCGTTCGCGATCAGGGAAACAAGGGCACGAGAGACTCCGAGGGAATGACCAGGGAATCCGACAACAGCACGGACGGAACGCAATCGATGACTACAGACATCACGCCTGGAAGCCACGCCATGAGCAGGTCGACCCAGGAACGACACCGTCAGTTTCTCGATGAAGACGAAGCGCAAACCGTTACCAAACGGGTTTCCATCATTTCGGCGCCGCTTGCCAACACCGTGAGCTGGGGCACGGGCACCGAACACGGCCCGGCCGCCATCATCGAGGCCTCGCCCGCCTTGGAATCCTTTGACGACGAGCTGCGTCAGGAAACCTTCCGGGCCGGATTCGAGACCCTGCCGCCCGTTACCCTGACCGGCCTGTCAACCCCAGAAGCTTGCCAGGAAATTGCTCGCGCCGTGGACCGGGAGCTCGTGCGCAAACGGCTGCCGGTGGTGCTGGGCGGCGAACACACGGTCACCGTCGGTTCGGTGGCCGCCTGCGCCCGCCACTACCCCGACCTCCATGTGGTGCAAGTGGACGCCCACCTCGATCTGCGCGACAGCTACGAAAACGACCCTTTGAGCCATGCTTGCGTCATGCGGCGCATCCATGACCTGGCCATCCCATTCACCCAGGTCGGAATTCGTTCCTTTTCCAAGGAGGAATGGCACCTGGTCCAGAAAGAGGGCTGGAAACCATTTTTCATGGACCGCATTCACCGGGAGACGGACTGGATCAACCGAGTCTGCGCCTCGGTGAGCGGGCCGGTGTACCTTACCTTCGATGTTGACGGCCTCGACCCGGCGGTGGTCCCGGCCACCGGTACCCCAGAGCCCGACGGCCTCAACTGGCAGCAGGCGACCAAGTTGATCCGAACCCTGGCTGCCCGCCACAAGATCGTCGGCCTCGACTTCGTGGAACTTTCCCCCCGACCGGAACTGCCCCACGCAACCTTCAACGTCGCCAAACTGATCTACCGGGCACTCGGCTATATCTATGAACCCCTGCTGGCACAGGGACGCTGACCGTCATCGGCAAGTCAAGAGGAGCAATATACGTGGAAAAAGAGATCTTTCAATGCCGCCGCTGCGGTCACTGCTGTCACGGCGAAACCACCGTTTCCCTCACCAAGGAGGACTTGGCCAACATGGTCGCCTACCTGCGGATGGAAGAGGAGGAAGTAATCAAAAAATACCTGCGGGTCACCGGCAAGGTGATACAGATGCAGGTGCAGGACGGACACTGCATCTTCTACAGCGACAAGGGCTGTACCGTGCATCCGGCCCGCCCCTGGCGCTGCCGTCAGTGGCCGCTGCACCCCAGCATGCTCACCGACCAGGCCAATTTTTCGGCCATAAAGGACTCCTGCCCGGGCATCCGCCTCACCGATTACGGGGATTTCAAGCGGAAGTTCTCCACAATCGTCGAACACAAGAAAAAACAGGGCGAACAAGGGTAGCGCGGCGACACAATGCGGTTTGACCTACTCTTCCTGGGCAAAACCAGGGAAAAATACCTGGCCAGCGGCATCGAAGACTTCCGCAAACGGCTCAGCCGCTATGCCGAGGTGGAGATCAGGACCATCAAAGAGAAACGCTGGGGGAGTGGGGAAGCGGAGGGTAAAATCAAGGAGGAGGAAACCAGAATCCTGCTCGAACACTGTGCCAGGCCGACCCTGGTGGTCGCCCTGGACCCGGCCGGGAACCGGCTCAGCTCGGAGGAGTTCGCCGACCTGATCGGGAAATGGGAGGCAGAAGGCCGCCGCAAGATAACCTTCATCATCGGTGGCCCCTTGGGGCTTGCCGACTCCATCCGCAAGTCAGCCGACACCCTGCTGTCGCTGTCGGCCATGACCTTCACCCACGAAATGGCGCGACTCATTCTCCTCGAACAGCTCTACCGCGCCTGCTCGATCCGGGCCGGCAGCCAATACCACAAATAGCCGGTCGACAGGGGGGGGGAGAGGGCGTCAGACCGATTCGACGGACACCACCTCAGCCACCTCGCTCTTCAAAAACTTCTCGATGCCCTCTTTCAAAGTAACCTGCGACATGGGGCACCCCTTGCAGGCCCCGGTCAACTGGACCTTCACCACCCCATCGGCGCTTACGTCGACGAGCACGACATCACCGCCGTCCTTTTGCAACGTCGGCCGCATTTTATCCAAAGCCGACTGAACTCTATCTCGCATGGAAACCGCCTCCCTCTCGATTTGCAGCATTTAAAAGACCTTCTATATAGCACAGCCGCTGCCACCTGACAAGCACCTGGCCGCCATTACCAAACAACCACTCACAAGGAACCGCGCCCCCACCTCGCCGGAGATTTTTTTGTTGTCTCTTTGCTTTTAGACCAAAAAAATCGTATAAAATTCGTAACCATCCAGCAGCATCGGACCTGCTTCGAAATCTGCGTTTGCCGGTCATCGGCCTGCCCCAACATGCCTGGTGTAGAGAGTACCGGCCTCTTTCACGCATCCGGCGTCTCGCAGGCCCGCTTCCCTGCCGCACTGCTCAATAAACAGCGCCGGGGGCGATCCGTCTTTTTTTCGTCCCAAGCTGGCTGGTTGGTAAAATTTTCGTAACTATCCGTTCAGTACTCAAACCAAGGAGAAGCCACCATGGCGCAATCCACCAGCGCACAAAGCAAAATCCTGGTCGAAGCCGGGACCAACGAGCTGGAGATCATCACCTTCTATCTGCAGTGGCTTGATCCGGCCACCGACAAGGTGACCAAAACCTTTTACGGCATCAACGCCGCCAAAGTGCGAGAACTGGTAGCCATGCCCGACAAGGTGACCGAGACTCCGGACGCACCGGCATGCGTGGAAGGCGTTTTTCTGCTCCGCAACCGTACCATTCCGCTCACCAACCTGTGCAAGTGGTTCGACTATCAGCCGGACCTCTCCCCCGAGGCGCTGGCCAAATGGGTGGTGGTGGTGGCCGAGATCAACGGCAAGCCCTTCGGTTTCACCACCCACGGGGTGGACAAGGTGCACCGCGTTTCCTGGACCAAAATTTTGTCGCCGCCGGAAATCCTGGCCGACAATCAAAGCATCACCGGCATCTGCCTGATGGACGACCGGGTTATCCAGATGGTTGATTTTGAAAAAATAGCCGCCGCCATCGATCCCGCGATGTCCCTTGAAAACGTCGCCACCAGGGACCACTTGGAGACAACGGCAGCAGAAGCAAACAAGGCGGTGGTGATCGCCGACGACTCAAGCAGCATCCGGAAGCAGTTACAATTGACCCTGGAGCGGGCCGGACTCAAGGTAATCGCACACCCCGACGGCCAGTCGGCATGGGATTATCTGGAAAAACTCCGCGAGGCAGGAACGCTCAACGACCGGGTGCTGGCCGTGGTCACGGACATCGAAATGCCACGCATGGACGGCCACCATCTCTGTCTGAAAATCAAACAGCAGCCAGCCTACGGACGGATCCCGGTCATCCTCTTCTCATCAATGATCAGCGACGGCCTGCGCAACAAAGGCGAGGCGGTGGGGGCCGACGACCAGGTTACCAAGCCCGAGTTGGATATCCTTTTCGACCGCTTGCAGGCCTGTCTGGACCGGCAGCACCTGAACAGCCCGCGCGCCTGAATCAAGCCCATGGACACCACACAACTGCGACAGGCCATCAAAAAATTTCTTGCCGAAGATATTGGCAGCGGCGACATCACCACCACGGCCATTTTTACCGCCGGACAACCGGGCGAGGCCGTTTTCATCGCCAAGGAGACCTTCCTGGCGGCAGGAATGGCAGAGGTGGCATCCCTGGTATTCACCACCCGGAATCCATCAATCCGGGTAAACGACACCGTGGCCGACGGTACCCGGGTGGTGCCCGGCGACATCCTCCTCAAGGCCCAGGGGCCGGTGGCGGACCTCCTGCAAGCCGAACGGGTGGCGCTCAACCTGGTTCAACGCCTCTCAGGAATCGCCACCCACACCGCCCGTTTTGTCGAGGCGGTAGCCCCCCTGCCGGTACGCATCGTCGATACCCGCAAAACCACCCCCGGCCTGCGGATGCTCGAAAAATACGCGGTCCGGGTGGGCGGCGGCCACAACCATCGCTTCAACCTGGCCGACGGCGTCCTGATCAAGGACAACCACATCGCCGCCTGCGGCTCGATCAGCGAAGCGGTGGCTCGCGCCCGCCGCCTCGCCCCCCACACCCTCAAGATCGAAGTGGAGGCGGAAACCCTCGCGCAGGTCGAGGAGTGCCTGGCCTGCGGGGTGGAAATCATCCTGCTCGACAACATGTCCCCGGCACAACTTGCCGAGGCCGTGAAAATCGCCAAGGGCCGAACACTGCTGGAGGCATCGGGAGGCGTGACCCTAGCCAACGTGCGGGAAGTCGCCGCCAGCGGCGTCGACCTGGTCTCCGTGGGCGCCCTCACCCACTCGGCCCCGGCCGTGGACATCAGCATGCGGTTGACGGTTAGCGGTTGATACCAGGCGCAGGAGCGCCTGCGTCAACCAGGCAAAAAAAACGGCCGCCAGGGCTTTTATGCCCGGCGGCCGTTTTTCGTCGTTCAAGAGACGACAAACCAATCTAATACTTCTGATCGGCGTACGCCAGCCAGCCCCCGGCCAGAACCAGTTCGCGGTCAAAAAGGTTCAACTCAAAGCCGAAGGTAACCTCTCTGTCGCCACGGGCGGTGAGTTTGCCATGCTCGAGATCCACGGCCACTGTCACGGTATCGCCCAGCGCAAAGAGCACATCGAGGTCAGACTTGGGCAACTCAATGGCCAGCATGCCGCAGTTGAACATGTTTTGCCGAAAAATACGGGCAAAGCTCTCCGCGATCACCACATTGATGTCGTTCACCTCGAACACCCAGACCGCATGCTCCCGCGATGAACCACAGCCAAAATTAGCCCGGGTCACGATCACCCCGGCTTCCTTTGCCTTGCTCGAGGCAGGATCGAAACCGCCCAGCTTGAGATCCTCCAGCATGAAGGGCTGGAGGGCCATTTTGGTATTCTCGGTCAGGTATTTGGCCGGGATGATCTCGTCGGTGTTGATATCATTTCTGTCCAGAAAGAGCACTGGACCGCCGAATTCTTTCATACATTTTCCTCCGTAAACGGTCTGCCGCGAGGCCGATTAGAGCATTTTCCGCGGGTCGGTGATATGGCCGGCAACTGCAGCGGCGGCGGCGGAAAGGGGGCTCATCAGGTGGACAATGCCGCCCTTGCCCATACGGCCGTTGAAGTTACGATTGGTGGTGGAGGCGCAGATCTCGCCTTCGGCCAGCACGCCATTGCTCATTCCGAGACACGCCCCGCAGGTGGGATTGGTGACGCAGAATCCCGAATCCATGAAGATCTTGATGATCCCTTCCTCCAGGGCCTGGGAGTAGACGGCCGGGGTGGCCGGCGACAGGATGCCGCGCACCGTGTCGGCAATTTTGTGATTCTTGAGAATCTTGGCGGCCTCCCGCAGATCCTCGATACGGCCGTTGGTGCAGGAACCCAGGTAGACCTGATCCACCGGCGTTCCTTCCATGCCGGTGACATCCTTGACCTCATCGGGCTTATAACCGAAGGTTACCTGAGGGGCCAGATCGGAAACGTCCAGGGTCACCTCGCCGGCGTAAATGGCATCGGGGTCGGAATGCCATTTGGCGAAAGCCGTCACCGCCGCTTCGATATTGGGGTAGTCTCCCAGGATAAAGGGCCAGAGGTATTCGGCGGTGACCTGATCGGGCAGACAGATGCCGCAGGTGCCGCCTGCCTCAATGGCCATGTTGCACAACGTCATTCGCGACTCCATGGACATCGCGTCCACCACCGGGCCGACGAACTCCATCACCTTGTCGGTGGCGCCGTTGACGGTGAGTTCCTTGATGATCTTGAGGATCACGTCCTTGGCATAAACACCGGCCGGCAAGGTTCCGGTGATGTTTATCCGCATGGTCTCCGGCTGCCGGAAGGAGCAGACCCCTTTCAGGATGCCCACCTCGAGATCGGTGGTGCCTACTCCGGCGGCAAAGGCGCCAAAGGCGCCATGGGTGCAGGTATGGGAGTCCCCCATGATCACCGTGTACCCGGGACGGATAAAACCCTTCTCCGGGAAAAGGGCATGACAAACCCCGTTATGGCCGATATCAAAAAAATCCTTGATTTTGTGACGCCGGGCCCAGTCGCGGAGAATCTTTGCCTGGGTCGCGGTTTTGGAGTCTTTGGACGGAGTGACGTGATCGATCACCACCTTGATTTTGTCCGGATCGAATACCCGGTCCATGCCCCGCGCCTCAAGGTCGGTGACGGCGATGGGAGTGGTGATCTCGTGACACATGACCACATCCAGGTCCAGCACCACATTCTGCGGCGATGGATTGTCCCGGAGATGGGCATCGAAAATCTTCTGTGCGATGGTTTTCCCCATGATGCATTTGCCTCCTGAGTATGGCTGGATGAAACCGTAGAAACCGTAACGACCCGGCTCCATCGTGTTGTTTTATTGCAAGTATGATGGCGTCACAGCTAAGCGGAGACTGCGAAAAGTCCGATCTACTGCGTTGCGGGCGGTACGACTCGCTTTTGCGAGTCCATCAAGTATACATTGTAACTATCCAGATCGGGACGAAAAGCATCTGATTCGCCCCGGCACGATAACTGCTCAGCAGTGCTGCTGGCTGGCCAGCCGTACTTTTCGCCTGACCGCTAGAGGCCTAATCTTTTATCCAGCCCCGGCCCGGACGTCAAACAAAAAAAACCGCCGGGGCCGTGGCATGCTGCCATCAGTCCGGCAAATTCTTTAAAAAGAATGCACCGGCACCGATTTTTGCGCCGATTGCCATTTTCCGTTTGACGAGCCGGACCGGAGCGAATAGTCTCATCCTATCGACAATGAATAGAAAAAGCGCCTTCCACGGCGCTGCGGCGCAGGACATTTGCCACTCTACCCGATACCCGGGGACGATGAAATAAAAACACGCGTTCCCTTGTTGTTCCCGCGCCACAACCTAATTTAGTATTGCCTTTACCAAGCGGCAGCGTCTGCCCACGGCTTGCGCCGTGTATCCTTGCTTTTGTTTACTGAACACAACGCGAAAAAAATCCCATCCGTTTGGCACCGTCCCGCAGAGAAAAGGCGATGACCCACCCTACCGAAACGACCCCAGACCGCCATCTCAACCACCAAACCACCATTACCCTGCTTCTTGAGGTGGCAGCCACCGACTATCCGACCGCCACTCCCCGTCTCCAGCAGCTCTTCGCCGACCTGGTCGACCTCTACTCCGGCCGCTGGCCCGCCTACCAGGAATGCCAGGTGGGCTACCATACCTTGAGCCACGCCCTGGATGTGGCACTCTCCACCACCCGAATGATCGTCGGCTGGAACAAGTCCACCTACGAAGAACAGGCGATAGAGGAATACCTCTTCCTGGCCGGGGTGACGGCATCGGCATTTCATGACGCCGGCTTCATCAAGGACCGCGGCGACACCGTCGGCAGCGGCGGCAAATACACCCACACCCACGTCCCCCGCAGCATGGAGATGGCCCGCCACTATCTCACCAGCAACAACTGGCCCGATCAGATTACCGAGCTGGTGACGGCGATGATCTCCCTCACCGAGTTCCATACCCAGCCGGACCTTGCCGGCCTGTTTGGAAAATACCAGGAAGAAGCCGTTGCCTGCATGGTGGCCACCTCCGACCTGGTGGCACAGATGGCCGACGTCGATTACATGGAACGGATCAACAATCTGTTCGAGGAATTCCATGAGGCATACGAACACGAAGGCCGGGAAGAGTTGGCCAAGCGGGGCGTGCACATCTTCAACTCGGCCCAGGAAATGATCGACGGCACCATCGCCTTTTACGAGTGTTTCGTCTTACCCCGCCTCAAGGGGCTGGGCCGGATGGATCAGTACCTGATCACCTTCTTCGGCGAGGGCCGCAACCCCTATCTTGAAAACATCACCGCCAATCTCACCGGTCATCTGGTGGGCAAGTCGGCCCAACGGCGGCGGCTGGGCGAAATCCTCCTGAACCTTGGCGTGGTCTCCGCCCAGCAGGTGGAACAGGCTCTGGGCCGGCAACAGACCCAGAACTCCGCGCGGCAAGCCGTCCCGGCCACGGAACTGAAAAACAGCCTGTTCCGCTGGATGGACCGGGAACTCACCGAAAAGGGGCTGGGGGACATCCTCCTCGACATGGAGGCGATCACCCCTGCCGAACTGCGCAAGGGCTTACTGTCCCAAGTCCTGCCCGCAGCGCAGACCGTCGGCACCACTGCCAAGGAATGGCAGGGGCTGCTGGAAATCGCCGTTCTCCTCCAGCACATCCACAAAAATGCCTGGCTGCTGGCCCAGATCATGACCATGATCACCGAGCTGCTGGACTGCGAGGCCAGCACCATTCTGCTGGCCAGCCCCGACCAACAACGGCTCGTCGTCATGCTGCCCAGCGGCCTTAACCGCGACCTCAAGCCCGGTGCCACCATCCCGGCCGACAAAGGGCTGGAAGGGTGGGTCTTCCGCCACTGCCGACCCCCATGGTGGCCGACAACCAGCTGGACTACCGGTTCCGCAACGGCCCGCAGGCCCGTCTGGGCTTTGAAACCACCACCGCATTGGCCGTACCTTTCTATATCGCCGGCCAGTGCCTGGGGGTCATGGAACTGTTCAACAAGCATTCCGCCGAATTCACCGAACACGACATGAACCTGCTGGCCATGCTCGCCAATATGATCGGCAACACCCTGGAAGTCGTCATCGCCCTTGACAACGGCAACTGACCACCGCCCTCTCTTGAACAATTCATCCTATTCGACCGCCATGTCCGGACACCGATTGTCTATTCTCCTGCTGGTTCTGCTGCTGCCCTTTGGACTGCCACTGGTCACCGCCGCTCCTCTGTGGGCGGCGCACGGCGTCAGCATTGACGGCACCCTCAAGTACCCCGCCGGTTTCGACCATTTCGACTACACCTCCCCGCAGGCCCAGAAGGGAGGCCAGCTCGTGCTCCATGGCCTGGGCAGCTTCGACAAGATGAACCCATACACCCTCAAGGGATCTTCCCCTGACGGTCTCGAAATGCTGGTCTTCGAAACCCTTGCCACCCCGAGCCTGGACGAGCCCTTTGCCGCCTATGGTCTGCTGGCCAAGGATATTGAAGTTGCCGCCGACAAGCTCTCGGTCACCTATACCCTGAATGAGCAGGCAAAATTCTCCGACAACACGCCGGTGACTCCGGAGGATGTCAAATTTTCGCTCGACACCCTGAAAAGCACCGCAGCCCATCCCTTCTACCAGGCCTACTTCCAGGACATCAGCCGGGCCGAGGTACTGGACGCCCACCGGGTCCGTTTCCACTTCGCCCGCCGCAACCGCGAACTGCACATGATCGCAAGTCAGATGCCGGTGTTCGCCAAGGCCTTCTACTCCGCGCACCCCTTTGGCGAGGTGTCGCTCACCCCGCCGCTGGGCTCCGGCCCCTATGTGGTGGCCGAGGTGAACCCGGGCAAATCGATTACCTACCGTCGCAATCCCAACTACTGGGGCGCCGACCTCAACGTCCGGCAAGGGATGTTCAACTACGACCGGATCGTGTTCAAGTATTACAAGGACCAGATCGTTTCCGTTGAGGCCTTCAAGGCCCATGAATTCGACCTCATGGATGTCAACATCGCCAAGCAGTGGGCCCGCGACCTCACCGGTCCGAAGTTCGACGACGGCCGCATTGTCAAGGCCCTCCTGCCCCATCACAACAACGCCGGCATGCAGGGCTTTGTAATGAACATCCGCCACCCCCTGTTTCAGGACCGCCGAGTACGTGAGGCGCTGGGGCTGGCCTTTGACTTCGAATGGACCAACACGACCCTGTTCTTCGACCAGTACAGCCGTTGCAACAGCTACTTCAGCAACTCGCCCCTGGCCGCCGCCGGGATTCCCAAGGGGCTCGAACTCGACTATCTGACCCCATTCAAGGGCCAGATCCCCCCGGAAGTCTTCACCACGCCGCTCAACCCGCCCACCGCCACGCCGCCACACTCCCTGCGCGCCAACCTGCGCGAGGCCATGAAACTGCTGCGCGAGGCCGGCTGGGCAATCAAAAACGGCAAACTGGTCAACGACCAGGGGCATCCTTTCAGCTTTGAAATCATGCTGGTCTCGCCCTCATTCGAACGGGTCTTTGCCCCCTATGTCCAGAATCTCGCCAAACTGGGCATCACCGCCACCTACCGCACCATTGACCCCACCCTTTACATGCGCCGGCTGAACAGCTTCGACTTCGACATGACGGTGACCGTCTTCGGCCAGTCGCAATCGCCAGGCAACGAACAGCGCGACTACTGGCACTCTTCCAGCGCCGACCGGGAAGGGTCGCGCAACCTCATCGGCATCAAAGATCCGGCCGTCGACGCCCTGGTGGACAAGATCATCTACGCCGAGAAACAGGAGGAGATCACCGCCGCCTGCCATGCCCTCGACCGGGTGCTCTGGCACAACCACTTCGTGGTGCCCAACTGGTACGTGGCCAAACACCGGGTCGCCTACTGGAACATCTTCACCCGCCCCCGGACCCTGCCCCTCTACTACTCGCCCCTGCAGGCGCTGATGACCTGGTGGATCACCCCCGGGGCCGAGGCCAGGTAGTTCCCGGCCGGATAACGTCCTGGCGCCCGATTGGGATCGCCCCCGCGCCTTGCCCGCAAGCAAAATTCTCCGTTTCCGCATGGCAACGAGATGACTCTCCACCGCCAGACGGCACGCGCCGGATTTTCCGTTGTGCGACGCGGGAAAGAACGCTAAAGTGTGGCACCGTCTGTTATGCCCCATTTTGTTGAATTCCTTTGCCGAGCATGCCATCCCGGCCCCGCAGGGCCTGAGGGACTGCACGGCAAGGAGATCTCGCTCCCCGCGACCCAGACCGTTTCCACGGAACCCCCATGGCCGCCTATATCCTTCGCCGCATCCTGCTGATGATCCCCACCCTGTTCGGGATCATGCTGATTACCTTCACGGTCACCCAGTTCGTGCCCGGCGGACCGGTGGAGCAGATGCTCGCGCAACTCAAGGGCCAGGGCGCCGGAGGCGAAGTGCGGGCAAGCCGCGCCGCCGACCTCTACCAGGGCGACAAGGGACTCGATCCGGAACGGATCGAACAGCTCAAAAAACTCTACGGCTTTGACCGGCCGCCGGCCGAACGTTTCCTGCGGATGATGAAAAACTATCTGGTCTTCGACTTCGGCGAGTCCTACTACCATCACCGAAGCGTGGTCGACCTGGTGATCTCGAAGCTGCCGGTCTCCATGTCGCTGGGGCTGTGGTCGTTTCTGATCGTCTACGCAACCTGTATTCCGCTGGGCATTACCAAGGCGGTTCGGGACGGTTCCCGCTTCGATATCGCCACCAGCACCGTAATCCTGGTCGGCTATGCCATCCCCGGCTTCGTGCTGGCCATTGCGCTCATCGTCCTCTTTGGCGGCGGCAGCTTCTGGAGTATTTTCCCCCTCCGCGGCCTGATTTCGGATAACTGGCACGAGCTGCCGCTGATCGACAAAATCCTCGACTACCTGTGGCACATGGTGCTGCCGGTGATTTCCAGCACCGTGGGGAGCCTGGCGGTGATGACGCTGCTCACCAAGAACAGCTTCCTCGAAGAGATCCGCAAGCAGTACGTGCTCACCGCCCGGGCCAAGGGGCTGGCCGAAAACCGGGTGCTCTACCGCCATATCTTCCGCAACGCCATCATCCCCATCATCACCGGCTTTCCCGGCTCCTTCATCACCGCCTTTTTCACCGGCAGCCTGCTGATCGAGACCATCTTCTCGCTGGACGGCATGGGATTGCTTGCCTACCAGTCCATCCTGAACCGCGACTACCCGGTGGTGCTGGGCACCCTCTACTTCTTCACCATCATCGGCCTCATCTCACGCCTCCTCTCGGATCTCTCCTACGTGGTGGTGGACCCGCGGATCACCTTTGACAGCATGGAGTCGCGGTGATGACCGGCGGAAAGAGAAAAAACAGCATCTGGGGCCGGCGCTGGCGCCGCTTCAAGCAGAACCGGCGCGGCTACGTGAGCCTGATCATCTTCACCCTGCTCTTCGTGTTGAGCCTGGGCGCCGAGCTGCTCAGCAACGACCGGCCCTTTTTGATCTCCTATGCGGGCCATCTCTACGTGCCCATAGTAAGAGAGTATCCGGAGACCACCTTTGGCGGCGATTTTGCCACCGAGGCCGACTACCGGGATCCCTATATTCTCGACAAGATCACTTCGGGCGGCAACTGGGCGCTCTTTCCGCCCAACCCGCACAGCTACGCTTCCATCAACACCGAACTCACCGTGCCGGTGCCGTCAAAACCCACCCGGGTAAATCTGCTGGGCACCGACGACCGGGGCCGGGACGTGCTGGCGCGCCTCATCTACGGCTTTCGCCTCTCGGTGCTGTTCGGCTTCGCCCTCACCTTCATCGGCACTGCGGTGGGGATTGTCGCCGGCGCCGTGCAGGGCTATTTCGGCGGCAAAACCGATCTCGCCATGCAACGCTTCATCGAGATCTGGAGCGCCATGCCCGAGCTCTATCTCTTGATCATCTTCGCGGCGATCTTCAAGCCGAGCATCAGTCTGCTGCTGATCCTGCTGTCGCTCTTTGGCTGGATGGGGCTTTCCGACTACGTGCGCGCCGAGTTCCTCAAAGGCCGCAACCTCGACTACATCAAGGCGGCCAAGGCGCTGGGCGTTGGCGACGCCACCATCATGTTCCGGCACCTGTTGCCCAACGGCATGACCCCGGTGATCACCTTCCTCCCTTTTCGGATGTCGGGCTCGATCCTGGCGCTTACCAGCCTCGATTTCCTGGGCCTTGGCGTGCCGCCGCCCACTCCGTCGCTGGGCGAACTGCTTGCCCAGGGCAAGAGCAATATCGAGGCCTGGTGGCTGTCGCTCAGTACCTTCGTGGTCCTGGTGGGTACATTGATCCTCCTGATCTTCATCGGCGAGGCGTTGCGCGAAGCCTTTGACCCACGAAAAATATGATGGGCGGGTTTCCGGTTCAGGGTTCACAGGTTCCCGGTTGTGACCCCAAACCTCTGAACCTCTGAACCCTGACCCTCTGCCCCTCCAAGGAACCCATGCTCCTGGATCTAAAAAATCTCTCCGTCACCTTCCGAGACGACGACACCTCCCAGCAGGTGCTCGACCGGGTCTCCTTTGCCATGGCCGAGGGCGAGACCATGGCCCTGGTGGGAGAATCGGGGTCGGGCAAATCGGTGACCGCGCTCTCCATCCTGCGGCTGCTCGAAACAGTGGCGGCGGTGGAAACGCGAGGGGAAATTCGCTTCGCGGGCCAGGATCTGCTGCGGCTTGACGAGCCGGCCATGCGCCGGATTCGCGGCAACCGCATCGCCATGATCTTCCAGGAACCCATGACCTCGCTGAACCCGGTCTACACCATCGGCGATCAGTTGCTGGAACCACTCCTGGTCCACCAGGGGCTCACCAAGGAGGAGGGACGCAAACGGGCCATCGCGCTGCTCGACCGCACCGGCATCAGCGATCCGGAGCAACGCTTTGCCAGCTTTCCGCACCAGCTCTCGGGCGGCCAGCGCCAGCGGGTGATGATCGCCATGGCGCTCGCCTGCCGCCCCAAACTCCTCATCGCCGACGAGCCGACCACGGCGCTCGACGTCACCATCCAGGCCCAGATTCTGGAGCTGATCAAGGACGTCCAGCAGGAACTGGGCATGGCGGTGCTGCTGATCACCCACGACCTCAACATGGTGCGCAAAATCGCCGGCCAGGTGCAGATCATGTGCCGGGGGGAAATCGTCGAGCACGGCGCCACCAAGCAGGTGATGACCTCCCCCAGCCACCCCTACACGGTAAAACTCCTCGACTCGGTGCCCAAGGGCGAACCTGCCCCCAAGGGCGATCGCCAGGCGTTGCTCGAGGTGCGCGACCTCAAATGCCACTTCGATATCAGAAAAGGATTTCTGCGGCGCAAGGTGGGGGCGGTGCGGGCGGTGGACGGGGTCGATCTTACCGTGCGCGAGGGCACCACCTACGGCATTGTCGGCGAGTCGGGTTCAGGGAAGACAACCCTTGGCATGTGTATCCTCAAGCTCACCGGCTGCCGGGGCGATATCGTCTACCGGGGCCGCGATCTGCTCGCCTGTTCCGCCGCCGAGATGCGGCCGCTCAGGAAAGAACTGCAGGTGGTCTTCCAGGACCCCTTTTCCTCGCTTTCCCCAAGATTCACCATCGAGCAGATCATCGCTGAGGGGCTCAAGGTGCACCGCATCGGCGCTGACAAGCGGGAGCGAAGAAAAATCGTCGAGGAGACCTTGATCGAGGTGGGCCTTGAACCCGAAATGGCCGACCGCTGGCCCCATGAGTTTTCGGGCGGCCAGCGCCAGCGCATCGCCATTGCCCGGGCCGTGGCCCTGCGGCCCAAGCTGGTGGTGCTCGATGAACCCACCAGTGCGCTGGACATGACCGTCCAGGCCCAGATCCTCGCCCTGCTCAAGCGACTCCAGGAAACCTACGGCATGACCTATCTCTTCATCTCCCACGACCTGCGCACCGTCCGCGCCCTGGCC
>Ga0224496_10000785_pt1 | contig 21272 bp, 19 predicted proteins | sample SF_Jul11_sed_USG_2_FD_168127 | JGI IMG/M metagenome (GOLD analysis project Ga0224496, IMG submission 168127) | Sediment microbial communities from San Francisco Bay, California, United States - SF_Jul11_sed_USGS_8_1 | ecosystem: Environmental > Aquatic > Marine > Sediment | place: USA...
CCTCACCGGCTACTATCCCGGTATCGGTGCCACGGGCTACAAGGTGGATACGGACCGCTGTAAGGTCTGCCATAACAACGAGCATACAGGTTATGGCAAAAAGGCCGGGGACAACTGCTACAGCTGTCATGCACCCCATGTATTTAGTCAGTAAGCATCCCCACAGTCCGGTGTAAATCCGGATATTCAAAGGCCGGTTCAGAGGGAGATGAGCCGGCTTTTCTTTAGGCCACAAAGAATAAAACCATGTTTCTTTTCCCTCTTATGCCAATCTACCTGCAGTATGCTCTGCTAGTGAATGGTGACAAGCTGTTATATCCATTTCTAATACATTCACTGAATTACCCCGTATGGTAATTTCAGCTACCTGTCGCTGCTGATCGCAGCTGATGTGGCCCTACTGATTCATCCAGATAATTAACAATATTTAAATACTCAGCCCGCACTAGCGCCAGTACAGGGCCCGGCTTTATCTTTTACCCGCTATCTCAAGCCATATTGGTCTGGTAAATCGCTTTATTTCCCTTAAACATTCAAAAAATAATATGGGCATGATTAATATCCATAACTAATCAACGGTTTATTACATGGTATTTTTCTTACAATAGGTCAATCAGACCAAATCCAGACTTTTACTAAGCCCCGACCCCCAATAACAGTAATTTTCAATGGCGCATTTAACATACTTTACAATCAATCAGGCTCATTTCAGCACCCTATTAACAGGTGAAGAGAATATATCATGAATTACTAATATTCTTTTTTATGTTTCTGCCCACAGTTCAACACTATATGTGCCAGAAAGCACTATAATCAACAGTTAATACAAATTGGCATAGTGTATATCCTGAGAATATACGTACCTAAATAGTAGCGACAGCTAAACATGACAGGATTTTTTTGATGCAAGAAGAGGCAAGTACGATAGAACCGCCAGTTGAGTCATCGGTCCTTAAAGACCCTGAACACGTCAAAAATGTCATTAATCGATTTATTAATGGCGAATCTGAAGGCAGCGATAATCGAGCATCCATGGCACAGGCGGCCAGTGGCGGCAAGCAGTTCCATGATCGTAGAGACATCATTAAGGCCCTGACGCAATTACAGCTCAGCTATAAACCTGAATACACACCGGGTGAAGAAATCAACATCAACAATGATGATTTCAAGCGTGCCCTGCTCAACAGTATGGCAAAAATCGGTAATGCCTCTATAACAAAGTCACTCAATGAAATTGACGGTAAGACCATCGATTTTATCGAAATGATCTTCGGCGCATTTTTACGTGACCAAAATATTTCTGACGCGATGAAATCACTCTTGCTTAGCCTGCAGGTGCCACTGATTAAAGTAGCCATGCTGGACAAAAAACTGTTCAGCCAGGAAAAACATCCGGCACGTTACGTACTGGATACCATAGCGCATATCGGTATAGGCATAGATGATAAGGAAAGCACCTTATACAAAACCATGGAACTGATTGCCGACCAGTTACTTAATAATTTTGATCAGAATATTGCAAGCTTCAACAATGCACTCAACGCCCTGAGTCGACTACGTACGATCGAACAGAAAAAGCACGACCAGAAAGAAGCCGAAACCCAGAAGCAGATTATTAAAGAACATGCGCGCCAGCTAGTTTTATCAAAACTACAACAACAGACAAAAAATAAAGATATACCCAATGCTATCAAGCCATTAATACTCAAGCAATGGTCGACACTGATGTTTTATCATTACGTAAAAGAGGGCTCTGATAGTGAGCAATGGAATGAAGCCATCGAGCTCCTGAAACAACTGGTACAGAGCGTCCAGCCAATAAAGTCAAAAGATCAGTGGAACTGGCTAAGCAATAACGCCACATCCCTGGTTGAAAAAATAAAAGAGCAGCTGTATGCAACACAACTGGATAAAGATAGCGTGGACACATCCATCCAGATGCTTGCAAAAGCACACCAGCAGCGCCTCTCCGAAATCAACTTTGATGATATCGAAGAGGCCATACTGGATGAAGAACCCGACCTGGATGACATCATCGATGAAGGCCCTGAAATTGAACAGCCACAGACTGCCTCACCAAGGGAACAACTTGCCCGCCTGCCAGGCGAAGTAAAACAGGGCGTCTGGTTTGAAGTATTCAATGGCGAAGAGCGTGCTGTACGACGGCTTAAATTATCAGTATTACTCTTCGAAGAAGCCAAGCTAATATTTGTTGATCGTGTTGGTGATAAAGTTTTAGAAAAAGATGCACTGACATTTAAGGATGAGCTCGATAATGGGCAGTCTCGCATTATTGCCGACCACTCGGTATTTAATCACGCACTGGGGCAGGTTATCGCATCCTTATCGGCCTGATTACAGGCTAATCTTTTACCGGCAGGCAGTTAAGGAATTCGACAACGGCCCCTCTTAGACAGGCAATGACAGCTGCCCTGCCCTTAAGGCCACATAGGCCTGCTATCACAGCCCAGTCCAGACCATCCTGTATGCGTCCTTTAATAACCAGCTGACTTTGTGGATTTAATTTATCCACGACCTGTGGATAATTAATCAACAACTTTTTCAATGGCCACATACAGGCCTCATAGCCACGGCCGGTAGTGGCAAACGATTTTATATCCTGCCAGTCCAGCTCACTTAATAGCTGCACATCCTCGAGCTGTTCATCACGTATTAAATCACGGACATCACTGGGCATAGTTAACAGGGGACCCGATAACCAGCTCGACAGGCTAAATTGAAAACGTTGGCGCAGCTCATTAAACACCTTCTCGCCGCCACGACTACAGGGTAATAACATGATAGCAGAATGAGTACCGCTGGCATGATCTCTGGTAAAGCCTATACGCACGGTTTTAAATCCAGCCTTATACCAAAAGGGTATCAATTCTGTCGTGGCACCAAAACTGGTACCGATGGCATCGACCCTTTCCTGCTCACATTCAATAACTCGTCTCAACAACAAACTACCCATACCCCTGTTATGTAATTCAGGGTGGACGGCTATACGCATAATGCGTGCATAGTTTAAAGTTGCTGCATCAGGTGAACCGGCGTGGAACGTCAGTGTCTGCGCCAGCATATGGCCATTGGGGCGACGCTCACCCCGGTAGATTTCTGCACATAATGGCTCATCAATACCGCCTTCCTCATTCACCAGTAAAGCAGCCAATACCTGTTGTTTATATTCCAGCGTATAAACTCTTATGCGTTCATCATCCAGTAACTGCTTTAAATCTGAAGGACGGGTACGGTAATGTGCATAAACAAGCAATGCAAATAATGAAGATAATTTTTTTGCATCTGCGATGAGTTCATCACGATTTATTAAAACCACTTTGCATTCATCGAGATCAATCGCATCAGTCGTTGGCACAGCGGCTAACTCGGCATCCAGACATAAGAGTTTATCGACCCATATTTCAAGCGGGTCATTTTCAATCCAGCGTACCGGCGCACGCATACTAAAGGCATGCCACTGGTTTAAATTACGATCCAGTGTCTTGTTAAATTTAAGGGCAAAGCCACGGCCCGTGCCTTCATAGCCGTGTATCGTGGTCGCGAAAACAATATCCGGATAGGCATGCAACAGTTGCTCCAGTAATGGCAATGCTATGGCGGCGGCTTCATCCACCAGTAATAAATCTGCTGCTGGTCGCTCAAGTAACAGTGCATCGGGTGCAACAAATTTTAAACACCCCTGTTTCCAGTCCAGTCGTCCACGGCCGGGCCGTGCATCGGGCAAAACCTGCTGCGCATGTTTAAACACCGGTGCCGAGATGCTCAATCTTGGTGCGGTTACAATTATATTATTAATTTGTTTCGATAATAAACGACCCGCAGCCAGGCCTAATGCCGATGACTTTCCACGACCCCGATCAGAAATAACGACTATCGGCTGATGCCGTTGTTCGATGGCAACAGACTCTATCAGCTGTACCAGCTGCTGCTGTTCCAGTGTACGAAATGGTGCGTCACAGTTCGCTCGCTGATTAGTATTCAAGTGTAAACTTTTTGGGATATTTGCCAGGGGCTTATACTGTTGAACAAGAAAAATACCGGTATCATTTTTTAATAATGGCAGCAGGCGTTTTTGAAATCGACTTTTTAGCGCGGCCCCGTGCTGCATACTGGATGGCATCAGCAATATAAGCAGGCCACCGCCACGTAATGTGCCCGTGACCGCGCCAAAGGCATCAATATCAAAATTGCTGGTAGCATCGAATACTAATCCATCATACTCCTGGCCTAATTGCGTGCGTGACCTGGCCGGTGATAATGCACCGGCGATTGTATCAGACACCCACAGCACCTCATTAGACTCACTGCCACTGAGTATTTTTTCCGCTGTTTCCCTGCAGTAAGGATCATCACCGACAACTATCACGGCCAGGCGGCAAAACTCAGCTGACGCAAGTTGAGCCAGCGCCCTGCCCCAGCCAGTCATATCCGGGTCAATTATCGAATCTGTTTCAGTCATCAGTGGATATTACGGTGTAAACAATAAGTAAGAAAGAAGTATGTGTTCCGAAAATAATCGGGAATTTATATTATTAGTAAATATATTTTTACACCTGACGCCTGTTCCACAACCATTTATGACATTCCATTACCAGCAAGATAGAAAGGGCCAGGCAAAGCAATTGTAACCATTCTGCTAATGACACCGGCTGGATGGCAAGCACATCGCTTATCCAGGGTGTATACATAGCGGCCACATGAATCAGCTGTGCCGCCAGGGTACCCATCAATAAAATGGGATTTGCCAGTAAACGATGAAAAAAAACAGAGCGCGTTTCTGAACGACTATTAAATACGTGAATATTTTCAAACAACACCATCAATAACAACGTACCATTACGCGCCTCATCCAGTGCATAACCCAGAGATAACAGCCACTGGAAAAGAACAAATGCCAGCACCCCAATCACCAGCGCAGAAATAACCACGCGCTCTATCATCAGACGGTTAAAGATAGGCTCAGTAGGTGAACGTGGTGGACGCTGTAACTCATCGCCCTCACCTGGCTCAAAGGCCAGCGCCACATCCTGGATACCATTGGTTACCAGGTTCAGCCATAATAACTGAACGGCCAGCAGGGGTAGTGGCTGACCGGTAATGAGCGCCAGGATAAACAGCACCAGTTCTGCGGCTCCTGTCGAAATTAGCAGGAAGATAACCTTGCGCACATTGGCATAGGCAATACGACCTTCTTCAACACCGGCGACAATCGATGAAAAATTATCATCGGCGATAATCAGGCTCGCTGTTTCCCTCGCCACATCCGTACCGCTTTTTCCCATAGCCACGCCAACCTGGGCGGCACGCAGTGCCGGTGCATCATTGGCACCATCACCGCTCACGGCGACAAAATGCCCATGACGCTGTAATGACTGGACTATATCCAGTTTCTGGTGTGGTTCTACACGTGCAAAGACCCTTGCCTCCCGGGTCAGGCGATCAATACTATTATCGGCCAGTGCCCGTTTTAATACCGGCCCTGTAACCGGCTGATAAGGATTGTCCAGACCCAGCTCGACGGCAATGGCCGATGCCGTTGCCGGGTGATCACCGGTAATCATCGCAACCTCTATACCGGCCTGCCTGCAACGGGTGATCGCATCCACTGCCTCATTACGTAGCGGATCAATCATGCCCACCAGGCCAAGAAAACACAGGCCATGTAAATGCTCTTCAGAAAATACCTCACCCTCATTGAGCTGAATGGAACCACTTGCCATGCCCAGCACACGATAGCCCTCTGCCGCCAGGTCAATAGCCTGTTGCTCTATCAGCGCTGGCTCCAGTGTTACATCACCCTCTATGGTTGCCATAAGCTGACACATCGGCAGTAACTGCTCCATTGCCCCCTTGATAAAAACCACGGATGAACTGCCCTGCTGGTTCAGGCTCGCTGCAAATAAACGTTCCGACTCAAAAGGAATGGTAGCCAGTTCAGGATAACGGTTAACTGCCTCGTCCCTGACGACTGCGACCTTATGCGCCATTACCAGCAGTGCTACATCGACCGCATCACCGTGATGGGTCCATCCATGGCCACGATGACCGATAAATGCATCATTGGGTAATACCGCCGCCAGGCACAGTCGATTAAGCAGTGCCTGCTCTCCGGTCGACAGCATCCCCTGCTCTGTTTGTACCACCCCTTCGACCTCCATGCCTTCACCCGTCACTGTCCAGGCGGGTTGTGCCGGTAATACAATACGCCGCACGGTCAACTGGTTAACGGTCAGGGTACCGGTTTTATCGGTGGCAATAAATGTACAGGACCCCAGGGCCTCAACCGCCATCAGGCGACGTATAATGACATGGCGCTGGGCCATACGCCGCATACCAATGGCCAGCGCAACAGTTAGGGCGACGGGCAAACCTTCCGGGATCACGGATACCGCCAGTGCAACCGCCAGCATAAAAATTTCAGCCAGTGGCATGCCGCGACTAAATGAAATGGCTGCCATTATTATGGCGGCGACGGCAACCACTATTGCCACCCGTTGCGTAAAGATTTCCATCCTTACCAACAGGGGCGGCCTGGCAACGGGCTTCATTAATACATCTGCGGCAATATGCCCGAGCTCCGTATTAAGCGCCGTTGCTACCACCACACCACGACCCCGGCCACGGTTCACCAGGGTGCCGGCAAATACCATATTTTTTCGATCACCCAGGAAGGTATCAGGGGGAAGTTGTAATTGTGCATCCTTGTTTACGGGCAAGGACTCGCCGGTTAAGGTGGACTCGTCGATTTCCAGATCGTGACAGGACAATAAACGTATATCGGCAGGTACCCGATCACCTGATTGCAGGACAATAATATCACCGGGGACCAATCGCTCTGAATCGATCTCATAACTATCACCCTCGCGTAACACATGGCAACGCGAGGTGACCATTCTATCCAGTGCGGCAGCGGCCCGTTGTGCTGAATATTCCTGGATACTCCCGATAACCGCATTAATTAAGAGTACGGCGGTAATAAAACCTGCATCTGACCACTCCTGTATAAAAATGGACAATATTGCTGCACAAAGTAATACATAAATGAGGGGACTGGCAAACTGCCGAGCAAATATCTGCAATACACCAGGGGGGCTGGTACAGGGCAGGCGGTTTTCACCACATAATTCAATCCTTTTATCGGCCTCTGCCTGGCTAAGACCGTGCAGCGAAGAATCCACTGCCTGTAACACCTCTCCAGTGGTTCTCGTATGCGCCAAAGCGACTGTATATTGTTCTGATTCTGTATTCATCTAGAGCAATCCAAGCAGGAAAATGGCAGCCCGGCCAGCTGTGAAAGCATAAGTAGAATTAATTATGCAACCCAGTGACACAAAATAACATAATTGCAACATGAAAATTATGTCACAAATAAAATATAAGGATTTGTTTCAGCACATAAGAATGATTTATTTTCATACTGGGACTATACTTTTAAGTGCGCTGTATTTTATCCAGGAGTAACTCGCCATGTCTGAACCTGACACCAAAACTGTAGCTGAAAAGAAAAAAATTGTTAAAAAGAAGAATACGGCAGTGGCACGTAAGAAGTCACCTGTAAAAAAGGCAGGTGCCACCAAAAAAAGGACACCGAGCAATAAACAGCTGGCAAAAAAAACACGCAAGGCCTTCAGCAGTAAATTGCAGGAGGACCTGGCAGCCACACGCCAGGCGCTAAAATCAGCAAAGGAAGCAGCAAAGAATGAAGTCAAGCTGGCTAAAGAGGCCGCCAGGGCCGAAATAGCCGTCTTAAAGGACCAGCTGAATGCCGCCCTGAAGCGTGAGACAGCACTACTCAAACTCGGCGAACAAAAGGCCAAGATGATGCTCGCGGCCGGTGAACGATGGGAAAAAGAGCAGATCAACAAGATCAGGAAACTGGTTGGCAAGAAACCCAAATAATTAACCTTCAATAATTATGGGCTTCTACAGGCTCTTACTTAACCGCCCTGTGAGCCCACATTTTTTACAACCTGTACTATCCTTTTTAAATATACTTATAAAAAAACAAACGCCCAGGTGCTAAGCTAATGGCAAAAATATTATCTGTTGATGACTCAAAAGTGATTCGTGAAATGGTCAAGGCCGTTTTGAGCGCAGAGGGACATGAAGTGACTACAGCCAATGATGGCGTCGAAGGCCTTGAAGCGGCACGCAATAACCAGTTCGACCTGATTCTTACCGATATCAATATGCCCAATATGAACGGTATCAGCCTCGTCAGCAAACTACGCCGCATGCCAGCATATCTACACACACCCATTGTCATGATAACCACGGATAATAGTGATTATAAAAAGTCAAAGTCAAAAACCATGGGTGCTACCGGGTGGTTACAGAAGCCCTTTGATCCAGCCCGCCTCATTCAGGCAACAAAAAAGCTACTGGGTTAAACACATAATCCGACCGGGCATTGCATCATTGAATAGCTGCTTACACCTGCGGATTCAACCGGTCGCGTGATGTAAAAGAAAACGCAAATGAACGCAAATACACGCGAATAAAGATGGATAGTTTTATTGTCATCCTGAGCGAAGGTGTACAAGTATTCCGTTCAGATACTATTCGCTTTGACGTGCATGGATGCACTAATTTCGCGGGGGCATGGAAGCACAAGAGCGATTATTTGCGTTGTTAGCGTTCATTTGCGTTTTCTTTTGATTTTTTTGAAATTACCCAACGACCGCTTATGGCTAATTTGAGACACCGACAACTGCCAGAGCTTATGGGAATTTACATTTACACCCGTCAGATAATGCCGGGCAGGGAAATTTAAGAAACGAGACTGATCTGACTGGGGTGGCTTGTAGTTTTAACACTATCCTCAGACGTGCTTCGTAGGATATTTTTATTCTTTTCGCTGATTTCTATCCAGTTAATAATCGACTGCCAGTGCCTTCTATCCACATCGAGTGACTTATGGGCAAGCTCATGTATACCCAGGCCAACCTTACTGATACGCACATAATTTTGTGTGTCGCGTAATTGTGCCAGCACGGGCACATTTAATTTCTTCAAAAAATTATCCAGCTCGGTGAATGCCGTCGTATTTTTGCGCACCTTATTTGCGATGATGGCGATGCGCGTTCTACCTGACCGCACTTTCAAATCAACGATCAGGTCACGAAGAAAATCGGCGGTGGCACAAATATCCAGCCAGGAAGGTAGAACCGGTATTAGAATATAATCCGCACCTTTAATCTGCTCGACCAGATCAGGCCCCTTTAAACCCGGCGGCGTATCCACAATCAGTCGATCGGTACCTGCGGGTATACGCAGATGCCAGCTCATGGTTACACCCCTGGCAGCACATTTATGGGCCGTAACGCCATATATATTAGAAACCGTGTCAGGACGGGAGCTTAACCAGCGCATACTCGAACCCTGCTGGTCGTAGTCATATAGGGCCGTATTAAAACCTTTGGAGGCATAATAACTGGCAAGATTTGTTGAAATGGTGCTTTTACCGCAGCCGCCCTTGGCATTAATAACGACGATGCGAATCATTGGTCTATCGCTTTAAACAATAGATCAGAAGGTATCATACGCATAATATCCCATGAGAAGTCTTTTTATCATTTATTATCACTTTAACAGTGAACACGTTCTGCAATAACGGCTTCTTCCATGGTCTTCCGAGAACGATAATCCTACTTATTGCAGGTATACTAATAAATAAATGTGATCTTGACAATTATTAACGCGAATAATTCCTATTTATCTTAAATACCTTAATTCACTAAACCGACAGGCAATACATCATAAGTCACTAATACTGCCTTATCTAAAAGTAAATAAATTAATGCAGGGGCTCAGGCTTTAGTTTGTTTTTTACTACTAAGCGCCCTTTTCCAGCCCAGCTTTTTCTCCACTGATGAAATCATCATACCGGCTATATCTTTACCCGTGGCCGCTTCTATAGCTTCGAGACCCGGCGATGAATTCACTTCCAGCAGTAAAGGCCCTTCTTTTGACCGTATAAGATCGACACCCGCAATATTCAGTCCCAGGATTTTTGCTGACTTGATAGCAAGCGCCCTTTCTGTTGGTGTAATCTCTACAAAGGAGGCACTGCCACCCTGGTGGATATTTGCACGAAATTCACCGGGTGCTGCTTCACGCTGGATAGATGCAACGACTTTTCCGTCAATAACAAAACAGCGTAAATCTTTTCCCTCGGCCTCCTTGATAAATTCCTGCACGAGCAAATTGGAACCCAGCGTTTTAAATGCATTAAGAACACTCTCTGCCGCCTTTTTTGTTTCCGCCAGTACCACACCACTACCCTGGCTGCCTTCAAGCAACTTAACGATAAGCGGCGCACCACCCACCATTTCAATCAGGTCACTGCTATCCATCGGCGAATTGGCAAAACCCGTGGCCGGGATATTAATGCCACTTTTAAGCAGCAGGTGCAAATAAAACAACTTGTCCCTTGATTGCGATATAGCGACTGATGAATTGGTGGTGTAGATATCCATACTCTCAAACTGTCGTGCCAGGGCACTGCCATAAAATGTAGCACTCGGGCGAACACGCGTTATAACGGCATCCAGGTCATTAATCATCGCGCCACCACGATAATGTGCCTGGGGTGAAACGGCATCCAGTTTCATGTAACACTGCTTAATATTCAAAAATACCATTTCATGGCCGTGTTCTTCGCCCGCCTCGAGTATACGTCGATTACTGTATAGCTCCGGGTCACTGGCCAGCAGGCCTATTTTCAAACCACTGGTGATTGATTTTGACTGCCCATAATACTGGTTAATTTTTTCTTTCGTCACTTTTTCCAGTGAAAAACTCACGGATGGATCGACCAGCATACGACCACTCATGGCCTGGCGACCCAGTAACATGCGATAGCCCATGGAATCACGATTGGCTAATGTCAGTTCAATTTCCCAGTTTTCATCACCAATTTTAATTGTGGCACCCACGACATAACGCGTCTCTGTAATGCCACTGGAACTCTTTACCGTACGTTTATCGAGCACGGGTCTTTCGCAACGCACCACGGTCTTTCTATCGTTCTGTAAGGGATGCACTTCGAAGCTGACCCAGGTCTCCCCGGAGCGCCTGAATTTCTGAATATTAAAGGCATGAATGGATGAGGTTTTGGCACCGGAGTCGATACGCGCCTTGATGGCCGGTATCCCCAGCCCGGGGAATGAACACCACTCTTCACAGCCTATTATAATTTTTGAGTTATTAGCCATAAATAATCTTTTTTTCGCCTTAAAAGTCGTTGTATCTAATGCCAGTATTTAATCAACCCGACTTCTTAACAAATTTTGTCAGTATCACAATTTGCTGGCCATTCACCCGTCCCTCGATATGCTCGGGATTATCCGCCACCAGGGAAATACCACGCACGGCAGTACCACGTTTGGCGGTAAAATTGGCCCCTTTCACATCCAGGTCCTTGATAAGGGTAACCGTATCACCCGCCTCAAGTACGGCACCATTACTATCGACATGGATCACCTTATCTTCAGCAGCCTCACCTTCACCGCTTGCCTGTGCCCAGGCCAGTGTGGCATCGTCCAAATATAGCATATCGAGCAAGCCCTGCGGCCAGCCTTCTGCAGCCAGGCGCGTCAACATGCGCCAGGCCATTACCTGTACTGCGGGTACCGGGGTCCACATACTGTCATTCAGGCAGCGCCAGTGATTGGGGTCTACCTTTTCTGGCTGTTCGATTTGTTCGCGACAGGTGTTACAAATGAGAATGCAGTCATCAGTGCAGGGCGCTATAACAGGCGGCACTTCATATACACCCAGGCCTTCGGTGGCGCCACATAATTCACATTTAGATTCACTGCGTGCATGTAATGCTTGCTCTGTACTCATAGGACTGACCATTATCCAGACTTTAAAAAACTCGCATTATAGCAGAAACTCGAGCAGTGCCATTATGCTGGTATTCACAGCAGGGCGACCCGTCATTCGAGGATTTCGATCAATGTTGACCTATTGATGTGGACATGATTTATGCCACTCATCCTTTATGTGACTGCATCAATAAGGGATTAGCTCTGATTAACCTTGATAATTAACTGTTATTGCCTGAAAAAAGTCGATTAGATACGTTATTCTTTCTGACTTCTCCGGGGGAGAGAGAAGTAATATCAGCACCTAATCGACACTGGCGCTATAAGACTCTGCTTGACGTCTTAAAATTGGCCAAAAACCATCACATCATTAATTAAACCTGCTAGTCAATCTTGATACTACGTCGCAGGGCCTTATCGATCTTGGGCATAGTGAGTTCCAGTACACCATCTTTAAATTTAGCCTTTGAACCCTCGGTATTTACGTAATGTGGCAACATCAATGTTCGTGAAAAACCACCCTGTGATAACTCACAACGATAATAATCACCTTTTTCCTCTTTTGTCTCCTGCTTCTTTTCGCCCTTGATCGTCAACATATTATCTGAAACAACAACTTCCAGATTTTCCTTCTCGACACCAGGAATTTCTGCACGCACAACGACCATGTCATCACGGTCAATCACATCCACCTTTGGCAGGCGCATTTGCGTGGACGCTTTTCTCTCGCTCTGGAATGGCCAGTCACGATGCAATGGCTGTAGCCAGCCTCGCGGGAAGAAATTCTCGAACCAGCGATCATACATGCTCTCGATATCATCCAGTCGACGAAGACTGTGTGCCGGCTGCGCCATCTGGATTTCTTTACCTGCCTCAGTAGCCTTTTCATCTTTCTTTGCTATTTTAGTCATCACACTCTCCAGTTAAATAACAATTATAAAAATGGGCGCCTTGCCAACCGTACAATGAAATTATATATTTCAAAACCCGTCAAGCTGCCTGGCACTTATTTTTTTTCGATCTTTTTTACAGCGTGTATCATGTCAACCATTATAGGCGCTGCGTATCCTGTTTAATTAGGCCTGGGCCCTGAGATGGTCATTACCGACCATTTCCTGGCGAAAAGATAAAGGCAAGTCTTTTTCCAGCAACAAACCCGCGCCATCCCGCCTGGCATGAATGACCATGGCTCGTGTATACCAGGAATATATGCCGCCACTATCCCACAGCACTACTTTCAGTATCCTGTTATTAACGAGTTTTAGATTACGTAATTCAATAAACAAGCCTTGCTTACTTACATCTCGAGTAAGCACATCACTGCTGGTGTTATCACTAAAATAGATTTTTGCATACAGCTTCTTAGATATACGGTCTGAGTGTCGATGTTCCATCGTATTTACCCGATTTGTTAATTGTTAACTCAAGGGTAACCGGCTATAGCAGCTACCCGTTTATTGTGCGCACTTATTTAATGCGCCATGGTCGAAGCTGAAAACTGCTGGTAAATTTCCTGTTCTGCTAACAGCCAGTCTTCCTGTTCGCTACCACCGCTATAACCCCGCTTTTCGGCTCGATAATAGGCCGCCTCAACTATCATTCCCCTGAGCTCATCCTGTGTTATTGTTTTCAATGTTTTGTTCTTTCCTTTCGCAATTGTTTTTTTGCAGGTGCCACCTGCCCTGCCTTACTGCTTACCATTGCTTTACCCTTAGGCATTTTTTTTGGTATTTGTGTCTCTTTTGGCATTGTCTTCCCCTACGAAATCGAAGCTAAGTGGATGTAATCCTTCCTGCGAAACTTTGCCTGAAGTGAATACACTCGCCGCATCACCCTGCCGGTAAACATGTATGTGTTTCCAGATTTGTTTCTTAGCCATATAACAGGCGGCATCAGCCTGCAACAGCAGGGTATCGGGCGAAGGACTAGTGTGACCAATCATCACCATACCAATACTCACATCCGACTTAATCGTTTCTCCATGCCAGTAAAGTGGCGATTCCTGTAATGCCATACGCAGCAAGTTAGCCGTTTCCATTGCATGCGCTAAATTACAATGCTCCAGCAACAGTGCAAACTCATCACCACCAAAACGTGCCAGCGTGTCACGATCCCTTATAATTGAACGAAAAACACGGGCAATATTCTGTAGCAGTGCATCACCCGCCTTATGGCCGTAGCTATCATTAATGGTCTTGAAGTTATCCATGTCCAGAAACATGAGGGCGTGAGAACTCATGCCTGTTGCGGAATTATCCACAGCACGGGCCAAACGTGATTCAAATACCGAGCGATTGACCAGGCCGGTTAAGTAGTCATGTGAACATTGATGAAGCAGGCGCTCAACTAATTGCTGAATGTCGCTCATCTCATAGAACACCACGGCAAAACCATAGTGTTTTTGTGCTGCCGGATCGTCAATCGATGCGACAGATAACTGCACCGGGATTTGCTTTCCAGTTTCGGAACCCAGCATCCACCAGCCACGATTATCGGGTAGCCGTGTTGACTGTTTCATTGCCATGGGAGGCAGCATTATCGATTGTCCCGCCTGGTCACACAAACTGACAATATCAAACCACTGTTTACCTAGCATATTAACCTGGGATTGAGCCATTAAAAGCTCTGCCTGTTGATTTACATAACAGATGAGATTATCCTGATTGACCATGATCATCGGTACCGGCAGTAACAGCATGGCCTGTCTGATTAAACTTTTATCCGTCGCTGGGAAGATGGACCTGTCCATATTCAATACTGTGCATGATTTATTGGCATAGACACTTTTCACTTTTAAACCTCGCTAATTTAAACCTCTAGCTGAATTAAATTTGCTTTTAAATAATGCGTCCTGAGGCCATAATTTATCGAGTCTTAAGCATGACTGATATAGGCTTGATTACTTAGGTAGAAATACCCAGGCCAGTGATTGAGCTCAATATGGGAAGGCAATACAAGGACTTAAAAAAAGCAACAGAATGACTGCTCTGGGCAGAATTACACTTCATTGATTAAAATCAAACTAAGAAAAGGGATGCTGATATTAGCCTGCTGCTAAGTGAGCACCACAGGATCAGGTTATTTCAGGCAGGTAGAGCTTTGCCAGCTCAACCACATTATCGATGTCCAGTTTTAACATGGCACTTGCCCGGTGTTTTTCAACCGTGCGAAAGCTGATATCCAGTTCTCGGGCAATCACCTTATTTGTTTTACCCGTCACCACCTGGGCAATCACCTCTTTTTCACGGGGCGTCAGTTCATTGAATTTCTTTTGCAACTCATCATGGCTGGCTTCAGCTTCGCGGTTTGATCGATCCAGCGCCAGCGCCTCTTCAACACGCAGCAGCATCGCCGCAGGGGGCACTGGTTTTTCCACAAAATCCAGTGCCCCCGCCTTGATGGCATGGACTGATTCATTTATATCACCGTAACCTGTCATGAAAATTATCGGCAACTTTATATGGCGAGCAATAAGGGCATGCTGCAATTCGATCCCGCTCATCTCCGGCAACATCAAATCCGTTATCAGGCAACCTGACATATCGTGATTCATATCCTCAAGGAATAACTCCGCCGAGGCATAATCGCTTACCTTATACCCGGCTATTTTCAGGGTCACACTCGCTGCAAGCCGTAATGCCTCATCGTCATCAATCAGGTATACTGTTGGATCATAATCCATTATTTTTAATTTCGGTTGCTGCAAAGGGCAGTGTAAAATTAAATGCTGCGCCACTCTTTTCCTGGGTATCGACCCACAGGCGTCCACCATGGGCCTTGATCAATGATCGACTAATCGCAAGCCCCATGCCCATGCCATCAGCTTTGTCACTCTCCCATACATCGAATATATGGTCCAGGGCGAGCGCATTCAGACCCGGCCCATTATCATGTATCGTTACCTGTACATAGTCACCACTAGTAATGAGTTTGATATCAATCCTGCGTGACTCACTCCCGATCCTGCTCATGGCCTCGATACTATTACGTAACAAGTTCACCAGTACCTGCTCGATCTGCACCGGCTCAATATTAACCAATGGCAAATCTGTGCGCCCCGTGAGACTCACCTCAACAGCCTTGTCACGCAACATCGGCTGCATCAACTCCAGCGATGCCGCTATCACATCCCGCAGGTTTTCCGGGTGTCTGTTAACTGTGCCATGACGAATAAACTTACGCAGGTGAAAAATAATTTTTCCTGCTCTCTGTAATTGCTGTTCTGAGGCCTGTAGTAATTTTAGTACCTCAGTTTCTTCTTTTTCATCCATGCCCTGCCGTTGCACTAACTGTATGGCCGCATGATTAAAATGCTCCACCGCCTGCAATGGCTGAGTTAGTTCATGCGCCAGGGAGGCGGCCAGTTCACCCACGGTATTGATGCGCGCCATATGTACCAGCGCCTCTTTGCGCGCCTCGGTATCGCGATCAGCATCCTTACGTTTGGTGATATCGTATATTGCAAGGCGATACTGGATTTTATCGTTAATTACATCCTTGCGTGCACTACCGACAAGCTGTACTTCACGTCGTGTGTTTTTTGGAGCGGATATCCAGGTTTCCAGCGCCAACGACTCCCCACTTTTCTCTATTCGATTTAAAAATTTGAACAGTACCGTACTCTGATCTTTCGTCAAGCAGCTCGCAAAAGGAAGTCCGATTAAATGGCAACGCGCGTGCTCTAACAGGGAGACAGCGGTAAGATTGATATCCTGTATAATGCCTTTAGAATCCAGCGTAACATAGCCAACAGGGGCATTGTCGTACAACTCGGCATAACGCTCACGCGATTCCTCAAGCACGACCTGTGAGGCATGCAATTCGCGATTTTGCATTTCCAGCTCAAGCTGGTAGAGGTGTAACTCGTTGAGATATTCGGGGCCGGCAGAACGGGGCTGTGGAAAAGGCCGCTCTGACAGCAGCGTCGCAAAGGCCTCACGCAGTTCTCCGTCGCTCATGCCCTGATAATCCGCTGTTAAACTATCAGAAAATAGCAGCGATTGGCGATCTGAAGATTGATTTACGTTTTTCATATTTGCGTAACCCTCCATTCTAATCAGGCCTGGATGGGACGAAATGCGATATATTGCGTTTTTTCCCATGAGAGCCCTGTCCCTGCCTAATCCATTCATAGCAGGTTAAATAGACAATTGCCAGACGAACAAATCTATCCCACTACATCTACTGCCACAAAACCCGCCTCTACCCGGTTTCATGTGCCGATAAAAATTTTAAATAGTAATACGTAATATATATCCTATTTCATCTTTAACAGACTTGATTTATATTGATTTCATTGCCGATATTTCAAGCTATAACTATCAAAAAACAGGCATAAAACCCTCGATCCAGGTGGCAACTAAACGGCTCCTGAGCCATGGCTCGGTATTGAGTGGCTTAGCGGGAATATCATTCACCAAGGCGCCATAGCCATACTTCCGGCCTACCGGGAAAATGGCAAATCATGGGCGCTGTCACACTCACCTGTCCAGAGAATTGCCTTGCCCGTTAGTTATCACGCTTTTACATAATGGATAACCGGTCGTTTTTGACAAGAATTGAATTAATTACGCCCTGGCAGCCTTTTTATATTAGAATTAACTACTCATTAACGTCAGATAAAATCACTAAATACCCAGGAAATAACGAGACCAACTGAATGAGCAATCCGTTTCAGGAACAACTACTTAAGGCCGGCATAGTCAATAAACAGCAGGTACAGAAAGCCCGGCAGGACAAGCATAAAAAGAAAAAACAGGAATATACCAGCAAAGAAAAGGCGATAGATGAAACCCGGTTGAAGGCACAGCAGGCTGCGGAAGAAAAGGCCAAACGCGATCGTGAATTAAACAAAAAGAAAGAAGAAGCCGCCCGCAAAAAGGCGGTCTCTGCAGAAATCAATCAAATCATCCTGCAAAACTGCATACCACGGGATCATAGCTGTGAACTCATATACAACTTTGAGCACGACAAAAAAGTTAAGCGTATTTATATTAACGAGGATATGCGACAGCAAATCATCCAGGGCAAACTGGGTATTGCGCGCATAGAGGGCCGCTACGAGCTGGTGCCCAAAGCCATTGCCGAAAAGATCCAGCAGCGCAACGAGAAACGGGTTATTTTATTTACTGCGGAACAACAACCCAAGGATGAAACAGACCCCTACGCTGATTATGAAATACCGGATGACCTGATGTGGTAAATCCAGACACATAAAAACCCAGCCACTTTGCCGTGGCTGTCACCAGGCCAGTGAGTTTAGCCCATCCAGAACAGGAATAGCGCATTTATGACCGCTTGTAACTATACCGGAATCCAGCCAGAGCTAATTGCCCTTTATACAAAACTGGCGGAACAGCCCGATAGCGATTTTGGCTGGGCTACCGGCAGGACAAATGCGCAACAACTCGGTTATGCCGATGAGTGGCTTAACCGTTTGCCCACCAGGGTATGGGAATCGGCAGCGGCCGTCGGCAACCCATTCCAGCTGGCTAACATCAGCCTGGGCCAGACGGTACTTGATCTTGGCTGCGGCGCTGGCGCCGATAGCTGCATCGCCGCCTTACAGGCAGGTGACAGCGGCAAGGTCATTGGCATCGATTGCACCCCGGCCATGCTGGCCAAAGCACGCAACAATGCAGCCCTGGTCTCAGCTGACAACATTGAATTTTATCAGGCCGATATTGCTGACCTGCCCATTGCCGATCATTCTATTGATGTCGTCATATCAAACGGCGCGATTAACCTGGCGGGTGACAAAGCGAAGGTATTCCAGGAACTGTTTCGTGTATTGAAACCCGGGGGTCGCCTGCAGTTTGCAGACATGATTCGTATATCGGATGACGCCTGCGAGCCGGTATCAGGCCCCGCGAGCTGGGCCAATTGCATCCAGGGCACCCTGACAGCCGACAGCTTACTGGGCATCATGAGTGCAGCCGGTTTTATTGATGCCACGCTGGTTGCACTCACTGGCTACAAAACAGCACAAAGCACCCGTGGCGCACTGTTTCGTGCATTACGCCCATGAGCGCCCACACTGCCCACTTGCTTTTCTAAAGCCAGGGTCTTTCTATGCACGCAGACAATATATTTGAATCCCTTCCCGCAGACCTTGACCAGGAAATTTTTGAACAAATCATCAACACTAAAAATATAAAAATTGAACGCATCCTATCCCGCGGCCACACATCCCCAGAAACAGGCTGGTATGACCAGGCACAAAATGAATGGGTAATGGTGTTAAAAGGAGGAGCCATTATCTGTTTTGAAAATGGAAAAGAGATACCCCTTGCAGAAGGTGACCACATCAATATACCGGCTCATACAAAACACAAAGTCAGCTGGACGAAACCTGACACTGAAACGATATGGCTGGCCGTACATTACTAAACTAAAGCCATCCTTGATTGCTAGCTGCTGATACCAGGCGTGCCTGGCACTCAAATCACTGTACCTGATCGACGCTAAACGAGCGCATGCGATTCATTGCAAAGGCCAGTTCAAATGCGCGGAACTGGGCAAAATGCCCGGAAATCTTTTCACTGAGAATATCGAGCCCGTTCTCTTCAATATCGGCCATCACCCGGTCGATGACCTGTTTCATCGTGCCTGTTCCATCCATATACTGCCGGGCATACAACATGGCATAACCAATCGCTTTGGTCTGTGACAGTTCGATCAACTGCTCGAGGTCGGTCAGATCAATTTTATTTCGACCCAGGTGCAGGCTATGTACCTCGGTGGTATAGAGGCGCAATTTTTTATATTCACTGATCGGGTCAATACTTGCGGCAACAGGAATACGTGCCCTGGGTTGAATCGGGTAGTCAACATCCTCCCTGATCCTGTTGGTGGGATATGAATGAATTATATCCCTGGCCTGGGCGGAGACATCTTGTGGCTCATAGTTGATCATCTGGATAACACGATCGGCCACTTCGAAATAATCACCGACACCGCCCAGCGCGAGGATGGTCGAGATATTATTTTCAACATAAAGCTGCCGCACCTTATCGATATAAGAAGTAATCGGTTCGTCTGATTTTTTCACCAGTTTCTGCATATACATATCACGGATCATAAAATTGGTGGCGCAGGTATCCTCATCCATCAGCAGCACCTGTGCGCCCATCTCCATGGCCTCGATAATATTGCTCGCCTGTGAGGTGCTGCCACTGGCATTTTCAGTGCTAAACGCGCGGGTATCTGCACCAAAGGGGAGATTCCTGATAAAGGGCGAGATATCAGTCTTCACCACGTGCCGACCACTATAGGACCTGATCTTTATTGCCTCGCTCAGGGAGATACACTGTTCCCTGCCGTCGCCGACGATATGGTTATACACGCCCATCTCGATGGCCTGCAGCAGGGTCGATTTACCGTGATAACCCCCACCGGCCAGCAGGGTGATACCTTGTGGTATACCCATGCCGGTTATTGTTCCGGCGTAAGGCAGATCGATGTCGGTTTTCAGGCTAGCGGGGGTTTTAAACGGGACGATCGAGTCACTGACCAGGGGGCGATCACTGGTACCGCTTTCCCTCGGCAGCATGGCGCCATCGGCAATAAATGCCAGCAACCCCATTGCCGGCAGTGTCGCCCGCAAATACTCGGCATCTATCGCCGTATGTATATGTGACAACAACTGGTTGGCATCCGTATGATCACGGTGCAGTGATAAACGAACAATGTCTGGCAGTTCTTCGAGCAGCATTTTAATCGCGAGCTTTGCCTTTATTTTTCTGCCGGATGCGGGCAGGCCGACAAAACAGCGGACTTCCAATGTTTGGTCATGAATAAGCACCGAGCTACGCTCGAGGATGGCCTGCCCCGGCTCATTGATGGTGATGATACCGCTGTAACCGGGTCCCCGCCGTTTACCGGCCATATTATGGCTGTGAAAGAAAAATTGGCGCGCATAAAAATCTCGGCAGGCAATGTCGGCCGTTTTTGAATCGATCATGCCGGCATCAATTACCGTATCCACCAGTGGAAACTGGACCCGGTAAATCCCGGTATGGGGTGGTGCAAAAGGATCTTTGGGTATCTGCTCGATCACCAGGGTGAACTGATCAAAATCATAGCTGCCGATCAGAGCCTGATAGGCACCGTAATCCTTGCCGTCTAGCGGAGTGATTTTTTTCTGCAGCTGCTCCTTTGTCGCCATCATGATCTCCCCCCTGTCACTGGATAGATGAGATACAATTTTTCAGAAATAAACTAAGGATCGAATCAAATTGCAGGGTATTACAGTTTTAATTTTGTTGAATGCCACAGCGGCCATAGCGAGGATACCGTCAACGTCGGCGCTTTATTCTGCGCGCTAAAAACCTGCCCGATAAACCATATTAACATTTTTATAATACTATGAATTATGCTTGCGTGTATTGATGTAACCAATCCATTCAGTGATGTTTCATG
>Ga0224496_10000786_pt1 | contig 21246 bp, 19 predicted proteins | sample SF_Jul11_sed_USG_2_FD_168127 | JGI IMG/M metagenome (GOLD analysis project Ga0224496, IMG submission 168127) | Sediment microbial communities from San Francisco Bay, California, United States - SF_Jul11_sed_USGS_8_1 | ecosystem: Environmental > Aquatic > Marine > Sediment | place: USA...
GAAAACGACAAGATCGCCGAGGCGCAGCTTCTTTGACGCTTTACTGCGCTCGAACCTCCGGGTCGGCAGGAATTCCAGCGCCACCCCGGTGAACTTCCCGTCGGCTTCGGCAAGTGAAACACGCCGCGCGCCACTCGCCGGATCGTGTATCAGCACCTGCTGGCGGGTGACCTTCTTCAACACCACGAAGTGATCGAACTCCCAATGGAGGATGCACGGCGTGGTCAAACGCCGGAGTTCGGACAGGCGACAACGCACTGCACGCGGTGACAGATAGAGGGCCTCGCCGATACGCGCAAGCGACGCAAGACTTGCTCCTGACAGCGACATGCCGAAGCGGCGACGCAGGCTGACGAGATCGTCGCTCCTGCCGAAGTAAGCGACGATCATGGCCATGCATGCCAGCCCGCATTCCGCGATGGTCGACTGCCGGATTACCGGCAGGCGACGCCGGCCAGACAGGCTCAACCAGGTCGCGGCGCTCGTTGGCATCTAGATACGCGCCAGCAGCGGCGCGAAAAACCACGCGGCAAGGCTGCGCCTTTCCAGCACGATGTCGGCGGCGAGGGCCATGCCGGGGCGCAACGGGTAACGACCCCGCTCATCCTGGACATGATCGGCAGCGAGCCGCACCCGCACCTTGTATGCCGCTTCCTGCATCCGGGACGCCACGGGCAAGTCACCCGGCAAGGAGACGAAAGCAGCGACCGCGTCTATCCTGCCTCGCGCCGACCCGAACTGCTGATGCGGAAACGCGTCGTAGCGAAGCCTGACCTCCTGCCCGGCCTCGATCATCCCGATGGCCGTGGAAGGCACGTAAACGTCGGCCAGCAGCGACGACTGCGCCGGGATGATCGTGGCCAGCAACTGCTGTGGCCTGACCGTGCTTCCGGCAGAAACATCGAGCGTGGCGAGAACGCCATCGACCGGCGCAACCACGACAACCAGGCGCTGTTCCTCGAGCCGCGCCAGCCGTTGCCGGAATTCACTGCGCTCGGCGCCGAGTATCGCGAGCTGGCGCTCCAACCCGATGCCGAGCCGCTCCCGGGCGGCGAGCAATTCCTTGTGCTGCCTTTCGAGCCGGCTTTCCTCCTGGCGCAGGCGCGCAACGGCCAGTCGCAGCCCGGTCAGTTCGTCCTGCTGCCGCAACAGCTCCACCCTGGCGATCGCACCGCGCTCGTAGGCCCGTCGCAGTTCGTCGACCCTTGCGATACTGCGTTGCACACGCTGCGCCTGCTGCCGCTGCTCGGCGACAAGCGCGTCCATTTCCCCTGCCACCCCATCGAGTTGGTGCTCGAGCGCCTGGTGATCTGCCATGAATTGCTCTCGCGCCAGCGTGTCGCGCACACCGACGGCCGCCAGTTGTTCCTGCAGCTGCAACTGTGCCTGCCGTGTCATTGCCGTACCGTTGTCGAGCTCGACGTCGGAGGAGAGCCGGACGATCGCCTCTCCTTGCCGTACCGGATCACCGGCTTTTCGCTCGAGTCTCACTACCGTTGCAAAGTCGTTGTGGGCCAACCGGGCGATCCCGGGCTCGACAACAAGCCAGCCGCGCACGGTTTCCTTGCGCGCATACTCGACACTCAGGATGAAGCCGCCGGCACAGACAACCAGGACTACGCAGTAGACCGCGAGCCAGATCAACGGTTTTGGCAGGACCGCGATCGGTCGACCATCCAGTCGCGTCGATAGCGAGTCGATCGCTTGCTGTCGGAACAGATCCTCGGGCATTCGCGTGTGCATGACACAGTAGTAAGGCGAGAACGCCCGCGAGCCAAAGCCCGAATAGTGGCAATACACACAAAAAGGCAGCGACCCATCGATACGGGCAGCCGATGCTTGCGCAGATGCCTGTCTGCAATTTACAACACGCAGGCTTTTCGCGTCGCGCGGAAAACGCTGCGGCGTATTCGCCACGTTGCATGTTCGACGCGTATTCGATCTCGATACGTTTTCCGGGCAGCGTTATCGGCAATCGGAACAAGGCGCGGCGCTCTTGCAACGATGCGTAAATCGCATGGCGTTTATGCCGCGTTACCTACAGTGCGTCATATATACAACACCAAAGCCGAGTGCTCGAATCTCCTCATGTGCTGTGCGCAGCTGGTACGGCGTGTTCTTAATTCTATTCAAGCGGGGAGATTACTATGAGTAAACCAAGTTGGTCATCCGGCCATTCCTGGCTGCTTGCGCTTTGTGTTGCGCTTGCCATCCCGGTCGGCGCGTCTGCGCAAACGACGGGAGACGAAATAACACTCGAAGAAGTCATTGTGACGGGGTCGCGAATCAAGCGCAGTGACTCGTCCAGCATCAGTCCGATCTCGGTGCTGACCGAGCAGGACATTGCCGTATCGGGCAACCTCACGCTCGAAAACTTCATCCAGGACCTGCCTGCCGTGAACGGCGGCGACTTTGGCGCCGGCGTTAACAACGGCAACCCGGGAATCGCGTCCGTTTCCTTGCGTGGACTCGGTCCCAACCGCACGTTGACGCTCGTCAACGGCAAGCGTTTTGCGTCCGCCTCCGTAAACGGCTTCGTCGATCTCAACATGATCCCGACAGCGATTGTCGAAAGGGTCGAGGTTCTGCGTGACGGCGCATCCACAGTCTACGGCTCGGATGCCATCGCCGGCGTTGTCAATATCATTACCAAGAAAGACTTCGAAGGTGTCGACGTGCAATTCGGCTATGACATCACGGACGAAAGCGACGGCGAGATGCTCAATGGGTCGGTTGTTTTCGGCAATACTTTCGAGAAGGGCAACTTCGTCCTTGGCGCACAGATCAACAAGCGCGAAGAAATTCGCCAGGGTGACAGGGCGTACTCGGCGTGCCCGTTGTTCGATGACGGTGTGCAGACAATCTGTGGCGGCAGCCCGACGACAACCCCCGCACAGTTCACGCCACTCGGCGCCGATTCAGCGATTGGCGGCCACGTCCTCGATGCGGACGGCGTCACCGTGCGGCCGTTCGATGCGGCACGCGATGCGTTCAACTTCGCGGCGCTCAGCTACCTCACGACTCCCCAGGACGTTTACAGCGCCTACGCCGCGGTCAACTACGAGCTGTTCGAGGCACCTGCACTGGGTGCGGTCAATGCCAACCTGGAGATGAACTTCTCTAACCGTGAGTCCGACCAGTTACTGGCCCCGGTAGGCACCTTTGGTGGCTGGATTACCTCACAGGAGCATCCGGACAATCCCTTCGGCGACGCACTATGCGCGAGCAATCCCCTGTGTACGGCACCCCAGGACGTAGCAACGTCCCGGCGCCTGACAGAGTCCGGTGGTCGCCGCTTCACGCAGGATGTGAACACGTGGCGCATCGGCGCGGGACTTGACGGCCAGTTCGAAAATGGCTGGACATGGGACGTGAACTACACCATTGCGAAGTGGGAAGACAGCCAGCGCGACGAAGGCCGACCGAATCGTCCGAATATCGAGAACATGATGGATCCGACCTTGTGTGCCGCCGCGACCAATGGTTGCCCGGGCGTCTACAATCCTTTCATCAGTGACAGCATGACCGCTGCACAGGTTGCCTACGGCTTCGTCGGTGTGAACACGAAGAACGAATCGACGTTGAACGTAATGCAGCTCAACTTCTCCGGCGACATGGGTGGTTTTGAACTGCCTGGCGGTGAGATCGGTTGGGCGATTGGCTATGAGAATCGCCGCGAGAGCGCCGCTTCCAAGCCGGACGGTGGTGCAGCCATCGGCGCCATTGCCTTTACGCCTGGCAACGTCACGGGCGGCAAGTACGAGGTTGACGAGATCTATGGAGAGCTCGTGCTGCCAATTCTCTCTGGCGCACCAATGGCCGAGTTGCTGACCTTCGAAGCATCGGCTCGCTGGACGGACGTCGACTTCCTGAACGATTCCGACACGGTGTTCAAGGCAGCGCTCGAGTGGGCGCCGGTTGAGGACATCCGTTTCCGTGCCACCTTCTCTGAAGGCTTCCGCGCGCCGAACATCAGCGAGTTGTTCCTTGGTATACAGCAGTCCGCTGAGTCCTACACCGATCCTTGCCGCAACTACGGTACGTCCGGCACAGACGCCAACACGGTCGCGAACTGCCAGGCTGACGGCCTGGCTCCGGACTTCAACCTCGCAACGTTCCAGGCGACAACCCTGCAGGGCGGTAACCCGAATCTCCAGCCGGAGACCTCCGAGTCACTGACGTTCGGTCTCGTCTTCACACCGAGTTTTCTTGAAGACCTGACGGTCTCCATCGACTACTTCGATATCGAGATTACCGATGCCGTAGGCACTGCGCCGACGTCGGAAGTGATCTCCGCCTGCTACGCAAGTGTCGGGTTCTCCGATCCCCTGTGCGCGCTGATCGTCGGTCCGGCCTTCCCGGGCGTTGACGAAACACCGTCACCGGCGGCACCCACGCGTCGCAACTCGAACCTGCAGATATCGGGTGTCCTGCAATCGAGCGCCAACCTGGCGACGTACCAGACCAGCGGCATCGACTTCCAGGTGGACTATGGCTTTGAAAGCGGTATCGGCCTGATCGACCTGTTCGCCAGTGGCACTTACCTCAGCGAGTACGACTACCTGCCCTTCTCGGGTGGCGAGTTGATTCAGCTTGCCGGCTTCTTTGGCGGAGACCCCGCCTTCGGTAACCCGGCGGCGTTCGCCGAGTGGCAGGTGAACTACGGTGTCACGCTAACCCGTGATGACTGGGGCGCCAACCTGACTGCCAGGTACATGAGTGAGACGGATGACATTGACGCCGCTCCCGCGAACCTGTCGAACACGGCCGATGCGATTACGTATCTCGATGTCCAGGGGTACTACAACTGGAAGGATCTCACCTTCACGCTTGGCGTTCGTAACCTGACCGATGAGGAGCCGCCTTACGTCACCGCATACGATGACATGAATACGCTTCAGTTCAGCTACGACACTCAAGGTCGTTACATCTACGGAAGGGCCTCGTTCAGCTTCTAGAAGAGACACCTTTTCGTTACGAAAGAGACCTCCAGGGGAAACCCTGGAGGTTTTTTTGACTCTAATGAGCATCGAAATCCAGAGCTTTCAAATGAAAAGAAGACTTGCCGTCTTGCTGTTGCTATGCACCCAGACCACGCTGGCGGATGGGGTCGCGTTGATCCAGTGCCGGCAACTGGAGGACATCGCGGAACGCGTTGCCTGTTACGACAAAGTGGTGGACGCGCGCTACCCCGTGGCCGCGGGCGAGCGCGCGGAACCGGCCGCCACGGCAGTCCCGGATGCCCAGTCCCTTTTTGGCACGAACGACGCGCAAGCCCGGCGCATCGTCGAAACGTCGCTTGCCGTCGAACAATTAGACCAGATCGAGGCGACGGTTACGGGGATTGGTGAATCGGCAGGCAGGAAGCTGACCGTGACGCTCGACAATGGACAAACCTGGCGGCAGCTCGACAATCAGACCCTGCGTCTAAAGAGCGGCGAAACGGTCGTCGTTCGCAAAGCCAGCCTGGGCTCGTACCTCATGGAGAAAAAATCCGGGAGCCGCCGCATCCGCGTGAAACGCGTGGATTAGGCCGGCAGGGCGCTAGCGCAGATCCGACTCCAGCGCCTGCAACTTCCTCGTATACCCGGAAACCAGCTGTGCCGTCTCGGCGGTATCCCTCGCCTTTTCGTAGTCTCTGGCGGCCAGGTCGAATTCCTTCATCCGGTAGTGGACGAGCCCTCTCAGGAAGTAGAACTGATGCTCGTCCTTCTTGAGCCTGATCGCTTTTGCCAGGAAAGCCAGGGCCTCCTCGAGCCTGCCGTCCTGGTAGGCCGCTCGCGCCAGGTGGTAATGGTAGTAAGGATGCCGATCCCTGTAGTAGGTCACCTTGTCCGTGTACCAGGCGGCCTCTTCCTCGCGCCCCAACTGGTGGAGCACACCTGCGAGGTTTACCAGTGCCGACTTGTTGGAAGGCTGGATCGACAGGGCTCGCCGGTAAGCCTGTACTGCCATGTCGTGGCGGTCGTGGTGTGAGTACAGGACCCCGAGATTCACCCACAATCCGGCAACCTCCGGGTCCGTCTCGATCCCCTTCTTGAGGTATCGAAACGCCTTTTCCGAATTGCCCGCCTGCAATGACTCGACGGCCAGGTTACTGAGATACAGCGCGAATGCGTAGTTGTCCGTGACCTTCCGCGTGTCGTAATTGCCGTTGTACTCGGCGGTGTTGAAATCCACCACGTAGTCACCCGCGAAACTGATATCTCGCCTGACGCCCTTGACGCGCACGTTGATGTGGTTGTTCAACAGGATCATCTCCCCATCGGCCCTGAAACTGGGTGGTATGTCCACCATCTGAAACGTCACATCCAGGTTTGCCTCGCGAGCGAGGGCGGCAAACAGCAGCGAAAAGGACAGGCAGTTACCCTCGCGGGTTTCAAAGGTCTCTATCGCCGTGTGCGTGCGATTCACGTCGTAGTCCAGCGCCAACAACCCGTCATCGATCATCCCGCGGACGAGCTTTCTCAGCCTCGAGCGTGCCTGTGGGTCGTCTTTCACCTTTGCAGCAACGTAGTCCCGCAGCTCGTCGTTGAGCGCCATGATCTCGTCCGTCCTGATGTCGGACACATCGATGCGCGCACCGAACAAGGCCTCTCCGGACAACAGGTCGTCACTCGCCACCGGAGGACTGACGACAAGGGGCGTGCAGGCCGCGAGGCAAGAACAAGCGAGTACTAACGAGCGTGTGTATTTCATCGAGGACTTTTTGCAACGGTTAACGAAAGAGATCACACGGGGTAAGACCAGCATAGCAAGCTGCAAATTCCGTAATCTTCGTTTTCGATGCACAACTCGTGCGTTCTTTTGCAAACGCTTGACTTGCAGAGCACCGGCTGGACACTGAGACGAGCAATGAATTTCGGGTAAACACCATGTGGCGCAGGCTCGAACAATTTCTGGCGGTGTTCTTGACGTTGTTCGCGTCCACCGCCGCCTGCGGCCAGACGTTGTACTCGTTCGACACGGACGATGACTTTTTCGCGCCCGCCGCCGACTGGCCGGCCTGGCAGGACACCCTCGACCGCCATGCCGCCGAACGTGAATCCATCCGCCGCTGCGTGGCTGACGACGCGGCCTGCCCGCTGCGGCTGCGTGGTCTTCGACATCTCCTGGTGAAAGGCGCCGGTCTGACAACGGAGCAACAGGTTCGACTGGTCAATCGCTACATCAACAAGCAGCGCTACAAAGACGACCGCATCGGTTCACGGTCCCAGGCCGGCAACCAGTGGGAAACCCTGACGGAGTTCCTCCAGGCCGGCGGTGACTGCGAGGATTTCGCTGTCGCCAAGTATTTTGTCCTGCGAGAGTTTGGCGTTGACGCGGAGGATATGCGCATCGTCATTGGGAGGGAATCACGGCGTGCCACCCATCACGCAATGCTCGCGATCAGGTTCGATGACGGCGTTTGGCTGCTTGAGAACGACAACACAATTCATCGAAACGGCTACCAGGATATCAGCCGGTTCGTCTATGCGATCAATGAGCAGGGGATTTGGGACCACGAGAAGTTTGAATAGACCAGGAAAGGGGAATTGAAGATGAAGAGGCTATTACTTGTGTGTATTTTCGGCGGCGCGCTTTCGTCGGCCGCCCTGGCAGCGGACCCGTATGAAAGGTGGCTGGCGATCCAGAGTCAGCGCGGCACGGAGATCGAACTCATCCGCGTCGCGAGCGAGAAGCCCTTGGTCGCTACCGAGGAGACGGATCCGGAGGTCGCGGACATCCTCGAGGAGCTCGAGGCCATCGAAAGCGAAGTCTCGAGTGGCGGCGATCGCGATGCGGATGACGATTCCGCATAACAGGCAGTTTGGCCGGCGAACGTTGCAGCAGGGCCAGGCCCTGCTGCAACCTGCTACCCGCCTCAGAACATTCGCTTGTTGAAGGCCGATTCGAGATAGATGCGCAGTGCCGACGTTCCCGTCTTGCGCTGCCGCTGCCGTGGACTGATCACGACGACCTCGCGGCCGGCCGATTCGAGTTCCGGCGTGAGGTCGACGAGGCGACCGGCACGCAGGTAGGGCTCGCACATGTAGTGTGGCAGGCGCGCGATTCCGAGGCCCGCCAGCGCCGCCTCCCGCGCTTCCAGCAGTCCGGACACCTTGTGCTTCGCCTTGACCGTCACCGTCGTCACGTTGTCGCCGCGCCCGAAGCGCCACGAGTGCGTGTCGCGATCCGATGATTCTACGATGCAGTCATGGGCCTCAAGGTCGAACGGCGAGCGCACCGGGTCGTGTTGCGAGGCATAGTCGATGCCGGCAAAGATGGATTGGCGCACGTAGGCAATCGTGTTCGTCCAGCCACCGGCGATGGTTACAGGTGCAAGTGCAATGCCGATGTCGACGGAGTCGATCGCTTCTTCAGTCCACACGGTAATCGGCCGTCGGTCGATTCGGATCCCCGGATTCTCCGACTCGAAACTGCCGAGCCGGTCTTCCAGGTAGCGATCGATGATGTCCGGGGGCGCGCCGACGACGATTGGCGATGTGTTCGCGATAATCGCGCCGACAGTCGCGAGAGACAGCGCATTCGCGGCGGACTCAAGCATGATTTCACACTGCTCCAGGCAGCGCTGCCCCGCATCAGTGACCGCTATATGCTTTGGCGTTCTATCGAGCAGCTTGACGCCCAGGTTGCGTTCGAGTGAGCCAAGCCGCCGACTGATTGTCGTGCGCTCCAGCCCAAGGTCAGCCGCACACCTCGATATGCCGCCGGCCTGTACGATTTTCGCAAATAGTGCCAGGTCCGCCACCTGCTTCAGTTCACCGTGCATACACATCTGTCTCCAACGAAATTAATTCTCTGTTACCTATAGAGTCCCGGGGCGGCAATATGGTTGTTGCGTTTCGTGCGTTAACGCAACCCTGCGCGCGCGATCTGTGCGGATTGTGAAACGTTGCACATCGGTAACAACATCAATGGAACCTGTCGCCGATTCCCGCTGTCTTAGCTTCTGCAGTTGCGAATTCACGCAAAGGGGAGACTGTGGGGATGAAACGGCGCAGACCGGAACTGGACAAATACGATGTGGCAATCCTGTCGGCACTGTCGGTCAACACTCGCTTGACTACTGTCGAGCTTGCGCAACAGGTGCACCTGTCACGCACTGCCGTGTCACGTCGAATATCCGCGTTAAAAAGAATGAACGTCCTGAACGATGCGGCGGATGTCCTCAACTACGAGTCGATTGGATTCAAGGTGCGCGCCAGCGTCGAGATCTCGGCCCCTGGCCAGGCGACGCATATCATCAAGCCGAAGCTCCTGATGCGTCCCGAGGTGCTCAGCGTTGCCGTAATGGCCGGTGACGGCCTGCTGTGCCTCGACGTCATTGCCATCGACATGGAGCACTTGCATAGCTTTATCAACTCGGTGCAGAAGAACGGCGACACGACGACGAAGGTCATCTTCGCCGAGGAGAAGTCCCGCCTCACGCTGGTCGAGCGCATGCAAAAGCTCAGCGAAGAAACCAGCAGCGGCCTCGTCCGTACCTAGAGCGCCTGCTATCCTCCCGGCATGACGAATGCCGATGTCCTTGTTATTGGCGGCGGTGCCGCCGGCCTCATGTGTGCCATTACCGCGGGGCGGCGCGGGCGCAGCGTCGTCGTGATGGAAGGGTCCAACAGGGTCGGCAAGAAAATCCTGATGTCCGGCGGCGGGCGCTGCAACTTCACCAACCTCTATTGTGGCCCGACAAACTTCCTTTCCCACAACCCGCATTTCTGCAAATCGGCGCTGTCACGCTACACGCAGCATGACTTTATCGCGTGGGTTGAAGAACATGGCATTGCTTACCACGAGAAGACGGCGGGCCAGCTGTTCTGCGACGAATCATCAAAGGAGATCGTCGCCATGCTGCTTCGTGAATGCGACACGGCCGGCGTACGCATCGTCACCGACTGCGACATCCAGAGCATCGCGTTTACCGGGACGTACGAGGTCACGTCCGGGAGTGGCGCGTTCGCGGCGCCGTCCCTGGTAATCGCGACAGGTGGCCTGTCTATCCCGAAGATGGGCGCATCCGGGTTCGGGTACGACATTGCCCGGCAGTTCGGGCTCAATGTCCTTGCCACACAGGCAGGCCTCGTCCCGTTTACGTTTACCGGTGCCTTGCACGAGATGATGCAGCGCCTTTCCGGCATCAGCGTTCGCGCCGCGGTCACCGCCAATGGCACTACGTTTACCGACGACGTCCTGTTTACGCACCGGGGCCTGAGTGGGCCGGCGATCTTGCAGGCCTCGAGTTTCTGGCAACCGGGTGACGCGATCGACATCGATCTCCTGGCCGGCATCGATGCTGCACAATGGCTCATCGCCGCGAAATCGGAACAGCCGCGAGCCCTCCTGCGTACGGCGCTGGCGAAGTATATTGCCCGGGCACTGGTTGCCGAGTTGCAGGACCACCTCTGGCGCCGACGCGCGGAAATACCCCTGACCGAACTCAGCAACGACGTCCTGCGCGAGATCGGCAACACGCTCAACCAATGGCGGATCAAGCCGGCGGCAACAGAAGGATACCGGACTGCGGAAGTCACGCTCGGCGGCGTCGACACCGGCGAATTGTCGTCGAAGACCATGGAGTCGCGGCGCCAGCCGGGTCTGTATTTCATCGGCGAGGTCGTCGACGTGACCGGCCACCTCGGCGGGTTCAACTTCCAGTGGGCCTGGTCGTCCGGCCATGCCGCGGGCCTCGTCGTCTGATTTGCTAACGTTTTCGCGCTACGCTACATCCAATTGAACATGGCGGCAGTTATCGAGATCGGCAGCAGCCCGCCGTCACAGGCGGATTTTCACCGGGTAATTACGCAGCGCTCCGATCGCTGGTACTCGGCATGCCTGAAAATAACCCGCAACCCGGACCTCGCCGCCGATGCCGTGCAGGATGCCCTGCTGAACGCGTGGCGCAAGCGCGGCCAGTTCAGGAACACCGCCCGCCTGGACACCTGGATCCATCGCATTGCCGTCAACGCGGCCCTCAACCTGTTGCGAAAGTCCCGTCCCGGTGTGTTCGAGGCGCTCGATAGCGACGTCGAGGACGATGCGGACAGGCCGGACCAGGTCCTGCAGGATCATGAGCTCGAGAGCGACCTTGCCGCGTCGCTGGCACGGCTCAGTGAAGTGGAACGCGTGTGCTTCGTGCTCAAGCACCTCGAGCATTGGCGCACCCGCGAAATCTCGGAGGAAATCGGCACCAACGACGGATGTGTGAAACAGGCCGTGTTTCGCGCAGTGCACAAGCTGCGCGCCGACATGCAGCACCTTGAGAGACTCGAATCATGAATGACAAGACCGACGACATCATTGCCGCACACCGTGCGGATATCCACTCGCCGCCGCCGGCCACCGTGCAGAGATGGCACGACGCGCTTGATGCGGCCGCCGCCGCGGAGGCCACCCGTGACGTACCGCGGCCGCGCGTGCTGCAACCATCCTCGTTCTTCCTGGGGATGGCCATGGCCGCGGCGCTCGCCCTGGGTATCGCAATAGGCTTCTTCGTTGCCGACGAGGATCCGGTTACCGAACTGCCGCTGGTAGCCGAAAGCCCGCGCCCGGCCAACGCGGTTCCCGGCGCCTTGTCGCGCGGCCTGCAGGTCCACTTTCGCGATAGTCGCGCACAGATCATGAGCCTGCCCGAGGCCCAGGACCGGACGATGCTGGTCCTGCGCATCATCGAGCAGAACCGCATGTTCGAGAATGCCGCTACCAGCAACGACGCACCGAAACTCGCCCGCGTCCTGCGAGCTTTCGAACCGATCCTGCTGCAACTGGCTGCGGACGACCTCGCGCCGGCGGATGCTGAAGCGCTGCAGGCACAACTCGCCTTCGAGCTGAACGTGATGCTAACCAAACTGGGTGCCGAATCATCAGATGACACACAGCCACACGATTTAGGAAATACGACATGAACAGAATCACAAGACTGGCGCTCGGCACCGTTCTCCTGTTGCTGGCAACGGGCAGCCTCGCTCAAACCGCCGCAGGCAACGATGCCGACAGCCTGCGCATGGCCGCGCTCGAGGCGCTGATCACCGCACCCCCGGAGCGCGCACTGCCCATTGTCGACAAGGTCCTCGCGGGTAACCACAGTGCCGAGCTCAAGGAGCGCGCACTGTTTATCCTGAGCCAGATCGAGAGCCCGGAATCGCAGGCCCGCCTTCTCGCGTTCGCGAGTGACAGCCAGGGCGAACTGCGGACTGAGGCTATTCGCATGATAGGTATTGGCGGCGACGAGACAGCGCTCGCCAGCCTCGGCGACATCTACCGCAGCGGCGATGCCGGTGTCCGGGATGCCGTGTTGGAGGCATACCTGATAGCCGGTGACGCGGACGCTGTCTTCGACATCGCGACGAGCACCCAGGATGAAGAGGCTTTTTCGAACGCCGTCGGCATGCTCGGCGCAATGGGCGCCCATACGCAACTACGTGAATTGCGCAACAGGGCCGGGCTGTCGGACTCACTGATCGAAGCCTATGCGATTTCGGGTGACGCGGACTCGCTGCGCGAGCTTGCTATGAACGACAGCAACCCGGCGATGCAGCTCAAGGCGATTGAAGCCCTCGGTATCGTCGGCGGTGCCGATGTCAGCCAGCTACTTGTCGATCTGTACCGGCGCACGACAAACGACGATGTCCGGGATTCCGCGCTGCAAGGCATGTTGATCGCGGGACACGACGCCGGGGTACTGGAGCTCTACAGGAATGCAAAAGACGCGGCCGAGAAACGCCGGCTTCTCGAGTACCTTGTCATTATGGACAGCGACGCTGTCTGGGACCTGATCGACACTGCACTTGAAGGGGCGCAGTAATGCGCGCCGGCAGGGCTTTCGTGCTGGTTCTTGCGGGGCTCGCTTTTTTCTGGAGCGCGCCGGCCAGCAGCGAGCTGTCGATTGGTGCAGCCGACGGCTGGTACAAGTGGCAGGTCGAGGGCACCGCGACGACGCTGTACCTCCACCAGGAGCGCGGCCAGCCGACCGGCATCCGGGTGTTCAGTCCGGACTGCCGCCTGGCGATGAGGGGCATCACCGGCGAGGTTGCGGATATGGGATCGGTCTCGGTTGACGATAGCGTCGCCCTGCTGCTCCGTATCGCGCGCGACGAGAACTTCGATATGGACCTGCGGCAGGAAGCGTTGTTCGGACTCGCACAGTCGAACTCGGACACCGCGTACGCCTATCTCGACGAGGTACTGTTCGGCGAATAGCTGTCGCCAGCACGATATGCACTAAGTGCATACCGGTATAACGAAAGCGTCTGGGGATCGCCTTGTCCCCGATTGCCGTCTCTATAGACTCGGCACTCTTATGAACGCAAACGTTGAAACCCTGTTTCCGAACCGGACCGAGGTCTATGACAGTATCGTCGACCTCGTGCCCGGACCGAACAACCCGACACCCATGGTGCGCCTCGGCGAGCGCTTCAATGCGCACCGGGGCTTCGAACTCCTCGTAAAACTCGAGGGCATGAATCCCTTTGGCTCGATCAAGGATCGCACCGCCTGGTACATGCTGAACGGCTTGCAACTCAAGAAAGGCCAGTCACTGGTCGAGCCCTCGGCCGGCAACACGGGAATCGCCCTTGCCGCACTGGCCAATGCCCAGGGCATACCGATCGAGATCGCCGTGCCCGATGGTGCGCCGGAAGAGAAGAAGGCATTGCTCCGCTTCCTTGGCGCTGAGCTGATCGAGGTAGAGGACGAGCTGTGCCCCATCTACCCGTCGGAAGGTGCCCGCGGGGTCGTCAAGAGCATGGTCGAAAGCGAGGCTTACGGCGGCAAGTACGTGAGCCCGAACCAGTACGAAAGCGAGCTCAATGTCGCTGCGCATTACCACACGACAGGACCGGAGATCTGGCGCCAGACCGGTGGCCGAATCGACTTTTTCTTTGCCGGTATCGGCACCGGTGGCACGATAACCGGCGTCGGCCGCTACCTGAAGGAACGTAACCCGGACATCAGGATCATCGGCGTAGAGCCGGCCACTCGCCACCACAAGCTGTCCGGGCTGAAGCGGGTCACCGGGCTGCCCGACGAGCATTTCCCGGCAATCCTCGACCAGGACGTTGTCGATGAGTTTGTCTCGGTGACCGATGACGATGCATTTGCGGCCGGCATCAGGGTCGCGCGGACCGAGGGCGTGATGGTCGGGCCGACCACGGGTGCGTTATTGCACGCTGCGCATGAGTGGGGCGCCGACCACGAAGGGACGGCCGTCGTCATCTCGGGCGACAGCGCCGCGAAGTACGTGTCCGCCTACGCCGAGTATCTATAGCGCGACGACCTTGCGCCCGAACTCACTGACCTGCTCCCAGTCGGTGAATTCGACGGTTTGGGTCGGGTCCGTCGGTCCTTTCGTCATCCACATGATGAAGCGGATCATGGTCCGGTCGAACGCGCCCAGCGACGGGTAGTCGATCCTGCCCGCGAATACCGCGAGGTTCTGCGGCTGCCAGTCGATCTGCGTAAGGAATTTCTGCAGGTAGGGATTCGTTTCGGGTGTGTTCTTCTCGGGCTTGCGAGCCACCACGTTTACGGAAAACAGCGCGTTGGGATGCGCTTCGAGCACCGCCTGGTTCTTCCCGATGAACTCGTACACGGTCCGCTGGTGTTTGCCGTAGCGGATGCTGGCGCCGATGACGACCTTGTCGAACTCCCGCCCTTCCAGCGACGGACCGTCGGCCAGGTCGACGATTTCCACGGTATCGCCGCCGTCCTCGATCACGGCCTGCAGGCGCCTGCAGATCTCCACCGTATGACCGTCGGTTGTCGAATAGAGTAAGAGTACTTTTGCCATATCGGGCCTCCGCGCCGGAGCATAGGTGGAATCCATAACTGTGCCTGCGCCGGAAATCCCTTACAACAATCCTGCGGGAGAATATCCATGGAGAGCCACGCCGAAATCGAGCAGGTAAGGGCGCAACTTCGGGCGATTCACGACCGGGCAACGGCCCTGGAAGAGAAATACGCGACGGAACTGGCCAACGTCCACCCTGCGAACCGGGAGGGCTCCAGGAACTTCGTCCACTACCTTGCGTTACGCGAGGTGCACACGCACGAGCTTCGCACGCAACTGCGTCGGCTCGGCCTGTCGTCACTCGCGCATGCCGAACGCAACGTGCTGGGCTCCATTGAGGCCGTGCAATCGGCCATCGACCGGCTGCTCGGCAGCGCCGCAGCGGATCGCGACGCGCTGGCTGCGGCACTGTGCCGGTCGAACCCGACCGCCATCGAGCACTGCCGGGCCATGTTCGGCCCGGACCCTGACGGACGGCATGTCAGGATCATGGTAACGCTGCCCACGGAGGCGGCGGACAATCTCGCGCTGGTCGCGGAGATGCTGGCGGCCGGTATGAACCTCGCGCGAATCAACTGTGCACGGGACGACGCGACGACCTGGCGGCGCATGATCGGAAACGTACGCCAGGCGGCGACCAACGCCGGTACCGAGTGTCGTATCGTCATGGACCTGTCCGGCCCGAAGCTGCGAACCGGGGACCTGGAACCGGGACCCGGCGTCATTCACATCCGCCCGAAGCGGGATCCCCTGGGCCAGGTCATCGCACCGCGCCGCATCCGCCTGATTCCCGACGATGTCCTGCATCGCGGCACCAAGGTCGCGGTGATACCGGTCCCTCGTGCCTGTATCGACCATGCACGCGAAGGTGACGAGATTCGCTTTCGCGATACACGCGGCAAGAAACGCCGGCTAGAGGTCGTCGCCAGGGACGACAAAGGACTGGTGCTCGAGTCTTTCCAGGGCGCTTACATCGCAACCGGCACCAAGCTGACCCTGCTGCGCAACGATAACGACGAAAAGCTCGTTTACAAAGTGGGCGACCTGCCCGCCGTCGAACAGCCACTGCTTCTGCGCGCTGGCGACACCCTGACCATTCATCGCGACAACATTCCCGGGGAACCGGCCGCCGAGGATGCGGACGGCAAGGTGATCCGCCCGGCGCACATCGCATGCCAGCAACCCGAGGTCTTCGAGTACCTGTCGCCGGGCGATGTGGTATCGCTCAACGACGGCAAGATCTCAGGGATCATCAGGGAGGTCAGTGACGATCGGCTCGACGTCGAGATCACCAAGGCCAAACCGACCGGAAGCAGGCTGCGCGCACAACGCGGGATCAATTTCCCCAACAGCGATATTCGCTTGCCGGGCCTGACGGCGACGGACAGGACGAACCTCGCTTTCGTTGCAGAGCACGCCGACGCGGTCAGCCTTTCCTTTGTGCGCAAACCCAGGGATGTCGAGGCTCTGGTGCAGGAACTCGACGCTTTGTCCGCCGACAAGCTCGGCCTTGTCATCAAGGTCGAGACTCGCAAGGCTTTCAAAAACCTCCCCAGGATCATGCTTGCCGCAATGCGCCGCTACCCGATTGCGTTGATGATCGCTCGGGGTGACCTGGCCGTCGAATGTGGCTGGGATCACCTGGCCGAGCTGCAGGAGGAAATCCTGTGGGCCTGCGAAGCGGCTCGCGTACCCGTGATGTGGGCCACGCAGGTGCTGGAACAGGAGACCAAGAAAGGCCTGCCTTCGCGTGCGGAAATAACAGACGCGGCGCAGTCGCAGCGCGCGGACTGCGTCATGCTGAACAAGGGTCCGCACATTCTTGCGGCCATTCGCACGCTGGACAGCATCCTCGGGCGGATGCAGTCGCTGAGATTCAGGAAATCGACCTGAATCCCAGCGTCCTGCCGGGCATTCTCTAGTTCCGCAGCTTCGCCTGGGCGGCAGCCAGGCGCGCAACCGGAACTCGCGGCCCTGAACACGACACATAGTCCAAACCGACGTCGTGACAGAACTGGATCGATTCCGGGTGACCGCCCTGCTCGCCGCAGATCCCGATCTTCAGGTCTTTGCGCTGTTCGCGACCGCCCTTGACGGCCATCTTGATCAGCTTGCCAACGCCCTTGGTGTCGAGCACTTCGAACGGGTTGTCCTGCAGGACACCCGACTCATTGTACATCGGCAGGAACTTGTTCTCCGCGTCTTCACGCGAGAAGGAGAACGTTGCCTGCGTCAGGTCGTTTGTGCCGAATGAGAAGAACTCGGCCACGCCGGCCAGGTGCCAGGCACGCGTGCAGGCGCGGACGGTCTCGATCATCGTGCCGAACTTGAACTTGAGCTTCTTGCCGTGCTCCGTCTCGAGCTTCGCCACGATCTCGTCCGCCCGTTGTTTGACGTGCGTGATTTCCTGCACCGTAATAACCTGCGGGACCATGATTTCGGGCAGCACATCTACGCCATTTTCGGCGCACTGCATGGCGGCCTCCAGCACCGCACGAATCTGCATCTCGTAGATTTCCGGATACGTGATACCCAGACGCACACCGCGATGACCCAGCATCGGGTTGACTTCCTCGAGCTCCCGGACCTTGCGCAACATGCGTTCCTTGTGAGCAAGGGAGTCGTTGACGTACTCCTCGCTCAACTCCTGTAGCACCTCCGGCAGATTCACAGCGTGATCCAGGGTCGCAATAGCGGTCTGGCGACCGCGGACGATCTTGCGGTACAACTCGAGGCTGTCGATCTGCTCGAGCAGATCGTGCTCGGTGGGCAGGAACTCGTGCATCGGCGGGTCGAGCAGCCGCACGGTGACGGGATTGGGCGCCATTTCGGTAAATAGCTGCACAAAGTCCTCCCGCTGGATTGGCAACAGCCGCTCCAGCGCCGCCCTGCGATCGCTCTCGCTGTTCGCGAGGATCATGTCGATCACGATCGGCAGGCGATCGACGGCGTTGAACATGCGTTCCGTTCGGCACAGGCCGATGCCCATGGCACCGTACTCCCGGGCGCGCTTTGCGGCCTCGGGCGTGTCGGCATTGGCCATGACCTTGAGCGTCGCCGTTTCGTCCGCCCAGCCGAGGAGCTCGTGCAGTTCGTCGGAGAAATGCGCCGGTATCGTCGGGATGGCGCCGAGGTACACCTCGCCCGTGCCACCGTTGAGCGTAATTACGTCGCCTTCGTGAATGATCTGGTCACCGACGCGCGCGAGGCGTGCTGCTACATCGACAACGATACCCTCGGCACCGGCGACGCACGGCTTGCCCATGCCCCTCGCGACAACGGCCGCGTGCGAGGTCTTGCCGCCGCGACTCGTCAGGATTCCCTGTGCCGCGAAAAAGCCGTGAATATCCTCCGGCCGCGTTTCTTCTCGCACGAGAATAATCAGTTCACCTTCGTTGCCGAGCTTCTCGGCAAGGTCCGCGTCGAATACGCATTTGCCCGATGCCGCGCCCGGCGATGCGGGCAATCCCAGTACCACGGGTTCGGCAGTGCTCGACGGGTCGAGCGTCGGGTGCAGCAGCTGCTCGAGCAGGTCAGGCGGGACCCGCAGCAACGCCTCGTCGCGTGTGAGCAGGCCCTCGCGGAACATCTCGACCGATGTCTTCACCGTGGCCGCCGCATTCATCTTGCCGTTGCGTGTCTGCAGGCAATAGAGCGTGCCCTTCTCGATCGTGAACTCGTAGTCCTGCACTTCCTTGTAATGCAACTCCAGCGTGTTTCGCAGTTCGACGAGTTGTGCGTACTGCTCGGGCATCTCCTTGCCGAGATCGACAATGGGTTTCGGTGTCCGAATGCCGGCCACCACGTCTTCGCCCTGGGCGTTGGTCAGGTACTCACCGAACATCTCGTTGTCGCCCGTGCCCGGGTTGCGCGTAAAGCCCACGCCGGTCGCACAGTCGTCGCCCTTGTTGCCAAACACCATTGTGCAGACGTTGACGGCCGTACCGTTCGCCATGTCGGGGGTGATATTGAACTCGCGGCGATAATCCACGGCACGCTTGCCCATCCAGGACCGGAACACGGCCTCGACCGCCAGCGTGAGCTGCTCGAACACGTCTTCCGGGAACGAGCGGCCGGCTTGTTCGCGAAATACCTCGAGGAATCTTTCGCTGATTTCTTTCAGGTGTGCGGCATCGAGGCCGACATCGGCCTTGATGCCGACGCGCTGTTTGACTTCGTTGAAGTGTTCGTCGAAGTGCTCGTCATCGATGCCGAACGCGACCTTGCCGAAAAGCTGGATAAAGCGGCGATACGCGTCGTAGGCGAAGCGCTCATCGCCGGTTTGTTCGATCAGCCCCTGCAACGTCTCGGCATTCAGTCCGAGGTTGAGGATGGTGTCCATCATGCCCGGCATCGAGAGTGCCGAGCCGGACCGTACCGATACGAGCAACGGATCCGGGCCCGCGCCGAAGGTCTTGCCGGTTTCTTTTTCGAGGTCCGCGATCTGCCCACGAACTTCCGCCATGAGCCCCTCGGGGAGCGCGTTGCGTCTCAGGTATTCGCGGCAGGCCTCGGTAGAAATCACGAAACCCGGAGGGACGTTGAGCCCGATCTGCGTCATTTCGCAGAGATTGGCACCCTTGCCGCCGAGAAGTTGCTTGTTCTTGCCGTCGCCCTTGGCGAACGAAAATACGAGTTTGCTCATGATGGGGTCTTTCTGCCTGAGGTAATGGATATTTTTCGTAGATGTTCAGGCAATTACCGCGCAATCACCATAGCGGCAAACCCCTAAAAGTATGAGATATTCACACCGTAATGATCACGGAACTTGACGGACAGGGTCTGGCATTGTCGGGCGGCGGCTACCGCGCCAGCCTGTTTCACCTGGGTGTCACGCGCCGCTTGCATGAGCTCGGCATCCTGCAGGACACCACCCGGCTCTCCAGCGTGTCCGGTGGCAGCATTCTCTCCGGCTTTCTTGCGCACCGGATGCTCGACCGGGGCGCCACCCGGCTCGCCTTCGATGACTGGGAGCGGGAGGTGTCGGCGCCTTTTCGCGAGATGGCCCGCCGGGACATTCGCACCGGGCTATTCTTTCGTCACCTCGCCTGGAACTGGGCCTGGCCGGCGCCGCGCGCCCGGGGGCTCGAGAAGGCCTTGCGCCGACACATCGGGCCGCGCACGCTCGTCGAGCTTCCCGCCCGGTCGGGCGACGGCATCGAGTTTATCTTTCTTGCAACGAACATCGAGAAGGGAACGCCTTGGCGGTTCACGTCGGAAACGATCGGTACGCATGCGACGCCCGCCGACATGACGATCGCCGAAGCCGTTGCCGCGTCGGCGTGCTTTCCACCGATTTTCGGACCCATCAAGATCAGGAAGAACGGCAAGATCATCGGCCACCTGACCGACGGGGGCGTCTACGACAACACGGGCATGGAGCCTGTCTGGAACAGCAACAAGGTCGTCCTGGTATCGGATGCCGGCACGCCATTCGACCTCAAGGTTCCGCGGTGGTTCGGGTCGCGCATCATGCGTTACGTCGACATCGGCCGCAACCAGGTCGGCGCCCTGCGACGTCGCGCGATCGTGCGGCGGCTGCATCACCGCTACCTGACGGTGCGGGACGATGAGGGACGTTCGTCGTGTGAGCTGGCCGAGCAGGATGACTGCTTCATGCGCAATCGCCAGGTCACGGACAAGCCGACCGGCGCTTTCTGGCGGCTTGCGAGCGTGAAGAGCAATTTTTGCGAGAACTGCAGCGATGAATTCGCGGCCGAAGTCAACGAGCTCGAGAAGGACTGGTACGGCTACCCCGAGGATCTGCTGCTATCTCACATCAGTGAGATCCGGACCGACATGGACTCGTTTACCAGTGCCGAATCGAAGGTCCTCGAGAACCATGGGTACTTCATGGCCGACCTCGCCATTCGACGTCACGCGCGGCACCTCGGCAACTTGGGCGCCGCTTTTCGAGTGCCCCATCGCGACGTGCTGGATACGGCCGCGGTGCGCGACGCACTTCGGGTCAGCCACTCTCGCCTCCATTCATGGAGTCGGTGGTTCGACTAGGAACCCTCGTCGATTTTCAGGATGCAATGCGATCCCGTCCGGTTGTAAGGGTCGCCGCCGAAATCATCGTTCTCGTCAATCTCGAGCTTGAGTAGTTCCGGCTGTGGACGCTTCGCCCCGACCGCCACGTCGTGGCCGAACGCTGCAGGTGCAGGCGGCGACTTGCTGCCGTTGCCCGCATTGCCGATGGTCGTTTTCTCACTAGACATGATCTCATCCGTCAATTGATCCTCACACTGCCATGCTAGGGATCGGACGCATGACTGTGAATGTCGCCCGTCGGGCGAGAAGGACCGCTTGTCCGGATTCCGCCGCTCGTCGGCAAAAGACGACCGCCCGTCGGACCGTCAGCGAGACAGCAAACCGCTCATGCCGGCGCCGACCATGACGAGGACGAACGCGCCGACGCCGAACCCGGCGATGGGCGCACCACCGAAACCCCACATCGC